>OBJA01002631.1_pt1 | contig 10054 bp, 7 predicted proteins | sample 1519751 | NCBI WGS metagenome assembly OBJA01 (sample SAMEA3881238, study PRJEB22517) | soil metagenome | biome: lake sediment; feature: soda lake sediment; material: sediment, water from around vicinity | place: India | collected 2013-12-23 | depth 3 m
GATGGATTGAAGCCGGTACACCGCCGTGTACTTTATGCCATGCATGAGCTGTCCAACGACTGGAATCGCCCGTATAAGAAGTCTGCACGTATCGTCGGGGATGTCATCGGTAAATATCATCCGCATGGTGATACTGCTGTCTATGACACGATCGTGCGCATGGCCCAGCCTTTTTCTCTGCGTTATATGCTGATCGACGGGCAGGGTAATTTTGGTTCGATCGATGGTGATAATGCCGCGGCAATGCGTTATACCGAAATCAGAATGTCGCGCATCGCCCATGAATTACTGGCTGATCTCGACAAGAACACAGTCGACTTCGGGCCCAATTATGATGGTTCCGAGCAGGAACCCCTGATCCTGCCGGCCAAAATACCCAATCTGCTGATCAACGGATCATCCGGTATCGCAGTAGGTATGGCAACTAATATCCCGCCCCACAATCTGGGTGAGGTCATTGATGCCTGCCTGTTGCTGCTGCATGATCCTGACATGGATATCGCCGAATTGATGACTTGTATTCCAGCACCGGATTTTCCAACTGCAGGCATCATTTATGGTATATCCGGTATCAAAGATGGGTATCAGACTGGAAGAGGGCGTGTCATCATGCGCGCCAGAACGCATTTTGAAGAACTCGATAAGGGTAATCGCCACAGTATCATTATCGATGAACTGCCTTATCAGGTGAATAAAGCCAATTTACTGGTGCGTATCGGTGAGCTGGTAAGAGATAAAAGGATAGAAGGCATTTCCGATCTGCGCGATGAATCGGATAAATCTGGTATGCGCGTGGTCATTGAACTCAAACGTGGCGAGGTACCCGAAGTCATACTGAACAATCTGTACAAAGAGACACAGATGCAGGATACCTTCGGCATCAACATGGTTGCGCTGGTTGATGGGCAGCCGCGTTTGCTCAATCTGAAGCAGATGCTGGGTTATTTTCTGCGCCATCGCCGTGAAGTTGTAACACGGCGTATCGTATTCGAACTCAGGAAGGCACGGGAACGCGGCCATTTGCTGGAAGGATTGGCAGTTGCTTTATCCAATGTCGATGAGATCATTGCGCTGATCAAGGCTGCTCCGACCCCGGCAGAGGCGAAAAAAGGCCTGATGGCCAGAACATGGCGATCATCGCTGGTTGAAGAGATGCTCCGTCGTGCAATGATCGATGCAACAGTATTTCGTCCGGAAACGCTGGCAGCCGGTTTTGGGATGTCAGACCAGGGCTACCGTTTATCCGATGCACAGGCACAGGCGATTCTTGATCTCAGATTGCAGCGACTCACCGGGCTTGAACAGGAAAAAATCGTTTCGGAATACAGAGAAATCCTCGACAAGATCCGGGATTTCCTCGACATGTTGGCAAACCCGGGACGGATTACCACTATCATTACTGAAGAGCTGGCGGCCATCAAAGGGCAGTTTGGAGATTCCCGACGCAGTGAAGTGGTGATAGATACGCAGGATTTGAATACTGAAGATCTGATCACTCCTGCCGATATGGTGGTGACCCTGTCACATGCGGGCTACATCAAATCCCAGTTGCTGGATGATTATCATGCACAGAAACGCGGAGGGCGCGGCAAACAGGCGATCACTACCCGAGAAGATGATTTCATCGATAATCTGTTTATCGCCAATACACATGATTTCATTCTATGTTTCTCCAGTCTCGGGCGCGTCTACTGGATCAAGGTTTACAATGTACCGCAGGGCAGTCGTACTTCGCGTGGCAGGCCGGTAAACAATCTCGTTCCGTTGGAGCAGGATGAAAAGATCAATGCTGTGCTGCAGGTCAAATCATTTGATGATACCCGGTACGTGTTCATGGCAACTGCGGGTGGTACGGTCAAGAAAACCCCGCTGTCAGAATTTTCACGGCCGCGTACCAATGGAATCATTGCGATCCATCTCGATGAGGGTGACTATCTGATTGGCGTTGCGCTGACCGAAGGCAAGCATGATGTCATGCTTTTCTCTGATGCCGGCAAGGCGATGCGTTTCGACGAGAACGATGTCCGTCCTACCGGGCGTAATGCGCGCGGGGTAAGGGGTATGAAGCTTGGAGCAGGGCAAAAGGTTATTTCACTGCTGGTTGCAGATAATGAAAATATGGCGGTATTGACCGCAACTGAGAATGGCTACGGTAAACGTACACCTATTACCGAATATACCCGGCATAATCGGGGTACTCAGGGTATGATCGCGATTAATACCAATATCCGTAACGGTAAAGTCGTCACTGCACAGCTGGTTGAATCCTGCGATGAAATTATGCTGATTACTACGGGTGGTGTCATGATTCGCACCCGTGTCAGTGAGATTCGTGAAATGGGCAGGGCAACCCAGGGGGTGACACTGATCAATCTGGATGCAGGGGAGAAACTGGCCGGACTGGAAAGAATCGTCGAAACGGATGAGGATTAACTCGATCTGGTGAATCAATGAGAAAAATCTACAATTTCAGTGCAGGTCCGGCAGTACTGCCGGAAGAAGTGTTGGAGCAGGCGCGCGAAGAAATGCTGGACTGGCACGGCAGTGGCATGTCAGTCATGGAAATGAGCCATCGCGGGAAAGAATTCATGTCCATCGCGGACAAAACTGAATCTGCCCTGCGCGAACTGGCAGGCATTCCTGATCACTATAAAGTACTCTTTCTTCAGGGAGGTGCATCCAGCCAGTTTGCCATGGTGCCGATGAATCTGCTCGGCGAGAAGGGCAAAGCGGATTATGTCAATACCGGTCAATGGTCGGCAAAGGCTATCAGTGAAGCCAAACATTACGGTTCTGTCCAGATCGCAGCTTCGTCGGAAAATGATGGTTTCAACTCGGTCCCACCACTGTCGCAGTGGCATATTTCGCCTGGCACGGCTTATGTACATTACGCATCCAATGAAACCATCGGCGGAGTCGAATTTCAGTGGATACCCGATTTATCTGTAGTAGCCGGCGACAACAAAAATATTCCACTGGTTGCCGATATGTCCTCCAATTTCCTGTCGCGTTCTTTTGATGTCAGCAAGTTCGGGCTGATTTACGCCGGAGCACAGAAAAATGTCGGCCCTGCCGGGCTGGTGGTAGTAATCGTTCGTGAGGATTTGCTGGATATTCCGCCGCTTGCCGGAACACCCGCCATGTTCCGCTACAAAACACATGCGAATAATGCTTCAATGTATAATACGCCGCCCACTTATGCCATTTACATCATGGGACTTGTCATGGAATGGCTGAAAAAACAGGGTGGATTGGCAGCGATTGAACAGCGTAACATTACCAAGGCCAGGCTGATCTACGATCTGATCGACACCAGCAGTTTTTACCATTGCCCGGTCAATCGGGCAGATCGGTCCAGGATGAATGTTCCGTTCACGCTGAGTGATCCCGGTCTCGATGAAGCGTTCCTGAAACAGGCTCAGGCGCATGGCCTGATTCAGTTGAAAGGGCACCGGTCGGTCGGCGGTATGCGAGCCTCGATCTATAATGCCATGCCGCTGGAAGGTGTACAGACATTGGTGACCTTCATGCGGGAATTCGAGAAAAACCATGCCTGATGATGCCCAAAGAATCACCCGAATCCTTACACTGAACTCGATTGCTCAGGTCGGGCTCAAGCGTTTTCCTCCACATCTTTTTCAGATCGGCAGCGACATTACCGATCCCGACGTGATACTGGTACGTTCCCATAACATGCATGATATGGAAATATCCGAAAGCGTCATTGCGATCGGGCGTGCCGGTGCCGGAACCAATAACATCCCTGTCAACCAGATGAGCGCACGCGGCATCCCGGTTTTCAATACACCAGGCGCCAATGCCAATGCAGTCAGGGAACTGGTGCTTGCAGGCATGTTGATGGCATCACGTAATCTGATACCGGCTTTGCGTTTCGTCGAAACGCTGGAAGGGGATGATCAGTCTCTCAACCTTCAGGTCGAAGCGGGTAAGAAACAGTTTTCCGGTCTGGAACTGCCCGGGCGGACACTGGGCGTCATCGGTCTGGGCAAGATCGGGCGGCAGGTGGCTGATGTCGCAATCAAACTCGGAATGAAGGTGTTCGGATATGACCCGAAAATTACCATCGATTCTGCATGGAGCCTGCCCGCCGAAGTACAGAAAGCAACCCAGATCGAGGATCTGGTACGCCGCAGTCAGTTTATTTCACTGCATGTGCCACTCAATGATTCCACTCGTCATCTGATCAACGATGCACTGGTCTCCTGCATGCAGAAGAATACCATTCTGCTCAATTTCTCGCGTGATGCCATCGTTGATGAAGATGCTGTGCTGGCTGGTATCAAAAACGGAATCATCCGGTACTATGTCTGCGATTTTCCCGGCCGGAAACTGCAGCAACAGCAGGCGGTCGTTACCTTGCCTCATCTCGGCGCTTCCACGCGCGAGGCCGAAGAAAATTGTGCCATGATGATTGCTGACCAGATCATGGATTATGTCACTAACGGTAATATCTCTTATACCGTCAATTTCCCGGACGTCGTCATGGAACGCGGAACGCCATACCGGCTTGCCGTTGCCAACGCTAACGTTCCCAATCTGCTGGGACAGATATCGACTTGTATGGCGGATGTCGGTTTGAACATCCATAACATGGTGAATAAATCCCGGGGGGAAATGGCCTATACACTGGTCGATACTGATAGAGCAATTCCACAGGAAACTATTGATGCAATTGTCCGGATTACGGGTGTACTGATGGTGCGCTATTTGCCGGTACCCGAATTTCCTGAACGGGCATGAAACAAAAGAATCCAGGCACAATAAGCTCATATTGATGACAGAACAGCTTAAACAACTGCGCAATGAAATCGATGCGATCGATGATGAGTTGCTCCGATTAATCAACACGCGCGCACGGCTTGCAAAACAAGTCGGTCGGCAGAAATCCGGTACTGCCTATCGCCCGGAGCGTGAATCACAGATTTTTTCCCGTTTGCAGCAATCCAATCCCGGGCCGCTGCGAGATGAGCACATTGTGCACCTCTTTACTGAAATCATATCGGTTTGCCGTGCGCTGGAAGAGCCTTTGACTGTCGCTTACCTGGGGCCGCGGGGCACCTTCTCGGAAGAAGCAGTCACTAAACGTTTTGGCAATGCCGTTACCTCCCTGCCTTGCAGTTCGATCGATGATATTTTTCGTAAGGTTGAATCCGGCACTGCAAGCTATGGTGTTGTTCCGGTTGAAAATTCAACTGAGGGAGCAGTCGGCAGAACCATGGATCTGCTGCTGCAGACACCGTTGAAGATATGTGGCGAACTCGAGTTGCCCGTACACCAGTGTCTGATGGCACAACAGACTGATCTGGCTGCTATTCGAAAGATCTATTCTCATCCGCAGTCATTTGCGCAATGTCAGGCATGGCTCAACGAGAACCTGCAGAATGCTGATCAGATCAACGCTGCCAGTAATGCGGATGCTGCTCGTCAGGCTGCTGTCGATAGCAGTGCTGCAGCAATTGCCGGAAAGAGGGCTGCCGAAGTATTCGGATTGAAAGTGTGTGCAGCTAACATCGAGGATAATCCAAATAACACAACGCGATTCCTGGTCATTGGCAGTCAGGATGTTGCACGCTCCGGGAAGGATAAAACTTCACTCGCCATGGCCACTCATAACCAGCCTGGTGCGGTTTATGAGCTCCTCGCACCGCTTGCACAACACCAGGTCAGTATGACTCGTCTGGAATCACGTCCTTCGCATGCCAGTCTGTGGGAATATGTTTTCTTTACCGATATTGCAGGACATCAGGAAGATGAAAATGTAGCCAGGGCACTGCAGGTGCTGCGTGATAATACAACCTTTTTAAAAATTTTCGGTTCTTATCCTGCTGCATGAACCGATAAATTCCTGAACAAGATACTATTTACTCTTAAATATGATGAATCTCAGTGAACTGGCTCCGGACTATATCCGGGCAATTCAGCCCTATCAGCCAGGTAAACCGATATCGGAACTGGTCAGAAACCTCGGGCTGAATAAAGATGAAGTAATCAAACTGGCTTCCAACGAAAACCCATTGGGCACCAGCCCGCTGGCAAAGGAAGCCATAATCCAGGCGCTCAACGAATCGGCCAGATATCCGGATGGCAGTGGTTTCGAACTCAAGGCAGCGCTGTCTGAACGTCTGGGTATGCCGGCCGACCAGATTGTGCTGGGTAACGGTTCCAATGATGTGCTCGAGCTTGCTGTTCGTATTTTTCTGCACCCTGATTCAACTGCCATCTATTCCCAGTATGCCTTCGCCATCTATCCGCTGCTGGCTCAGGCTGTCGGTGCCAGAGGGATTGCCGTCCCCGCCCGTAATTATGGCCATGATCTCGAAGCCATGCTGGCTGCTGTTACGTCGGAAACTCGTATCATATTCATCGCCAATCCCAACAACCCTACCGGGACATTGTGTGACGCCAGGGATCTGCTGCGTTTTATGGAACGTGTTCCGCAGGATGTACTCGTGATACTGGATGAAGCCTATGACGAATATCTGCCGGAAGCAAACAAGGCAAACAGTATTGCGTGGTTGAAGAATTTCCAGAATCTGGTCATCACCCGTACTTTTTCCAAGGCCTATGGTCTTGCCAGTGTACGTGTTGGTTTTGCGCTGGCACATGCTGATATCGCCAATCTGATGAATCGTATCCGCCAGCCGTTCAATGTCAACAGTATCGGTCTGGCAGCCGCACAGGCGGCGCTCAAGGATGTGGAATTTGTCAAACTTGCCTATACGACGAATCGTACGGGCATGCAGCAGATGACCCATGGCCTGGACCAGCTCGGTATCGAATATATTCCTTCCTTCGGTAATTTCGTCTGTTGCCATATCGACGATCATCCCGCCAATACGCTGAAGATCTACAGGAATCTGCTGCAGCAGGGTGTCATCGTGCGTCCGCTCGGTAATTACGACATGCTCAACCATTTGCGGGTAACCATTGGAATCGAAGAAGAAAACAAGCGGTTCCTGCAAGCGCTGGAACAGGCATTGAAAGAGCTGGATTGATCGCTAACACGAATACCTGATCATGGCCTTTCCCGCCATTTCAAAATTAGTCATTGTCGGTGTAGGGTTGATCGGCGGCTCATTTGCGCTGGCACTGCGCCGGGCCGGTCTGGTGGGGCGTATCGTTGGAATGGGCCGCAGTCCTGAAAACATGCAGCGTGCTCTCGAACTGGGCATCATCGATGAACAAACGAGCGACTTTGCTGCTGCGTTGTCCGGTGCAGATTTCGTATTGCTCGCGATTCCCGTAAAACAGACGGCCGGTGTCATGCAGCAGATGGCACCTCATCTGGAAGCCAACACCATCATTTCTGATGTTGGCAGCACCAAACAGAACGTAGTTCATGCTGCCCGTGCAAATCTGGGTAAGCGGATTGAACGTTTCATTCCTGCACATCCTATTGCAGGTACTGAATTCAACGGTGCAGAAGCCGCCTTTCCTGATCTGTTTCAGCATAAGCCCGTGATTCTGACGCCGTTGCAGGAGAACGATCAACAGATCGTCGATCGTGTCGCTGACCTCTGGCATCACTGTGGCGCCAGTGTTTCATCCATGCTGCCGGAGCAGCATGATCAGCTACTTGCTGCAATCAGCCATCTGCCACACATGCTGGCATTCTCACTGATGCAGCATATCCGTACCCTGAGCCAGACCCTGAGCGAAGGAGATCCACTGGCACTGCTGCGCTTCGCCGGCAGCAGCCTGAATGATATGACCCGCGTTACTGCCAGTTCTCCGGAAATGTGGCGTGATATCTGCCTTGAAAACCGTGCGGCACTGCTCGCACAGATTGAAGCCTACCAGCAGGAACTCTCCAGATTGCAACAAATGCTGGCTGATCATGATGGTGAATCACTGGAAAAACTGTTTGCAGAAGCGCGTGCCATCCGCAGGGACTGGTCAGATTTCAGAAACAGAACCTGATGATTCGGTAGTTTCGTACCGGCAAATTTCCAGCAAAAAACTAATCTGTTTTGGGTCTTTTCTTAGCGCGAGGATGAGCCTGATCGTAAATCTTGGCTAGATGCTGAAAATCCAGGTGGGTGTATACCTGGGTACTGCGAATGTTGCTATGCCCGAGCATTTCCTGAACTGCACGCAAATCGCCACTTGATTGCAGCAGATGAGAAGCGAATGAATGGCGCAGAGCATGCGGATGTACCCGATCATCGAGATTCTGTAATTGGGCACGCTGATGCAGGCGGATAGCGATGGTGCGCGGGTGGATACACTGGCCGCGTCGTGACAGAAACAAAGCAGTTTCGCCGGGTGCCAGCCATGTACTGCGCAGTGGCAACCAGGCTTGCAGTGCACGAAGCGCAAGTTCCCCCACCGGGACAATGCGGGTTTTGTCGCCCTTACCCGTAACACGTACGATACCTTCGCTGAAATCGATATCGGTTGGCTGCAACCGGGTCAGCTCGGCCAGCCGCAATCCGGAGGAGTAAAACAGCTCGAACATGGCCAGATCGCGTGTCGCCAGTGCATCAGCAGGGTCAAAAGCCAGCAGTTGCGCAGCTTCATCCGGTGAAAGTGCGTGCGGTAGCTTTTGCGGTGATTTGGGGACACGTATGTCCTGGCAAGGATTTTCGGTATAGTGATGATGGCGGATCAGGTAACGATAAAACCCGCGCCAGGCAGATAGCATGCGCGCCAGGCTTCTGCCGGAAAGGCCGCCGTTATGCAGGTATGCGATGAAATGGCGAATGTCGTGCGAATGCAAGCGAGCCAGTGAAGTGTCAGTAACTTCATGCCCGTTTGCATGTTCACTTGTATGCTGAGCTGCAATGCAGCGTACCAGTGCAATCAGATCACGACGGTAACTGTGTTGGGTCAGCAGGGAAAGGCTGCGTGTGCTGGCCAGATAAGTCAGATATTCGCTCAGCAGCGGCGGCAGGGGCGTATCACGTTCATCATGAGGCTGATTCACGATTGTCTGCTCCGGGAGTCTGCTGTATCAGACGCATGATTGAACTGCTCACCATATTTCCCAGGCGTTCCAGATAAAGTGTTCCCATATCCGGATAAAAGCGTTCCGCCTCCGGGCTGGCCATCACCAGCAGACCGAAATTACTCTGCTTCTTCAATGGAATGACAGCAAAGGATTGCAGATATTCCGCATCCTGAGCAAACCATTGCCTGATTTCATCATCCACCTCCGGCCCGCAATAAGGGCGCAACATCCCCTGTGCGAGGATACGTACATTGTTACTGATCGTATCGAATTCAGGGGAGGACAGGTCTGCCTCGGTACCAAATTCATCAACCTGCCACAAACGCAGCATCACATGCGGGATGGAAAAATCTTCGCACAGATGGTATTGCAGCTCGTGCAGCAGTTCAGGCAGTGAACTGAAACCCAGCAGTGCAACTGTCAGGCGATGCATTTTTTCACTGATTGCATCGTTATTTTCGCCGACATCGATCAACTCCTGCAGCCTGTCCTGCAACAGTTTGTTTTTCTCGCGCAGCATCGCTACCTGCCGTTCGTTGAGCGAAATGGCACGGCCTTCGTAAGGGTGTGGAAAACGGAGTGATTCCAGCAGATCGGGGTGTTCCTCAAAAAATTCCGGGTGATCCTGCAAATATTGAGTGATTTCCTCAGGTGTGGTCATGGATGTATTTATTTCATTGTTACAGGGCAAATATCTTATCACGGCAGGATGTTGATATGTATCAGGCATCTGATTGCCTTCAAGGAGCAAGGTGCAGGTGTATTGACTACCCTGATTGCGGTGATGTCGTTTTAATTCGGATATTTCTATACAACCCTGTTTAGCTCAATCTGAATGACAATGAAATTTCTTGTCACTGTACCCATGTCAGATAAAGATCAGGTTGTAAGGAAATTGTGTGCTATTTGTAACCGATATGTAACAGGCAATATTATTTAATAACCTGAGTTCGGGATAAGAAAAGAGGAAGTGAGCGCCCGCCTTTTTGCGTAAGATTATGTTTCTACAAACAAATCGATCGCATCCGGGAGACGCTCATGGATAGTTTAACCGAACTTTTTTGTCTCATAGATGATTTTTGC
>OBJA01002632.1_pt1 | contig 10047 bp, 8 predicted proteins | sample 1519751 | NCBI WGS metagenome assembly OBJA01 (sample SAMEA3881238, study PRJEB22517) | soil metagenome | biome: lake sediment; feature: soda lake sediment; material: sediment, water from around vicinity | place: India | collected 2013-12-23 | depth 3 m
CGGGGCAGAATTGGCTCAATTGCTTGAAGATCCGTAGGGCTGTATCAGGTAGGAAGACGGGAAGTTTGCATGGTAGGTCATGGCATAAGCGGTTTTGAATCTTGCCAACCCAGATTTTGCTCTTTGAAATTCCGGTTTGAATAAATGAACCCGATGGCGCAAATTGGCTGTAATTTATGCGAGTTTTGGATTTATGAAACAGGGCTTCAAGCCGCTTGCCGGTAATACCGATGATGCAAGCCACCGAGAAATGAAATGCTCTTAACGTTTCCCTCATCAAGGCTTTGGATCTGTCGTGGAAATGGAGCATTATGGATTTTCGGAGGACATCTTGCGTATCAAATCTTTGAGTTCATCTGAGATTGTTGCCCTCCCAGGTTTTCTTCGAGATTTCCAACTCCAATACAACCGGAATCCTTTGCGATGCCATTTGATGATTGTATTGGGGCTGATGATCAGAAGCGCATTTCTCCAATTGCGGTAGAGCTTTGCGATGAGGGCTATGAGTATCCTTCCATGAAAAAAAATCGTTTTCTGATATATTCTCACTTTTTGAATAGGTTGGACTACCCGAACCCAATACCTTGTCTAACGCTTTCACAATATTGCTTTTGCCCGAATTATTCCTGCCGATTATGACGTTCTTGCTCTCATTAAAGTTCAAATCGAGCTTTTTTATAGAGCGGAAATTGCGTATTATCAAGCGTGAAAGATACATGGATTACCCTTGCAGTCAAATATCTACATTTTGCTCTTTTTTCAAACGAGCATAGACTTCCTTCATAATCGCACTAAAAACCAAATTCGCAAAATCGCCTTCGGCAATCATTCTATTACAGATTTCCGTATTCTGTTCCATACGGTCGATAACTTTCTCTTCGTATACGTCTTTGAACGGGTACTGAAAATTATCAAAAGTATTGGCTTGAGCCTGCTGTTTTAGCTGCTCGTCGGCGACGCAGTCTTCAACGACCTGTTCAAAAACGAGTCTGTCTGCTTCCTCGAAATCGGTTCCTAATCGTTCGTTGAGAACATGGATTATTTCTGAAAGAGGGGATTTTTCTTCTTCGGTTTTTCTTTTGACACCTGCTTCCGAAACTCCCTCCAGTTCGGCATCTTCTTTGACCAACAAAATGTCACGCTGACTTACTTTTTCGATCCGGTAATATTCGAGCGTAACCTTATCATCGAGAATCAATCGAGGATCAATCGTGCCTTTGGGAAGCTTTTTCAAGAACAGGCGAATATAGGGATACAGCTTTTCGAGTTCTGCATCATGAAAAGGCATTATTTGCGAAAGATAGCCATAGAGCCGTGTAAAAGATACCATCGCTCCACGCACGTCTTCCTGCGAAATTGTCCCTTCGACCTTATCCGCAGGTAGTGCAAGGAATCGTTCAATTGCCGGATCAATGAATGAATAGAGCTTACTTTGATTTTTCGGATTGTAGTTCGGCTGAAAAAACACCTTTGCAAAATTATCTACTTCACTCTGCCAAATGATTTGTGATTTCTCGATAATCGAACGGAGATCATAGAGGTGGTTGGGATCGGTTTCCGATTCGAGCAGGGTTTTTTGATAATAATCCTGGAAGGCATTGAGGATTTCTTCTTCCTCATTCACAAAATCTAAAACAAACGTGTCTTCTTTGCCTGCACAGGTGCGGTTTAAACGAGATAATGTCTGAACCGCTTTGAGTCCCCACAATCGTTTGTCTACATACATTGTATGCAACAACGGCTGATCGTAACCTGTCTGGTATTTATCGGCAACCAGTAGAATGTGATACTCGTTCGTATCGAATTTTTTAGGCAGTTCCCGTTCGCCGAATCCGTTCATGACCGATTCTTTGTACTCTGTGCCATTGTCATTGACCACACCCGAAAATGCAACGAGGGTACGGATATCGGTATAGCCTTTGGATTTGATGTATCGGTCGAATTCGAGTTTATACCGCACGGCATGCAGGCGGGAGCTTGTGACAACCATCGCCTTTGCCCGCCCGCCGATTTTCTTCGATACAACCTGCCGAAAATGCTCAACGATTATCTCTGTCTTCTGACTGATATTGTGCGGGTGAAGTGATAGATATCGACCAATTGCAACTTTGGCTTTCCGCTTATTGAGATTCGGATCTTCTTCGATTGCCTTGTTCAGCCGGAAAAATGTTTTGTAGGTGGTATAGCCTTTGAGGACATCGAGAATAAAATGCTCCTCGATTGCCTGCCGCATGGAATACAGGTGGAACGGTTCGAATTTGCCCTGTGAATTCTGAACTCCAAAAACCTCAAGGGTTTTTGGCTTCGGCGTAGCCGTAAATGCAAAAAAGGAGAGGTTCTCATGGTGCCCACGGGCAAGCATCGACTTTCTAATCTCGTCTTCGAAGTCTTCGGCTTCTTCCTCTTTATCTAAATCGAGTGCTTCTTCGAGGCTTTTAGCTGCGAGCACTTCCCGAAGCTTTTTGGTTCCTTCGCCCCCTTGTGAACTGTGGGCTTCATCGACAATTACAGCATATTTCTTTTTGTTGCGCTCTCCTTTTGCTTTCTCCATTTCAGCGATTTTCTCTATAACAAAAGGGAACTTTTGAAGGGTCGATATTACAATATTCGAGCCGTGGTAGATGGCTTCGGCAAGCTGCTGCGAGTCCTGATCGATCTTTTTTACAACGCCAGCTTTGTGCTCAAATTGGTAGATCGTATCCTGCAATTGGGAATCGAGCACCCGCCTGTCGGTGATTACAATTACCGAATCGAAAACCCGTTCGTCTTGTGTATTGTGCAAACTCGAAAGTCGATATGCAAGCCATGCAATAGAATTTGATTTGCCGGATCCTGCTGAATGCTGAATGAGATAATTCTTCCCAACGCCATTTTCTTTAGCATCTGCTGCAATGCTGCGAACGCAATCAAGCTGATGGAACCGGGGGAAAATCAGCTTTTCCTTTTTTACCGTGCGACCATCGATTTTAATTTCCTCAACCTGCAAATGCAGGAATTTACCGATAATATCGAGCCAGGAGTCCTTCGTCCAAATCTGTTTCCAGAGGTAATCTGTCCGATACCCGTCAGGATTGGGAGGATTGCCTTTGCCGTTAGCATAACCTCTGTTAAAGGGAAGAAACGTGGTATTCTCGCTATTGAGCCTTGTAGTCATGAATACTTCATCGGGGTCAACTGCGAAATGAACCAACGCCCTTTTCTTAAACCTGAAAATTGGTTCAACCGGATCACGGTCATTTATGTACTGATGTTTGGCATGCTCTACAGTTTGCCCCGTGAATGAATTTTTTAATTCCGCCGTAGCAACAGGGATCCCGTTCAAACCCAAAACCAGATCGAGCGAATTCTCGTTGCGGGTAGAATAGTGCACCTGTCGATAAACGGTGAGAATATTTGCATCATAGAGAATCTGCGAGTCAGGATTTAAGCCTGATTCGGGGCGGAAATATGCCATATCGAAATGCACGCCGAAATCAGTGAATCCATGCCGAATGACATCGAGGCTTCCACGAAGATCCAGCTCTTTCACAAGCCGGGCAATAATCTTTTTTTCGGTATCATATCCGTGAATGTCGGAAAGTTTTTTCCACTCCCTGCTTTGAGAGCTTTTAAGGAACTCAATTATGGTGCTGCTGTCAAGGGCGAATTCCCTGCTGATTGCATCGGGAGCACCTTTGACATAACCACCATTTTCGAGAAGCTCGTTCTCGATTGCAGATTCGAATGTTTGTTCGGTATGGAGAAAGGTCATGCAACCACCTTTTCACGAACGTCGATTTTGCCTGTGACAGTTTCATTGATCAAAGCTGTTCGATATTCCTCTATTAATTCAATTTCTTTTTCCGTTCTTTGCAGAGCCATACTTATTGAGGTAGTTTTGCTCTTTAAATACTCATCAATAAGTAGTTGCTCCTGAATAGGCGGTACAACACAAAGAAAATTGTTTATGTTTTCGACATTAATTCTTTTAAATGTTGATCCAACAAGAAGCGGCTCAAGTTGATTCGAAAGAGGTCTTGATTTTAACTGAAAGAGAAAATATGAAGAAGAGATTTTCACCTTTGGTTTCAAAATGCATACATCTTGTCCCATTGCAAAAAGAGGGTGCCTTGCAGTGACAATCGCAGTTTCACCAACTGTCGCATTTCTGCTGAATATTATATCACCATCTTCAGGCTTTCGATTACCTTCAATTAATTTCTCGTAGTAATCACGTGTCGTCATTTTAGCTGTTGCTAAATTCACTTCCCAGTCTTGTACTTCCCTTATGCTCGCTAAAGGTATGCCGTCTTCAACGAACTCAGCAGTTAGATGCTTGCAATCAACGACATTCCAAATATGTTTATATCTCTTAATCTGCCAATGCTTCGGCACTTCCCCCAACCACTCAATTCCCGAATCCTTCATTTCAGCATCAGGATTTATTCCTTTGGTCACAGCTTGATTTATGATTGCCGCCCGTTCTTCCTTGAGCAGTTCAATCATTTTGCGTTTCTTTTCGATAAGGGAGTCGATTTGGGAGGTCTTTAGGTCGAGGAATTCAGCAATTCTATTTTGTTCTGTAATCGGTGGCAAAATAAACCGGACTTCGTTAAGCTTTTCTTTTGTTAAATGTGCGATACTTACTCTACTTACGATCGAATTAAAAGCACCTATAAAACCATATGTATAAAATTGATATAGGAAATATTTTGGAGTACCACTTCTGAATCGTACCCGATTTACTGAATTTTGGATATAGCATTCAGGTATTTCGTCTTGCCAAATGCAGGTTCTTCCCACATCACCACCTTCACTGACTAATAGATCATTAGTTTTCAAACGGTAGGTATCCAGTTCATTCTCTGAAAACCACATTTCCTTAATATCATTTGAATCAACAAATAGCCAATTAAGGTTTTTGGCTCTCAAATATGGCTTAAGAAAATAGCCACCTTTGTCATTAGGTGTAAGCATTTTACCAAGGACAACATTAGCTAAATACTTCAATTTCATTTCATCCCAATGCTCAGGAATCTCCCCCAACCATTCAACGCCACTATCTCTATATTTCGAATACTTCTTCATTGTTCGCTTTCTCCTGTATTCTCCAATAATCTCCTCGACTTCATCACTGTCGCATGCAATTTCTTCACAAGGAGTTCTTTCGGCGGAAGGTCGGTCAGATACTCACCGACACGGATTGAAGAATTATGAAGCTGCAACAGTTCTATCTGTTCACGGGAGCCTTCGGCACAAAGGATCAAACCGACAGGAGGATTTTCTCCTTCTTCGGTTTCGTTCTGTTCGAGCCACCGAAGATACAGTTCCATTTTTCCTTTGTATTCAGCTTTGAACCTTCCGATTTTGAGATCAATCGCTACGAGACATTTGAGTTTTCGGTGATAAAAAAGAAGGTCGAGATAGAAATCGTCACCATCGATAATCATCCGTTTTTGTCGGGCAACAAAGGAAAACCCTTTGCCTAATTCAAGGAGGAACCCTTCTATTTCATCCAGAACGGCTTTCTCAAGATCGCTCTCACTGTAGGTATCTTTGAGGTCGAGAAAATCGAGAATATAGGGGCTTCGAAAAACAATGTCATGGGTAGGGGTGCCGGTTTCAAGAAGTTTTTTCAACTCTGCTCTAATCAGTTTTTCAGGCTTTTTCGAGAGTGCCGTTCTTTCAAAGAGCATGGAATCGACTTTCTTTCGCAGCTCACGAACGCTCCACTGCTCATGGTAGCACATCCCTGAATAGAATTCCCTCTGTAGAGAATCTTTCAGAGGCAGGAGCACAACAAAGTGGCTCCACCCTAATTGTTGTGACAGTGTCGCAACAATTGAACGATCGGGGAATTTCTGATACAAAGAGGTCATTCGGGAGAGATTGCTTTTGCTGTAGCCATTACCGAAAGTTTGGGATAATAATTGTGACAGTGTCACAACTATTTCATCCCCGTATTGGGCACGTTTTCCTTGAAGGACAGCTTCATGAATCCGTTTGCCGATCTCCCAATACAGAAACAGAAGCTCCCGATTGACTGCAACGGCTGCATTATGCTTTGCTGTCTCGATAAGCTGCCGAATCTCATCCGCAAGAGAGGCAACTGTCTTCTGTAATGTGCGGGGGAGCACAAGAGATTTTTTCATTCCACAATCTCCCGCAGCATTCCTTCGGTCTCTTTTTCGAGTGCAAGAATATCCGCCCTAATCTCTTGAAGAGAACGCAACGGCTTGTATCTATAGAAATACTTTGTAAAGTTTATCTCATATCCTACTTTGGTTTTGCCATGATCTACCCATGCATCCGGCACATGTGGAAGCACCTCTTTATTCATGTACTCCTGAATGTCCTCTTCGGAAGAAATGACCTGCCCTTTTTTCAGGGGAACATTCTCGAAGTCCCGCAGCTTTGCATCTGCTTTAGGTGAGCCGCATCGATCAGTTGCAATTTTGCCATCTTCAACGAGCGGGCGTTCGACAGTCACACGGGAGTAGCCGAAATCAGAGTTGTTGAATATTTTGCAGAATTTTCCCTGTCGGAAATTGCCGTAGATTTCGGTGATTTTGGTAATATCATCGGGACTCAACTCATTCCGCTTGTTCCCTAATGAGCGGGACATCTTTTTGAAGAATGAAGTGGCATTAATAAGCTGAATTTTGCCTTTGCGATTCGGCTCTTTACGGTTTGTCACCACCCATACATAGGTTGAAATGCCCGTATTATAGAATAGTTGGTCAGGCAGAGCGACTATAGCTTCGAGCATATCGTTTTCTATAATCCATCGCCGTATTTCGGATTCTCCCGATCCTGCCGAACCTGTGAACAAAGGAGAACCATTGAAGACAATGGCGATTCGGGATCCGGTATTGCCGTTTTTCTTCATTTTCGAAATGAGGTGCTGCAAGAAAAGGAATGAACCATCGGATATTCGGGGCAACCCAGCACCGAACCTGCCCCCAAAGCCCAATTCCTCTGCTTCTTTCTGAATCTCTTTGGCTACCTTCTTCCACTCCACGCCAAAGGGAGGATTTGCGAGCATGTAATCGAATTGAGAAGTAGAAAGTTGATCGTTTGTGAAGCTGTTCCCGAATTTGATATTTGAAGCATTCTGCCCTTTTATCATCATGTCGGCTTTGCAGATCGCATAGGAGGTTTCGTTTAACTCCTGTCCGAATACTTCCAATCGGGCATCGGGGTTGAGTTCGTGCAGATATTCTTCTGCAACGGAGAGCATACCACCTGTTCCGCACGCACAATCGTAGAGGGTTTTCACGATTCCTTTTTGTGTGAGAATATCACGGTCATTCAGGAACAGGAGATTTACCATGAGCCGGATCACCTCACGGGGAGTAAAATGTTCTCCGGCGGTTTCATTCGAAGTTTCGGCGAATTTCCGTATGAGTTCCTCGAAACAGTACCCCATTTCCATGTTGGAGATTCGATTGGGGTGCAGATCAATGGCAGCGAATTTTTCGGTTACGAGGAAGAGGAGATTCTTTTTGTCGAGATCCCGTACCTTTGCTTCGAACTTGAACATATCGAGAATTTCACGGGCATTACTTGAAAAGCCTGCCGTGTAGTTTCTCATATTGCGAGCGATATTGTTCGGGTCGGCAAGCAGTTTTTTGAAATCGTATTTACTTGCGTTATGAAACTTATGCCCTGAAGCCTTATTGAGCACCTTTTCGAGAGCCTCTTCATTTAGCCCTTTTGAAACGGTCTGCTTTTCGAGAACTGCATCCTTCGTTTTTTCGAGAACGCAATCAAGTCGCCGTAGCACCGTGAAGGGAAGAATGATTTCGCCGTAATCTGATTGTTTGTAATCGCCCCGGAGGAGGTCGGCAACCGACCAGATAAAATTCGCTAATTCCTGAACGTTCATATACTCTTTCCTGTTACTCCGATAAATGTGACTTATTTATCTGAATTGTCCCGCTTGATTCTATTTGTTTCGACCATTTTTTCGTAGAACTTATCAAACTGTGCTCTCGCAAGTTTTGATGGTTTTGATTGCTTATTCTCCCATCTATTAACGGTTGCGAAGCTGACACCTAGTTCTCTCGCCAAATCTTCCTGACTCATTCCCAATTGCTCACGAACTTTTTTTACGAGTGTTGAAAATTCCATAGACTCCGTTTCCGAAGGAAGAACTGTTTAAATCGTCCGAATGCATATTGTATCATTTGGAACCCGAAATATATATCAAATGTTATATCACACGCTATAACAGAAGCTATTAAGCCAATCAGAATGGCTCCAGGAATTGGTAACATGGCAGGGGGTGCAAAGGTACGGGGGCGAGCGGGAAGAGGGCGTATAAGAGCCTTAAAAGCGACACAATCGCAAAAAGAATCGATGGTGGTTTGCTACCTATTTGCTACTGCAAAATTGGTCAAATCGCTAAACAGCCTGATTTTATAGGGGTAATAGGCTCGAAGAAGCGGCAAAGAATAGGTTCCCCTCACCTCCACCATAAAAATTAGCCCGTTTTCCTGACCAAAGGCAAACGGGCTTTTTTGTTGTAACTTCCTGTATTTTCAATAGTTATACCTGCCGTGCTTAGGCCGGACGGCAAATTCTACGCGCTTGAACATGTGTGTCCTAAAAACCATTGTTTGGGATGGCTCTTCGATCGCATCGCTCCAGTCATTGCCACCCAGACAGGCGTTTGAATCAACAGAGACACGTTTATCAAAATTCGCAGTGCCGGGTTTCATATCGAACTGGAAAAAGATCTGATCCTCGACATGTTCAAAATGATTATCGCATCGCCTGTATCATGAATCAAGCCTCATCTGAGCATGCGCATCCTTCCATTAACAAGCATTTTGCAGCACCATTCTCAAAGTGCTCACAGCAGGCATGCGTTCGTGTGGAAGAATGGGAGTGATCAGCATGTGGTATATTCAATTCGTGCCCTGAACAGAGTTGAACTGCTGCAAATGCTCTGAGTGTAAAAGTTATGGTGACTATAAGACCTACTGCTCGTTTACAAAACATTTAAGAAATTCCCCAATCCTTTGATTAAACCAAATACCCCAAGATTATGAAGATGAATTGAATTTACGACCCCAACTTATATTGAGCAACATTTCTGATATTTGCATACAGCATAAGCAAAAATCAGGTATGCAACTTTCAGGGTAATGTCGAACCTTGCATTTAAATACCTCCCCCATTGTTGAATAGCTCACTGATCTTTGCCGCAACCCAATCTTCGTCTTCTCCTTGAATCAGCACCTGAAATGCGTCTTGTTTTGTTGTAGACCAGAGAAGTAGCAGCTCAAGATAAGAATGAGCGTCCGCGCTATATGCACCATCGGTAAGCGTGACTTTACTCTTGAAACTTCTGACCAGGTCCACTAACAAGGATGCTTTATGTGGAATCGCTTTATGGATATCAACAACCAGATTCGCCATTCAGGCCTCCCTGAATCCAATGAATATTACTGCCCAATGGTGAAATTATTTTCAACATACTGTCCCATTTTTCTTAACTTGAGCACATATTTGGCAGGTCTCTTATTGAATTTTGCTTTACACTCCTCACAGCACAGGTAGATTCGTTTTGGCGTATTCTTTTCATCGCCTTTCCAGTCAGCATAGATAGTGTGTCCTATACTTTTCTCCATCACTGGACACAAGGTCTGGACATCTACTTTCCCCCTTTGTTGGTCAACTTGTTTGGCCTCATGTTGAGTTGAATAATCTGAACCCCCGTTGTTGCTGCCATGACAGCTTGACGCATCGGCCTTGATTGCAATGAAAATGATAACTACTATCGGAGCGATTAACAGTTTCAGCATAGGTTTTCTCCTTATGTATTAATGGTGTGCCGCATGGTCGACAGGATCTGCCGGAATCTGCGATACAGAATCTTTTTGAGTCAACAAGGAATCAGAATTTGTCAAAGAATCGTTTGGTATTGGTCGTGTAATTGAACCTGTATCTGAGCAATTGATTGACATGGAATCACCCATCATGGAATCACCCATCATGGACCCACTCATCATGGACCCACTCATCATGGACCCACTCATCATGGACCCACTCATCATGGAC
>OBJA01002633.1_pt1 | contig 10046 bp, 5 predicted proteins | sample 1519751 | NCBI WGS metagenome assembly OBJA01 (sample SAMEA3881238, study PRJEB22517) | soil metagenome | biome: lake sediment; feature: soda lake sediment; material: sediment, water from around vicinity | place: India | collected 2013-12-23 | depth 3 m
GTTGGTAACTCAGCCCCAACTATCAATGGAGGAGAAGTAAGAAACTCAGGTGTTGAAGCCGAGCTGGCCTGGAAAAAACAGTTTGGCAAGTTGAATGTAAACGCATCGGTTAACGGCGCTTTCAATAAAAATGAAGTTTTGGATATTCAGAATGCCGAAAAACGATTGCAAGGTGGCGACGGCGGTTTTGGTCAGGCTGGCGTTTTATATGCCGGTGTGGGCACTTCCCTTGGTGTTTTTTATGGCTTGAAAACTGACGGCATTTTCCAGACACAGGAAGAAATTAATGCCTACACCAACGCCAATGGCGGGCTGATTCAACCCAAAGCCAAACCAGGCGATATCAAATTTATTGATGCAGATGGCGATGGTTCAATTGACGGAGATGCAGACCGTGTGGAACTGGGTTCTCCTTTCCCCGATTTTACGGGCGGTCTCAACCTGAACCTCGAATACCTGGGCTTCGACTTTAATATGTTCTTTTATGCTGCCCTCGGACAGGAGGTTTATGATGCCACCCGCCGTTACGATATGAACGGCACCAACTACCGCGCCGACTGGCTGAACCGCTGGACAGGGCCGGGCACTTCAAATAAATACCCCCGGGTGACATTTGTTGATGACAACCAAAACATGTCAACCGTGAGCGATTTCTTTGTGCACGATGCAAGCTTTGTAAGGCTCAGAAACATTGCTTTGGGTTATACTTTGCCCAAAGACCTCACCAACTATTTGAAAATTAGCAAAATTCGTTTCTATGTTTCGGCCGATAACCTGCTGACTTTTACCAAATATAAAGGATACGATCCCGAAATTGGCGGCGGTGTGTTAGGTAATGGTATTGACCATGGTATCTATCCGCAGGCGCGTACGGTTATGGGTGGCGTAAATATTACTTTCTAAGGTTGAAACTTCAAAATATAAAAGAAATGAAAAACAAATCATTCTATATTTCCGGATTCATGGCATTGACGTTCTTCCTGGGGTCCTGCAGCCAGGATTTCCTTGAGCTTGAACCGAAAACAGGCCAGGCCGAAGCGAATTATTATAAAACAGAAGAACAGGCGTTACTGGCTGTTGCCGCTGTTTACGATGCGTATGCTGTCCAAAACTGGCAGTTTGTCCCTACCATGTCCGATATTTTTTCGGATGATGCTTTTACCGGCGGCTCCAATATCAACGACATGAGCCAGTGGCACGACATGGAAATGTTTAAAATGACTGCCGAAAACAACTCATCCAGTGATTTGTGGAACCGCTGCTATTCGGGCGTTTACCGGGCTAACCTTTACCTGCAGAAACAGGAAGGCGTGGAATGGAAAACCGACGGAATGCAAGCCCGTCTGGAAGGCGAAACCTTGTTTTTACGTGCGTACCTTTATTGGGATCTGGTCCGTCATTTCGGATCAACGCCGCTGATTACCTCGGTACTTCCTTCGGTAGAAGATTACAAAAACCTTCCGCAGAGCACACCCGACGAACTTTTCACCCAAATAGCATCCGACTTGCTAAAAGCCATTTCGGTGCTTCCGGTCACTGTTCCTGCCAACGAAACTGGGCGGATTACCAAAGGTGCCGCACAGGCATTAATGGCCCGGATTTATTTGTATCACGAAGGTTTTGCCAAACCGGTCATCGGGGTTTCCGACTGGACCGACGGTTCTACAACCATCAGCAAAACAACTGTTCAGGCAGCTTTGGAAGAAGTTATCAGCAGCAATGCGTACACTTTGCTTCCCAATTATGCAGCTTTGTGGGATTGGGAAAATCAAAACAACGATGAGTCGCTGCTCGAAATTCAATATTCAGACAAAGCCAAATCGGGCGACTGGGGCGGCTGGAACATTAACGGGAACTTTTCCAGCGTTTGGATGAGTGTGAGGAACCCGGTGGGCGACAACGGTCGCATTTTCCCCGGATGGTCGTTTGCACAACCCACCTGGAGCCTGTACAACGAGTTCGAAGCCGGCGACCCGCGACGTGATGCCGCCATATACAATGCCGATCAACGGTTGAGTTCCTATACCAAGGCATTTATGAATACCGGTTTCTTCAACAACAAATACCTGGCGCTGAATGCATACATCGGTTCAGGCGGCGACCCGAGCCATAACTTTCCACGTAATTTTGTTGACATTCGTTATGCTGACGTGTTGTTGATGGCTGCCGAACTGTTTTTAACTGACAATCCGGGCAAAGCAGTGGGTTATTTCAACCAGGTGCGCACCCGCTCATTGGGAGCTGCTGCCGCAAAAACATCAATTACGCTGGACGATATTTACCACGAACGCCGTGTTGAATTTGCCGGCGAAGGATTGCGCAAGTGGGATCTTCTGAGGAGAGGAAACGACTATGCTGCTGCAAAAATCAATGCCAGCTTCCAGAATATTCCTTCAAATCTTTCGAATTCATCTGATTTCGCGCCGCGTACTTTCAAAGCCGAAACCTGGGGAATGTTTCCTATCCCGGCTGCGGATATCCGCAATACCAACGAAGGCGCATTGAAACAATACGTTCCTGCTTACAAGTAGGCAAAAGCAGTTTTTGATTTCGAATAACTTTTAAATAAGAATTAAAATGAAAAACAAAAGATATTTCGGGCTTATTTGGATGTCGATGCTGGCAGTATTGTTCGCCTGCGAGCCCTATATAGATGATAAACCTGAGGCTGGATTTGTTGCACCTCCTGCCGCAAATGAAATGGACTTTTCAATCACTCCCGGCAACGATGCTTTTCACTATAAATTGGAAATGTTGAGTCCGCAGATTGACGGAGTTGCCATCGTAAGTTTTGATTTGGGCAACGGATCGAAAGTCACCGGCAAAAGTGCTACGGCATATTATCCGCTTCCCGGCAATTATACCATCACAATGAATATTAAAACCAACGGAGGAAGCAGTGAAATCACCAAATCGCTGACAACAACCGAAACCGATTATTCCATCTTCACCGATGAAAAATTTATCATGCTTAGCGGTGGTGCCGATGATCTGGATGGGAAAACCTGGGTGCTCGACAGTCTTTCTGCCGGACACATCGGTGTTGGCCCGGCTGGAACGGTTGGCTTGGAATGGTGGTCTGCCGCTCCGCTGGCAAAAAAAGCAGTTGGGGTTTTATATGATGATGAAATCAACTTCAAGGTAACCGGCTTTGTTGCCACCTTGACCAATCGCGGGAAGAGTTATGTAAAAGGTTTTGTAAGGACCAGTCCGGGTTACAGCAACGCGTTTGAACAGGACGGCGACTGGGTCGTTAATTACACCCCTTCACCCGGAACCTGGTTTATCGAAGAAAGCAACGGGAAAAACTACCTTAAACTGTCGGGCCCGACACCGATGTTCCCTTGTTTTGATGTGGGTGCAACCAATGGTTCGTATGAAATTTTGAAACTGGAAGAAAACCTGCTCGAATTGGTGACCATTGATCGCGTTGAAGGGAATGCCTGGCATTATCAACTGATTCCAAAAGGTTATGTGAAACCGTCAGTAACTGCAGAACTTTCAGTAGAAGCTGTTGCAGAAGCGAACACTTATGACATTTCTTTGGCGAATTTTAATATTCCTGAAGGACAATCGATCAGCGGGGTGACTTTCAGCTTTGGAGAAGGTGATGCGGTACAAAACGACGACTATACAGCCGTGGCTACCCATACTTATATGCGGGCCGGCACTTATACGGTAACTGCTGTGGTTGCCACATCGGTTGGTGACCTCACTTTAACGAAAACCGTCAATGTCGCAGCCAATCATCCCGATTATGTGCCTTTCCTGCTGGATGAAATGATCATTTATAATGATTTCAGCGAAGTGGCGCTGGCGCCTGTCAACGGACAGGATTGTTCGGTCAGCACGATGGCTAACCCATCGCGTACTTATCCGAACAGGAGCGCATCGGTGGCCAAATATTCCAAAACCAATAATGAATGGGCAAACGCCAACTTGCAGTTGCCTGCCGGATACCGTTTTGATATCCGCATCATTTCAACCTTTAAAATGATGGTGAATGGAAAAGCCGGTGATGTGGTACTGCTGAAACTGGAAAACACCGATTGGGGCGGAAATGCATGGATGTCGGGTGTAGAATTAACCTACACCATTAAAAAAGATAACACATGGGAGGTGGCTGAGTATAATTTTGCGGGAGTTGCAAATAATGGGTCAGCAGGTGACGTGTTTACCAAAGACGTAACCAACCCTGCTTCGGCGGTTAGCCACGACTTTTACAATGTCGTCCGGATCATGTTGAATCCCGGAAATGGCGTCGGCACGCACGAATTTTATTTTGATGAACTGTCCGGTCCACACGTGGAAGGAATCAAATCTGTTAAAATCCATTAACTGGTTTTTGCAGAACTTTAAAGATTTTGTAAAAACAAAATAACTAACTGCAAAGGCGCTGAAGTGCAAAATTGAGCATCAGTTTTTTCGCCTCCCGGTGCCTTTGCGGTTAATTTGATTTTTTTAATTCCTCATTGATGAAAGAATTTTTCATAGTATTGACATTATTGTTTTTTGTCCGGCTGGCCCCGGCTCAATACCTGCACCAACAGGGAAAATATATTGTTGACGGTGATGGTAATGAGTTTATTACCCGTAGCATGGGCCTTGGCGGTTGGATGTTGCAGGAGGGCTACATGCTGGGCACCGGCGGGTTTGCCGGCACACAGCACGAAATCAGGGCATTGATCGAAGAATCGATGGGCAAAGAGCGCACCGACGAATTTTATGATGCCTGGCTGGCCAATCATTGTACTAAAACCGACATTGATTCGTTGGCTGCCTGGGGTTTCAACGCCGTTCGTCCAGCTTTACATTATAACTTATTCACCTTACCAATCGAAGAAGAACCGGTTGCCGGGCAGGATACCTGGCTTGAACCCGGCTTTCGAATGGTGGACGAGCTGCTGGCCTGGTGCAAAGCGCACGAGATGTACGTCATTTTGGATCTGCATGCCGCCCCTGGCGGGCAAGGCAAAAACGCCGACATCTCGGATTACGATCCGTCCAAACCTTCGCTTTGGGAAAGTGAGGAAAACCAGCGAAAAACAGTCACACTCTGGAAAAAACTGGCCGAGCGGTACGCCAACGAAAAATACATCGGCGGTTACGACCTGATCAACGAAACCAACTGGAATTTCAATGGGACCCACCAAAACGGATGCGACAGCAGCAATGAAATCCTGCGCGCACTGATGATCCGCATCACCAACGCGATTCGCGAAGTGGACCGCAACCACCTGATTTTTATTGAAGGTAACTGTTGGTCAAACAATATGAACGGCATGTTTCCGCCCTGGGACGATAACATGGCTTACAGTTTTCACAAATACTGGAATGGCACGGGGAAAAACACCATTAACGAATTTATAGGCTGGCGCGACCAATATAACGTCCCGATCTGGATGGGCGAATCGGGCGAAAATTCCAACCAGTGGTTTTATGAAACCATCCGCACCCTGGAGGCCAACAAGATTGGTTGGTCATGGTGGCCCCTGAAAAAGATTGGTTCGGTGGTTGGCCCGCTGACAGCCGTGCAGACGCCGGAATACAGCCAATTGCTGGACACCTGGCGCAATGGCGGAACGCCTGAAGCCAACTTCTGCTACAACACCCTGATGCAGATCACCGAAAACCTGAAGATCGAGAACTGCGAATTTCATCCAGATGTGATTGACGCCATGTTTCGCCAGCAAACCAAAAATACGACAGTTTCTTATAAAAAACATGAAATTCCCGGCGTGATTCAGGCTGAAGATTTTGACATGGGACGTCATGATGTGGCCTACCACGACCAGGATTTTATCAACACAACCGGAAATGCCGGCGGAGCTGCCTGGAACAACGGTCATGTTTACCGAAATGATGGCGCGGACATTGAAAAAAGTGAAGACGACAATACCCTGAGCAATGGCTACAATCTGGGCTGGATCAATACCGGGGAGTGGCTGATATTTACTGCTGAGGTGAAGGAAGCCGGCGCGTACAACGTTACTTTTCGTGTGGCAGGGAGCGGCGGAGCGGGCAAGCTGCATCTGGAAGTTGATCAGAAAAACCTTACTCCGGTAGTTTCGTTACCGGCAACTGCCGGCAACCAGAACTGGGTGGATTTTACTGTTGAAAATGTTGTTTTGGAGAAAGGCATTCAGAAAATAAAACTGCATTTCGACAACGGTGGCTTTAACCTGAACTACATTCGTTTTTCCGATCCCGGCCCGACAAGCTCGGTTCCCACAAAAGCCATGAATGGTTACGGTTCGCCCGACGGATCGGCTGTTTTCCTGGCAATCAACAAAAAGTTTGATCAGTCGGTGGAACCTTCGGCTACTAATTTTAGGCTGAAAGTGAATGGGTTTTTGGAGAACATTTCTGAAATCAGATACGACACGGAAGATCGGGGGAAGCTGACGCTGACTCCCGAAAAAAAAAAATTGAAGCCGGGCGATGAGGCTTTTCTCAGTTATATTCCGGGAAACTTAAAATCGGAGGATCAAGTGATGCTGGAAGTTTTTTCAAATCTGAAGATTGACACTAAAAATATTCTGAACATACACGAGATACCGGGGCAGATTGAAGCCGAGTCGTTTTTTGTAAATGAAGGGCTGAGTATCGAAAATTGCAGCGATGAAGGAGGTGGGTTCGACATGGGATACACCGACGACGGCGATTACCTCGATTATCGGGTGAACATTTCAGTGGCCGGCAATTATGCAGTCGTGTACCGCGTGGCTTCAGGCAACGCCGCCGGCGGAACAATCGACCTGCAACTGATTAACGCAGAAGACCATGTGCAGACCCTTCAGTCGGTGTCGGTTCCGGCAACCGGTGCCTGGCAGAACTGGATCAGCATCACCCGGAATGTTGACCTTCCCGCAGGCGAATACACTTTGCGCATGTTGGTCAGCAAACGCGAGTTCAACCTGAACTGGATGAAGTTTACCCTGCTGCAGGCGACTGGCACAAACGACCTTCAGCCTAAAACCGAATGGTTCACCCTGTATCCAAATCCGGCAAACGATAAGTTGTTCATCGATCTTCTTCCGAAGTTTGATTTCTCTTTCAACCTGAAAATCATCGACCTGTCGGGAAGGGTGCTGCGGACGGAAACTGAACTTAAAAATACCGGCCCGATAACGATCGGACTGGAAAATATAAAAAGCGGCCTGTATTTTCTTCAGCTTACGACCAGCCAGGGAAACTTCAGCAAACCCTTTATCATTTCAAATAAAAACAATTAAAATCTCAAGATATGAATCTGACAAAACTATCCCGATTGTTGATCTTTTTGCTGGCGCCCTTGATGGGGTGCATGCAAAAAAAAGCGGCACAGGAGACCGTTGAAGAACCCGGCTATCGTTTGGTTTGGGCCGATGAGTTTGACTATTCGGGTTTGCCCGATTCAAACAAATGGAGTTACGATACGAAAGGGAACGCTTACGGGTGGGGAAATAATGAGGATCAGTTTTATACTGAAAAAAGGTTAGAGAATGCGGAAGTTAGGGAGGGAAAATTGTTTATTCATGCCCTGAAAGAAGATTTTGAAGGAAAAAAATACACTTCGGCGCGGCTGATTTCCAAAGGCAAAGGCGACTGGCTGTATGGCAAGTTCGAAATCTGTGCGAAACTCCCGGACGGGCGCGGCATGTGGCCGGCCATCTGGATGTTGCCGACCAACTGGGAATATGGTGGCTGGCCGGCCAGCGGTGAAATCGATATCATGGAAAATGTAGGCTACATGCCCGACACCATCCTGGCTTCGGCCCATACCAAAACCTACAACCACAGCATTGGCACGCAGCGCTCCGATACCATTGTCATCCCGACTTGTTACGATCAGTTTCATGTTTACGGGCTGGAGTGGGAGCCTGAAGAATACCGGGTGTACGTGGATAACCAGCATTATTTCACGTTTAAAAACGAAGGTACCGGGCCCAATGAATGGCCGTTTGACAAGCGGTTTCACCTGTTGCTGAATGTGGCTGTAGGCGGAAACTGGGGCGGCAGAATGGGCGTTGATGAATCCGTTTTCCCGCGAACAATGGAAGTGGATTATGTGAGGGTTTATCAGAAATAACAGTAAAAATGAAAATCAGCCGGCAAAACAAGATCGTTTTTTTTGTGGTGTTTTTTCTGCTTTCTGCGGAAATGGCACTTGCGCAGGAGCCATGTAAAAACCTGATCTGGTCCGATGAATTTACCAATCCGGGCGCACCGGCAGCCGACAAGTGGGATTATGACACCGGCGGCGGTGGCTGGGGAAACAACGAACTGCAAACCTACACCAACAACCGAACCAATTCATATGTTGAAAACGGCAAACTGTACATCAAAGCGGTAAAAGTGAATGGCAACTGGACTTCGTCCCGTCTGGTGAGCCGGCAAAAAGGCGACTGGCTGTACGGACGAATCGAGGTGAAAGCCAAACTGCCTTCGGGCAAAGGTACCTGGCCTGCTATCTGGATGTTGCCAACCGATTGGGTGTACGGTAACTGGCCGTCGAGCGGCGAGATTGACATCATGGAACACGTAGGTTACGACCCGGGCGTGGTTCACGGAACGGCGCATACCGAAGCGTATTATCATTCAATCGGCACACAGAAAGGGGCCAGCATCACCGTTTCTGATGCCACCTCAAACTTTCATGTGTATTCGATTGAATGGGATGCGGAAAAGATCCGGTGGTTTATGGACGACCAACTGTATTTCACATTTAATAACGAGCACAAAACATATAAAGAATGGCCTTTCGACAAACGTTTTCACCTGTTGCTGAACATCGCCATTGGCGGTGATTGGGGCGGCGCGCAAGGCATTGATCCCAACCTGACGGAAGCGGTGATGGAAGTCGAATACGTGCGGGTTTACCAATCAGAGCTGCCAAAACCGGTCATTACCGGGCCGGCAATGGCTGCAAATGCTGAAGAAGTTACCTTCAGGGTTCAACCGGTTGAAGGCGCAAACTACCGCTGGATTTTGCCTAAAGGGGTGACGGTGGTGAGCGGCACCGGAACCAACCAAATCACAGTGAAATGGAACAACATGCCCGGCGACATTCAGTTGGAAATGAGCAACGCGTGCGAAACGGTGAGTTCGGCTATTTTCCATGTCGGGGTTCTCTCTAAACCCGAAAGCCCGTTGAGTATTCTTCCTAAAAATGAAAACCAGGAAATATGGTGGAAAGCGGTGCCGGGACCTAACAACACGCTCATCCTGGGTGCCAACAATAACGAATTAAACGTGAATTTTCAGGTAACCAGCCCGACACAAAACCCGCACATCCGCTACGATTTTGAAAATGTAACCGACCTTTCGGAACTGGCTGAAATGGTTTTTGAACTAAAAACCGATCCGGCAAATAAACCGTCCAACATGCGGATTGATCTGGTTGATACCAACGGCAATGTCAACCTCAGTCAGTTATTTAAAATTGAATCGTTTGCCGCCGACGATCAGTTTCACGCCTATTCCTTTGTGTTTTCGGAAGGAACAAACGGCTCTTTTTTGATGGGAAAAATCGCGCAAATTCGTATTTACATCAATTATGGTGTTTTGGGCAAAGCCGGAAGCGGAACCTTCAGCCTTAAAAACCTGAAAATGCAGACGCCCAATGCCACCGGGACAGGGACGATCAGGAGTAAACCATTTTTCAAAGTTTATCCCAATCCGGCCAGCGATTTTATTCATGTTTATTCCGAAGAAGAAATTCAATCGCTTCAGCTATATCATATTTCCGGACAACTGATTCGTTCTGAAAAAACAGGCAAAGTGAAAGAATTGGACTTTCCGGTGGAAGGAATCACTCCGGGGCTGTATCTGCTCAAACTGAACGGGCGATATGCCGGAAAAATTCAGATCAGATAATTGATACTTTTTTTGACAGTTTTAGACCAGAAGAGGGTGCGGGTTTCGGCCGGCGCCCTTTTTCTTAATTTTTAATGAATTGTGTGTCCGGCAGGTTTGTCTTTTAAAACACATGCTTAAGTTTGCAGGATGAAACAATTTGAGGGTATTAAAAATATTATTTTCGATCTGGGAGGGGTACTTCTCGA
>OBJA01002634.1_pt1 | contig 10039 bp, 10 predicted proteins | sample 1519751 | NCBI WGS metagenome assembly OBJA01 (sample SAMEA3881238, study PRJEB22517) | soil metagenome | biome: lake sediment; feature: soda lake sediment; material: sediment, water from around vicinity | place: India | collected 2013-12-23 | depth 3 m
TGAAGAAGGGATCGCGCACGGGATAGCGCTCGCTGCCGCACAGGGCGGTGTGCTCCAGGATATGGGCGACACCGGTCGAGTCGGTGGGCACGGTGCGCAGGGCCACCAGGAAGACGTTCTCGGGATTGTCCGCCGCCAGGTGATAGTGCAGCGCGCCCGTCTTGCGATGGCGGTATTCCTCCACCACCAGCTTGAGGGCGTCGATGGACTGGCTGCGGCGCCACTCGAAGGCGGGATGCGCCCGGGGCGGTGTGGCGGGGGAAGCGGGGTCCTGCAATACCGTGCTCATCAAGGATTCCTTGCGGTTGGCAACTGTCATCCATTGTAACCCGTCCCGGGGGAGCGCCGGCAAAGCCCGGACGAACCCTGGGCGATTGCACTTCAGCGACAGGTGGAGAGGTAGCGCGCCGCCGGACCCCGGCAGGGATCGGTGGTGAAGGGTGCCGGTTCCGACCGCGCGGTGGCGGGCTCGGGGGACGGGGCTTCCGTTGCGGCCACCTCGGGCGCCAGGGCGGCCGGAGTCGATGCCTGCTGAGCCACGGCTGCCGGTTCTGCCACCTCGATCACCGCCTCTTCCGGCGGCAAGGCTTCCCGGCGGAACGCCGGCGGCTCGGGGACCGGCTCCGCCAGGGCCTGCGCCGGGGCGGGCGGGACCAGGGTAACCGCGGGGGCCGCGGGCGGCGGCGGGGTCACCGGCGCCGGTACGGGGCGCGTGGCCTGCGGTGGCGCGGGCGACAGGGGTTCGGCGGGAGTCCGGGTGGCCCTGGGCCGGGGGGAGGCCGGCGGCGCCGTGGCCTCCCGCCGGGCGGGCTCTGGCCGGGCCGGCGCTGGCGCGGCGGCCGGGACGGACTCCTCCGCCACCGGCGGCACCGGGGCTGGCCCCGAGGACGGCGCCTCCCGCGCGGGCTCCTCGGCGGGTGGCGCGGGCCGGGCGACCGGCACCAGGGGAGCATCCGGTGTCGCCGCCCCCTCGGGGATATGGGCGGCGACACCGGGTGCGCTGTCACCCGCCAGGAAATACCAGTATCCCAGCCCGCCCGCCACCAGCAGGGCCAGCCCGGCCACAACCCGACGCAGGGCCGTCCCCTTCCCGGGCGCGGCCACGGTGGCCGGCGGACGGCGGACAGGTTGCTCGTCGAGCCCGGGTTCCAGGGCGACCTCGGTCTCGGCCTCGAGTCGCCCGGTCTCCGCCTCGCGCAGGGCCGGGGGCAGGGCGCTGTCGGCCAGCCGCCGCAGCCATTCGGCATCGCCCTCCCCCCTGGGATCCGCCGGGTCTTGTGGCAGCGCCGTCGTCGCGGGCGCTACCTCCGCGGCCTGCGGCGGCTCACCGGGCGGGGGCACGGATGCACCCGGTTCCTCCGGGACCGGCGGCGGTGACCCCGCGGCCTCCGGGGTGGCGGCCGGCATCACGGCCACGTCGCGCGCCCGTTCCACCGGGTCCGTGACAGGGGGCGCAACGGCCGCCAGGCGCAGGGCCGGGGGCACGCTGGAGGCCTGCCGCTCCCGCGCCACGGCATGGACCAGTTCCGCGTCGAGGGTCGCGCGGTTTTCGGCATAGCCGTAGACCAGGGCAGTGTCGCACAGCAGGTTGATGATGCGCGGCAGCCCGCCGCTGTAGCGGAACACCGCGGCGACGGCATCCTCGCTGAACAGCTGTGGGTCGGCGCCGGCCACCTGCAGGCGGTGCCGGATGTAGTGCAGGGTATCCCCGCGTCCCAGGGGGGCCAGGTGAAAATCCAGCAGCACGCGCTGGGCGAACTGGGCGAGTTCGGGCCGCTTCAGGGTCTCGCGCAGGCCCGCCTGCCCCACCAGGATCACCTGCAGCACCTGGTGCTTGTCCGCGTTGACGTTGGACAGCATGCGCAGCTCTTCCAGGGCGTCCACGCCCAGGTTCTGGGCCTCGTCGATGATGAGCACGGTGCGCCGACCGCGGCCGTATTCCCGGATGATGAAGTCGAGGAAGCGCTCGTGCTGCTCCACCGGGGTGCCGCCCCCCGCGAGGGAGTAGGCCGCCAGGATCCAGTTCATCAGCTCGCCGAAGCTGTCGAGGGTGTTGGAGACCAGGCCGACCCGGTATTCCGGACCCGTCATCGTCAGCAACTTGCGGATCAGGGTGGTCTTGCCGGCACCGATCTCGCCACTGATGACACAGAAGCCGGCCAGGTTGCGCAGGCTCAGTTCGAGCAGGCCCAGGGCCTGTTCATGCTGGGGGCTGAGATAGAGGTAGTCGGGATCCGGCAGCAGGGAAAAGGGCTTTTCCCGGAAACCGTAGAATGCATCGTACATGCCTGCACGCCCCCTCGAAACGCCGCGGGGCGCGGCCGCGCGGCTTGCGGCGGGCCCCCGTCATAATTATTGGTCGTTATGCGCCGCTCCGGCGGCCTGACTGGCCGATGGGGAAGCGGCCCGTCCACTCTAGCACAGCCCGTGACCGGGGTCGCCCAGCGGGCCTGGATGAACCCCGCGGGGGCTTCAGGTAGAATTGCCCGCTGACCCAACCACTATTCCCCGGGGAAATCGCGTTTCCATGGCACTACGACACTACCTTCTCGTTCTGCTCATGCTGCTGCAACTCGGCACCTGGGCCCACGCCTCGGTCCCCTCGGCACGCGAGGTGGTGATCCAGGCCGGCGACCAGTTGGTCCTGGCCCTGCAGGACCAGCGCGATGCGGTAAAGGAGGACATGGACATCGCCTATCAGCTGGCGGAGAACACCGTCATCCCCCATATCGATTTCGAGCGCATCACCCGCTGGGTGACGGGCCGCCACTGGCGCAGTGCCACGCCGGAACAGCAGCAGCGCCTGACCAGGGCCTTCCAGGAATTGCTCACCCGGTCCTATGTCACCGCCATGGTCACCTATGTCGACCAGATCCTGGCCAACGCCGACAACGTCGAGTATCCCCCCGCCCGCTCCCGCCAGGACGAGCGCAACGCCGTGGTGACCATGCTCATCAAGCTGGAACACAACCAGACCGCCGTGGTGCAGTACCAGATGTACCTGAGTGAGAACGGCTGGAAGATCTACGACGTGATCGCGGAAGGCGTCAGCCTGGCCATCACCTACCGCAGCACCTTCAACCAGGAAATCAGCCGCGGCGGCATCGAGGGCCTGATCGCCTCCCTGGAGGCCCGCAACCAAGCCAGGGAGATCGAGCCCCTGCCGGAAGTATCGCCCCGGCCCTGAGCCCCCGCACCTTCGTTCGGTAAACCCGGACCTGCCGCACGGTTTCGGGCCCCGCCATGGTCTATGTTTCTGGGTACCACCGGAACAGGGATCGCCGGACATGCTGTCCAATCGCCTGCAGCAATTGCTGGAACGGATGAACCTGCCGTACACCCTCATCCACCACCCCCCCACGGGCTCGCTCCAGGAGGCGGCGGAGCGTGCCGGCATCCCGCTGTCACGGCTGGCACGTGCCGTGATCCTGGCGGACCGGCAGGGCCTGGTGATGGCCGTGTTGCCCGCCGACCACCTGCTCGATTTCGGCGCCCTCGCGGAACTGCTGGGTCGCAGCCTGCGGCCCGCCACGCTGGACCGGGTCGCACCCCGTTTCGCGGACTGTGCGCCCGGTTCGATCCCGCCCATCGCCGCGGCCTTCGACCTCGAGGCCGTGGTGGATGAACGGCTGGCGGGACTCGGTTCCGTCTACCTGGAACCCGGCTCCCACGACACCCTGCTGTGCCTCGACGGACAGGATTTCCAGGCGTTGCACGTCACCTCCCGCTGGGGGCACATCGCCCGCCCGGTACAGGCCCTCTCCAGCCGCGGCGGCTACGACTTCGTGCTGCCCGATGGGGTGGACCGGTACCGGCTGGCGGAATTGCGCCCGCCGGAGGACCTGCGGCGACAGATCGAGCAACAGCACAGCCTGCCCGCCATGCCGGAGATGGCCCACCAGCTGTTGCGGCTGCGCAATGACCCCAGCGCCACCATCCTGGACCTGGGCGCCATCCTGGCCCGGGATCCCAGCCTGGGCGCCCAGATCGTGCGCTATGCCGGCTCGGCCTACTACGGCTACCGCGGGCCGGTGGATTCCATCGAACAGGCCATCCGGGTGCTGGGCTTGGAGACCGTCCTGAACATGACCCTGGGGCTGGCCGCCGGCAGGCCCTTCCGCACCCCGCGCAACGGCCCTATCGGCCTGCACGCCTTCTGGCGCCATGCCATCTACAGCGCCGCCCTGTGCCAGGGACTGGCCACCCTGGCCCCGCGTCAGCTGGGCCTGAAACGCGGCCTGGCCTGGCTGGCGGGCCTGGTGCACAACCTCGGTTTCCTGCTGCTGGGCCATCTGTTCAAACCGGAGTTCTTCCTGCTCAACAAGACGGTGGAACTCAACCCCGACGTGCCCATCACCCTGGTGGAACGGCGCCTGCTGGGTATCGACCATGCGCAACTCGGCGCGCAGCTGCTGCAGGCCTGGGACATGCCGCCCGAACTGGTGGTGGCGACGCGCGAACATCACAACGAGGCCTACAGCGGCGAGCACGCCCCCTATGCCCTGCTGCTCCTGCTCTCCGATCACCTGCTGCGCGGCTACGACATCGGCGACGGGGCGACGGAGGACCCGCCCCCCCTGGTACTCACCAGCCTGGGGCTGGACATCGACGCGGTGCTGAGGCTGACCCAGCAGGTGGTGGAGGATGCCGAGGGCCTCGACGGCATGGCCCGGCAGCTGGCGGGCTGATGGTTACTAGGACGACAGCCGCTCCGGCCGGATGAAGTTCAGCTTCACCTCCGGCGCATAGCCCCGGTCGAACACCAGGTCGACGGCGAGACCGTCCTCCCGTAGCACGCCCCGCACCTGCTGCAGGTGCGGGATGCGCACCGCCAGCCAGGTACAGGTCGCGGCGGCCATGGTCTCGTTGCCGTCCTGCACGGCCTGCAGCAATAGCCCGGCCACGAAGCGGGCACGCTGCAGGGCATCGGGGCGTTCGATGGGACGGGAGTCGAGCAGGATCCCCTGGTCCATCCTGGCGTCCATGCGTTCCAGGGCGGCCTGGTGCGCCTCCGGCAGTTCCTTGCCACGGTCGAATTCCAGCTGGGATTCGCCGTTCAGCACCACGGTGAGACGCTGCGCTGTCATGGGGCTCAGGCGCGCGGCTTGCCGCCGCCCAGGCAGGGAGGCGACAGGGGGGCGTTGCCGTGCTTGTCCTCCCAGTCCTGGCGGGTGTAGGTGTGCAGGGCCAGGGCATGGATGCGGTTCTGCAGCTCGTCGGCCAGGAGTTCATTGACCATGCGGTGGCGCGCCACCAGGTTCTTGCCCTCGAAGGCATCGGTCACCACCACCACCTTGAAGTGGGACTCCGAGCCCGGTGGCACATTGTGGCGGTGGCTCTCGTTTTCCACCTGCAGGTGCAGGGGATGCAGGCCCTCGGCCAGCTTGGATTCAATGGTCGCCTGTACAGTCATGATGCGCAGCCCCTCGGCAGGAATCGATTGCCGGCCATTGTACCCATTCGGGTCCGGAAATAAGCCGACAGTTCACCGAGGAATCCCGCACCAACCCCACAACATACTGGGAAGAAAGGAAATTGTACCCAATCCCCGGTTAGTGTAGCCTAGCGCCTTCGGTGCAGGCACCCGGCCTGCCCCGGCCCCGCGCCACCCGCAGAAGGACAACCCGCACTTGTACTCCCGCCTCGAACAACGCCTGGCCCGCCTCCTGAACCACGGCCAGCAACACCTGCTGTGCGGCGGCCTGGTGGGCCTCGAAAAGGAAAGCCTGCGCGTGGCCCCCGATGGCAGCATCGCCCAGACCCCCCACCCCGCCGCGCTGGGTTCGGCCCTGACCCATCCCTGGATCACCACCGACTATTCCGAGGCGCTGCTGGAGTTCATCACCCCGCCCTTCGCCGACGCCCTGGAGTCGCTGCGCTTCCTGCGCGACACCCAGCGCTTCGTCTACCCGCGCCTGGACGAGGAGTTCCTCTGGGCCACCAGCATGCCCTGCGTGGTGAGCGGCGAGGCCAGCATCCCCATCGCCCGCTACGGCAGCTCCAACCCCGGGCTCATGAAGACCGTGTACCGGCGCGGCCTGGGGCACCGCTACGGACGCATGATGCAGGTGATCGCCGGCGTGCATTTCAACTACTCGGTACCGGAGGCCTTCTGGCCGGTCTACCAGGCCCTGGAACAGGACGACCGTGTGCCGATGGATTTCATCTCCTGCTCCTACTTCGGCATGATCCGCAACCTGCAGCGCTTCGGCTGGCTCGTCCCCTACCTGTTCGGCGCCTCGCCGGCGGTGTGCAGCTCCTTCCTCGGTGACCTGGAGGTGAAGCTGCCCAGCTTCGATGCCCATACCCTCTACGAACCCTTCGCTACCTCCCTGCGCATGGGCGACATCGGCTACCAGAACAGCCGCGAGGACGAGGCCGGCGTCAAGGCCGACTACAGCAGCCTGGAGGCCTACGTGGCGAGTCTCACGCAGGCCATCGAGACCCCGCACCCGGAATTCGAGAAGATGGGCGTAGTGGTGAACGGCCAGTACGAGCAGCTGAATGCCAACCTGCTGCAGATCGAGAACGAGTACTACAGCACCATTCGCCCCAAGCAGGTCCCCGAGCCCCTGGAGAAACCCAGCCTGGCCCTGAAGCGCCGGGGCGTGAAATACGTGGAGCTGCGCTCCCTGGACGTGAATGCCTTCGACCCCCTGGGCATCAACGAGGAACAGCTGCGCTTCCTGGAGACCTTCCTGCTGTTCTGCCTGTTGGCAGACAGCCCGGTGATCTCCGCTGCCGAGCGGCGCGAGATCGACCACAACCAGAACGCCGCCGCCCACCGCGGCCGCGACCCGAACCTGCGGCTGTCACGCCAGGGCCGGAAGATCCTGCTGCGGGACTGGGCCCGGGAGCTGCTGACCGCCATGGAAGGGATGAGTGAGATCCTCGAGGCCGGCCATCCCGAACGCGGCTACGGGACCAGCCTGCAGCGCCAGCTGGAGACGGCGCGGGACCCGGACCGCACCCCCTCGGCGCGCATGCTGCGCGAGATGCGCGAGACCGGCGAGGGCTTCCACAGCTTCGCCAAGCGCATGTCCCTCAAGCACCAGCACTACTTCAAGTCCCTCCCCGAGGACCCGCTGGTCACGGCCCGCTTCGAGGCCCAGGCGCGGGAATCCCTGCAGGCCCAGCAGGAGCTGGAGGCCCGGCCCCAGGCGCCCTTCGGGGAATTCCTGGCGGAGTATTTCGCCCAGCGCTAGCGGGTTCCCGACACGCGTAAAAAAGTTTTCCATCCGTTCTCCTTTCTGCTATAACAAGAACCAACAGAGAACAATGCCGACCGGCACATCGCAGAAAGGAGAACCCCATGCCCCAACGTCCGAGCTACATCATGCGCGACCAGGTCCGCAACCAGGTGGGCAGCATCATGGCCTGGCGCCCCCATTGCGCCGGCGAGGCCCGCCCGCCCCGCCTCGGTGAATGGCTGGGCCGCCTGGCCATCCGCGCCGCTGACTCCCTCTACCGCAGTCTGCAGGCACCGCGTCGCGCCGTGCGCGCCACGCACTGAACCCGTCCACAGCGCCCGCATGGAATGCACCGGCAGTGCGGTTCGACTTGGGCACTGTGGGAGCGGCGCGAGCCGCGAATATTCGCGGCTCGCGCCGCTCCCACAGGAGGGGTTTTGCAATGATGGGCTAAACCCACGCAAACCAGAGCGGCAGGGTGAAGAAGCTCAGCAGGGTGGTGATGGTCACGGCGGCGGCGAACAGGCTGGTATCCAGGCCATAGCGCTCGCAGATCACGATGCCCAGCACCATGCTGGGCATCGCCCCCTCCAGCACCACCGCCGTCAGCACCTCGCCTTCCAGACCCGTACCTCGGGCCACGCCCCATACCAGCAAGGGCATCAGGAACAGCTGGATGAGTACGATGGGCAGCAGGGCCCCCACCCGCCGCGAGCGCAGCACATCGGTGCGCAGGCTCAAGCCCAGGGAGAGCAGCATCAGCGGTACTACACCACTGGACAGGTGCCCGAGCGTGCCGTGCAGCAATTCCGGCATGGCCACGCCGCCGGCGTTGAGTGCCACGGCCAGTAATGCCGCCCACAGGGCCGGCACCTTGAGAAACCCGTACCAGACGAAGCGGCCACCATCACCCAGGCGCTGGGCCACCAGGATGCCCACCGTCAACAGCAGGGGGGTGCAGGCGAACAGGTCGTACTGGATGGCGATGCCCCGCGCCCAGGGGCCGAATAGGCCCTCCAGCACCGGCAGGCCCAGGTAGGTGACATTGGGGAAGGCGGCAGCCAGCATGGCGGCCCCGGTGGCCGGCCCCGGCATGCCGCACACCCGGCACAAGCCGGCGCTCAGCAGCAGGGCGCCCAGCACCCCGGCGATCGCCGCCAGGGCGATGCGCAGGGAATCCAGCCCCAGGTCCGCCGGCCAGAGCACCAGCAGTACCAGGGCCGGCAGCAGCAGGTGGTACACCAGGCCGGTCAGCACCTTGCGGGTCAGGGCGGCATCCAGCCCCCCGGGACGCAGCCACTGCCAGGCCAGGCCGGCGCACACCAGCAGGGCCATCTGGCCGAGGATCAGGGTCATCGGACCCTTACCACATCAGGTCGTCGGGGACGGGAAAGTCCCGGTAGGGGTCCTCCTCCCCCGGCCGTTCCGCATCCGCAGGCGAGGCGGCATGGACAAAGAGGTCGGGATCCAGGGCGAGTGCCTCAGCGGCCTGGGCGGCTGTGACGAGGAAGTCCCGCTTGCCGAGCACAGCAACCCGCAACTCCCCCGCCAGCAGGGCACGATGCTGGGCGGCGGTGACATACAGGCGGCGGATGCGCTGGCCGGCCTGGAAATTGTACGGAAGGTCACCGGCGCGGTCGTTCTGCTGGTGCCGCAGGAGAAAGGCGCGGGCCGCCTCACGCCGTTGTTGGGTCGCGCGCGCCTGCGCCTGGGCCTGTTTTTCCTCGCGGATTCGGGCCTGTTCCATGGCGCGCAGTTCCTGACGCTCCCGTTCCAGCTCCGGGTCAGGGGGCACGGCCGCGCGCGCCGTCGACGGTCGCGGGGGCCGCTTCGGTCGGGTTCGGGTTTTTGCCCGGGGTTTGCCGGGACGGCCGTGGTCCTTGCCCGGGGGCTGGTCCGCCAGTCCGGCCTTGATCAACTGGTCCCGCAGGGAATTGGCCATGCTGCGCTCGCTGGTTATGACTTGCGCGCCATTCTAGCCTGGACGAATTCAATTTTGATGCTGCCGGATACCCGTTCACACCTCCTGCGGACGCCTGACGACCTTGATGGCCACGGAAGCACGCGGAATGACACGGAAAAACCGAATCCATGTGTTTTCGTTCCGTGTTTTTCCGTGTGCTTCCGTGGCCATGACAACAGGTCAATTCAAGGAGTACTGGCAGCCCGTCGGGCGGTTTCCGCGGCAGGGGGGCCGCCGGGCTGGCACCCGGCGGCCTGCAAGGGCCTTCAGTTGGCCTTGAGGGGCAGGTCCAGGGGCTGCTTGATGCTCACGGCACCGCGCAGCTCGCCGTCGTGGTAGTCCACCGCCCGGTCCATGGGATAGTGGCTGGCCAGCTGCTCCTGCACGCCGGGGGCGATCTTCTTGGCGGGACCATGGCAGTTGAGGCACACCGCCTGGACGGGGATGGCCTTCATGAAGCGGAAATAGCGGCCATCCGGTTCCTCCACCACGGCACTGAAGCTCATGTCCGCCACCGCCTCGCCCTGGACGTAGCGGGCCTGGAAGTCCTTCAGCACATCCTGTTCCCAGGCGTCCGGGGTACCCAGCAGGGGATTGCGCACCCGGGTGCCGACGCGGGTCACCCGCCAGCCGTTTTCGCGGGAGATGTCACCGGCAATCTTCGGCGCCAGGTCCCGGCACACCCCGATGGCCTGGGCCGGGCCGCCGGCCTCCATTTCCTTCTTCAGGGCACCGCCCAGCTGCTGCACCAGGCCCTTGGTGGCCTCGGCGGCGCGCTGCTGGCGCAGCTCCACCTCATCGCTGGCCTGGGCCGCGGACATCCCCAGCACACAGAGCAGGATCAGGCAATTCCGTTGACGTACCATGGTCGTTCTCCTCATCATAA
>OBJA01002635.1_pt1 | contig 10039 bp, 9 predicted proteins | sample 1519751 | NCBI WGS metagenome assembly OBJA01 (sample SAMEA3881238, study PRJEB22517) | soil metagenome | biome: lake sediment; feature: soda lake sediment; material: sediment, water from around vicinity | place: India | collected 2013-12-23 | depth 3 m
GGTGGGTTTACAGCAGTCCTGCATCGTGGTGGTATGATATTTCTGACCATTCCTTTCCGACTTGAAGGTACCGTTTGCTTGTGCATCATCAGGTGTTTGCACATCCGGAAGTGGCAGCGGCAGATGATCCTCCTTAAGGCGACACCCGGTTACCCGTGTAAGGTTTTCCGGACATCTTACCCGTTTTACTGTTATCTCCCAGTTCTGATGATAGAGTGAGTTCCACTGATTCGATTCAAAACAGGAACGACGGGTATCTTCAGTGATCTGCTCTGAAGAATTGACCAGAGCCTGATTGCACAACTCCCTGATTTTCTCCTGGCATGCAGAAGACTGCAGCGCTTCACCTGTCTGAGGCCATGCATTATCTTTACATTCATCATATCTGAGGAAAGAAATGCCACCCATTCCCGGATTCTGATAGGGATACCCTTCGTAAATAAATTCATCGAATCTGGTAGTGTTGCCAAATTGAGGATCATTATAACAGGAATTATAAGCCCCGTACCCTCCGGCACCCATGAACACATCAAACCCGGTAGGCCCACTGGCCTGTGTATTGAAGCTCTGAACAACCAAAGGTTTAGGGTAGGGTAAATCCGGTGGCTGAGGTGAACCTGGCTCAGGCTTTACAAAAACTATCTGATAACAGTTACAGCAACTACTCTGGCCATCATCCAAACCTCCTGGATCGGCATCATGGCCAACTACCCCATAATTGAATGGCACATCCTGCTCATCCCAGCCGTAAAGTTGCGCATCATCCTTTGCAGCCTGCATCATCTCCGTGCTGAAAAGCAGAAACCGTGGACAGATGAACGTTTTAGGGAAATTTCTTTTGTCCTCGCTTTCCGGGGGGCTACAGGAGTTAGCAACCCTGCATCTGCCACCACAGGCTGAATTGGGATTGTTCTCGTCACAGTTTTTAACCCAAAACTGGTTGTAACAGGTATCCGGTGGATCGAGATAATATGATGCGACCATGGTCTGAAGTGTAATGATGATTGGACCCTCATCATAGGAGCTGATTGGAAGCGAAACTGGTATGTATCCGGCCTTGGTCACTTTAAGCGTATCGAATGCCATCTTCCGTTTCTGAAGCATCCCGCTTACCCCACCTTTATTCTGAAGGGTGATATCGGTGAGTTCCGGTCTGTTTGTCACCAGTAGTTTGAAATCGCTTATCTCATTTCCAATCTGCAGCCGCAGTGCATAGACATTAGGTTTAAGAGTGTGTTTAAGCGGATTCAGACTATAAAATCCCTTAGCAAGTTTCTGATTCACCGCATGGTATTTAAATCTCCCATTCAGACTAAAAATGCTCACTTTTACCAGTTCAGTATTATTACCAACCGTGAAAAAGAGCGTATTGCCCCTGAGTGCCGGTGCAGGAAGCAGCCATTTTCTCATAAACGGTTCGACGCTGCTGGGAACCGCGATTTCCCAACTTCCATCATTGGCAGATGTGGTGGAAAGTGGCACATTAACGAGTGAAACAGTAGCACCTGCTATGCCGGCTTCATTTTCATCAATCACCCTACCAAACAGAATTTGAGCACAGGGTACATAAAGAATACCCGACAGCAGGACGAACAAAGAGAGATTTGTAAAAAACCGTGAAGTAATAGCCATATAATGTATCCCATCTATACGGTGTATGGAATCAATACCATATTTATTCAGTCTGAAGATAAAAACCGGGTATTACAAAGGCAAGAGCCGAGAGGCATTTTCCATCCCAAAAAAACCATCCCGGGGTATGTGTATCGAATGAATGACACATTCACACCCGGCCTACACGGTGCATAGCCTGCTTCATAAGCTGCATTCGCTCACAGCTCATTCTCCTCTGCTTCGGTATCGTTATGACAAGCAATATCCCGCTTCTCGATTAATTCACGTTCAAAATAGAGCTTATCCAGGATCGCCTCAGTGTGCTCCTTTTCAAACTCTGCATCACAGATAGCAGCAGCCGCTTCAAACTCCCCACGTCGCCGGTGCAGATCGATTAAATACACCTGCTCAACATCAGGAGTCTCCCCGAAATCCTGCCCACATGCTTTCCCCTCCTTAAAAAGCTCAATAGCCAAACCCCTGCAGACCACTGCAGATTCATGGTACCCGTTGTCATCACAGATCCACGCTGCAAAAACCGCAGCCCAGCCGGCGTCCGCAAAAAGCCCACCCTCTTTCATCAACATGCTATGACACAGGAATGCATTTGCCGTATCGGGATAACGGGGATCGGACAGTTGTGTAACGTACTCCGGCTTCTTAACCCGTTCCCGGTCTTCAGCCTGTCCCTCGGTTATCTCCGGAGCACAGTATCCACACACGATACAGCGCTGCACCCATAAGTATACCGATGAACGCTGAATATGGGCAGGGCGCCCATCAAGATCACGCGGACCCACAATAGATAAGGTCAGGTCCACTACCGGATACCGGTTCTTTGATTCACAAACAAAACACTGCTTTTCGGTAAGAAATACCGTTGTCATGTACCCTGGTTCTTTCTGTAAACTTTAAAATCAACAAAACTCCACACCATGTCCGGAACCAGTATAACAATCACCGGCAACACTTCAAAACGCCGCCTGGCAATACTTGCACCACTACACCAAAGCAGTGCACCGCCGGCAAGCGAGGTCATGAGTATGCCCTGTATAGTGCGCTTCTGCTTTAACTGCTGATATCCGGGAACAAACAGACTGGAAAAGGCATCACCACTGCCGGAAAAACTAGTGAACTCTGAGCGGATCTCCTTTCCGGCATCACTTTTCCTTTCCCGGTTCTTCGATTGTGCTTCAAGCTCAATATCATATTCAGTCATTCCTGAACGCCGCTTTCCAATCCACTGCGATTCGCTCAGTTCCAGATCCTCCCAGGGCTTCTCTACGTACTCACATATACCAATACCACTCCTGAGCAGCTTTTCCACCTTTGACATCGGTATTTGATACTCCTGAATCTGTTTCCATTCGGTCTCCGAGAGACCCAGCCGTTCCCATGGTTTCTCCTGAGAGTAGGTCACTACCCAAAAACTAAAGATCAGAACTGCAAAGCTCTGCCAGTTCAAATGTGCCCCCTCAATTACTTCCTGATAAGATTATACCACAAACCGATTCCGAATTGAACCCCCTTCTTCTCCACCCCGCTCGCATCATCAAACAAAACCAGGTCCGCATCAACCCCAAACATCTCCTCAAGGAATGTGGCCCCGATTCCGGCGTTAATCCCGATAAGGCGCGTTTGTAGCAAAGAGCTTTCCGGTGTGTATCGACCAGCCTGACTTCCAATCCCAGGTAACGTTATTCTGCTGAACTCTCCATGATACCAGGGATCAAGATACTGACTCTGCCTCATATTGAAATACTCTGCCCTGACAGTCAAACCCAGCGACTGAGGAAATCGCAGCTTCTCAATTTTATGCACATTTCCCTGTATTCCAACCTTTATGTCATGAAACCATTCTTTTTCATCATAGCTGGAGACTATTGCCAGGCCTTTCTCAAGTGAGAGATTTTTGAAGCCGTACTGTACGCTTAATTCAGCAATTTTCAGAAAATCAGTTGCAACACCCATCCCCATGCCAAATGAGGAGATTGTCCAGTGGTAACCGGTTATCTCATCTCCATGCTCCCAGGGATAGTTATCCTCGGTGGGGTGGTATAGCTGAGATGTCGTGCGCTGATATCCCATAGCAAATGCCGGCCTGATAGTAAAATCTCCTGCACCCACCTTTACCAGAGTCTTCCAGTCCCAACCGATACTGTCAGAAAATAGAGCCGGGTTATTACCTGCCGGAAATGTGCTGGGTTTATAAACATACACAAATCGTGGAAACCCCATACCAAGGCTGAAATTACTGAAAACCGGAAATCCCTCCTTACTGAGATCAATAAATCCTCCCAAAATAGGGAAGGTACCTGAAAAGTACCGGTCCTGCACCTCAGGGTTCTCAATCACCAGCGAATCGAAATAGCCGCTTACCCCACCGAATACTCCCACCCGCACCAGCTCATGGAGTTGAGTGCCAAGATGCACACTGATCTGATCGGAGCCAAGAATAAACCGCTCATCTGGAAATTCTTCCTGTGATATTCTTCCGGTAAAGAGTCCTGCCCGAAGTCCAATCTGAAACAAACCAGATTCAGTTCCACCAGCCACTCCCAGGGAAAATCGATGAAGAGGCAGTTTGATGTTCCCTTGAGGTGAACTTTTCTCCAGTGATGTTGGGTAGTAGACAAAATCCACTACTGCCACCCCAGGATTGCCCAGCCTGATATGAGGAACAGCATAGGTGCGGGAGACATTTCCATTACCGGAATTATCTTCCAGATTCAAATAGCTGAATAACAGGTCGACTCTGGCACTTGAGCTGTCATGCTCCAGCCACCCCAGTGGCGATCCCCCATGATGGGCAGTTGTATAATTTGCCTCATCCATGAAACCCGACTTTTCCCCACCCATCCATAGAGCCAGGTTGTGCATGCTGGTCGTTTGAGCGTTTAAAGAAGTCAGGAAAACAGGGAGAACAATAATAAATGATCGTAAGTTCATAAAAACTCCTTATCTATTAGGAACTAAAAATATGTTTTCGCCTAAAATGATGCACGAATCTGCTTTCACCCCTAACTCTCGGTCGGTACTCAATTCCTGATATCACCTGTCCCCTCTAACAATTATATTCAAATCCTACCAGATTAAGTGCACACACACACCAGAAAGGGATAGCCATGAAAAAAGTACTGATCGTTACCGGATGTATCATTGTCGTTCTGGCTCTTGCAGGATGGGGAATAATGGTCAAAGCCAAAAAAACTCTCGCCTCCATAGATACTGAACATGCCGCAATTGAACAGGTGGATCTGTCTTCAATCACCGATGGTGTTTACAGAGGTACTTGCGGATCGATTCCGGTGTTCGTTGATCTCCAGGTCACCGTTAAAGAACATGCGATAAAGGATATCACCATTAAAAAGCAGCGTAACGGCAAAGGATATGATGCAAAAGAGACGCTGCAGCGGATACTTCAGGAGCAAAGCCCTAAAGTAAATGCAGTGTCCGGAGCGACAATGACCAGTAAATGCATCATGAACGCAACACACCGGGCATTGAAGAAACCGACAAAGAAGTGATATGAACATTTCAGAAAAAACAGGCTCCGCCATTATCAGTACCCCTCAAAATCAAACTGCAAAGCTCAAGAGCATGGGACTGCTCTACTCTTTTTCAGTTTATACAGGTGCTGCACTTCTTTTACTGGTGCAAACACGGTATCTGATACCATTTCTGGCTGAAAAAACTGGCCAGGAGAGGATTCTTTTCTGGTTCATTGTTGGTGGCCTCGGCGTTTTTGTCCCTCTTATTGTAAGCGGCTGTTTTATGATTGCAACTGAAGGGAACCGATTCAGTACCGATACCTTCACTAACCGTTTGTGGTTCAGGAAACTGAGTTTCAGAGATATCGTATGGAGCATCGGGGCCCTCATCCTGATTGGATTCTTGAGCTGGGCAATGATGAAGCTGCTTGTACTGGTCTTTGGTCAGTTTGACCACTCGCCACCGTTTATGGCATTTAAGCCTTTGGATGACAACCGTTACTGGCTGCTTGCAGTGTGGTTTCCATACTGGATACTCAATATACTTGGTGAAGAGTTCCTGTGGCGGGGTGTTATGCTTCCGCGACAAAAAGTTGCCTTTGGCAAACACGCCTGGATTGTTCATGCGATCGGTTGGGGAATTTTTCATTATGCGTTTGGGTGGCAGCTGGTACTCACTCTTATCCCTATCCTGTTCATTCTTCCCTACGCAGTACAGAAAACAGAAAACTCCTGGGTCGGAGTCATTATTCACGGCGGGCTGAACGGACCAAGTTTCATTGCGATAGCACTGGGTTTACTTTAACAAAGGAAAAAGATATGGATAGATCTGAACCTGCAGCTGAGAGATTTGCAAGAGGATATAACTGTGCTCAAACTGTTTTTTACCGGTTTTCAGATGATCTGGGAATACAGAGAGATCTTGCTCTGAGAGTTGCAGCCGGGTTCGGTGGTGGCATGGGAAGAAAACAGGAAGTATGCGGTGCACTCAGTGGCGGTATCATGGCACTGAGTCTTCGGTATGGAAAAGGTGAACAGGATACTGAAACCGGAAATGATCTTTTGTATCTGAAAGTTCGTGAATTTATTGATGAATTCGAGAAAAGATTCGGTTCCAGTAACTGCAAAGTGCTTCTTTCCGGGTGTAACCTCCTAACAGAAACGGGACAAAAGCAGTTCAAGGATCTCGAACTGATTGAACAATGCTGTAACTATGTAGAGATCGCCTCTGAAATTGTAGAAAAATTACTTCAGGAGGAGAATTAAATTCTTGCAGCACGAGATTGCTTAATCTATGGCCAATGCCGCTGATCCGGCAACAGACTGCTCCTCCGAAGAACCAACATAGCGGAAGGGTACGCAAATTGCTGCCATTATCCTCCATGGGTCACTCTGTAACAACTGTAAAAGTCAGGATAGCATATGCCTCGAATAGTCACTTTTACTCTTAATCCATCGGTGGACGTGAGCCTTAGAGTACCAAGATTCATTCCCGAACGCAAACTCCGAAGTTCTCAGCCCAGGCGCGAACCAGGAGGAGGTGGAATCAATGTGACCCGCGCACTGAAGCGGCTGGGGAAAGATTCCCACGCCCTCTCTACCTGCGGAGGAGAAACAGGCACACTACTCTCAAATCTGCTCCAACATGAGCGCATACACTTTATGCCTTTGCATATAACCGGATCGACCCGCGAGGATTACCACATTACCGAAACGCTTTCAGGTAACCAATTCAGAATCACACTTCCCGGCCCCGAGCTTATCGATATCGATGTAACCACCTCTCTTCAAACAGTTTCAAACTACATAAAAACCGATGACTTTCTGATATTGAGTGGAAGTACTCCGCCCGGTGCTCCAGATGATTTCTTTGCCAGCCTTATCGGCATGGTAAAGAATCGAAATGTCACCTGCATTGTCGATACCTCCGGGACTCCGCTCAGGAAAGCAGCAGATGCCGGTGTGTTTCTTCTGAAACCAAACATGCACGAATTGTCAGATCTCTATGGAAATAAAATAGAGGATGAAAAAGATCAGCTCAGTGCGGCCAGGGAATTGATTACACGTGGTAATTGCCAGGTAGTGGTTCTCTCACTTGGATCTGCAGGTGCGCTCCTGGTCACCGAAGATTTCCACGAGCGACTCAGAGCACCAGCCGTTCCGATTGTAAGCAGGATCGGAGCAGGTGATAGCATGGTTGCAGGAATTGTGTATGGGCTCAGTGAGGGGTTTGGAATAAAAAAATCGGTACAGTATGGAATTGCAGCTGGTGCTGCGGCAGTCATGACAGAAGGAACCGAACTGTGCAAAAAAGAGGATACAGAGAGGCTTTTCCAGTTGTTACGAGATGAATAATCGAGCGAGGCGCACACTCCGGTGCGCACGCCGTTCACCTGTTAATTTACACTGAATGACACGAAAAAGGTCTGACCGTTGCGATAGATCTGAAGCACTACGGCCTGATTACTTTTTACACCTTGAGCGAATCTTCGGAAATCCCGTTCAGACCCGATGGATACCCAGTTGCTATTTTCAACCTTTGCACGTGTAATGATATCACCTGGGAGCAGAATTGTCCGCTCGTCGGTAACATCGGGGGCAAGCCGCACTACAAGAACCCCCCTTACATTGTCAGGGATATTGAGCCGGTTTCTAAGCTCTGAAGAGATCTGCTCCACCCCGATTCCCAGTCTGTTATTTACCGGCCCCCGTTGCGGCCGTGGTTGCGGCTGAGTGGATTGCTGCTGTTGTTGAAGAACATCGGGTGTGCGTTCGATCGGTCGCACAGTGACCCTTACCTCTTTTCCATTCCTGCTTAACGTTATCTGAACCTCTTCTCCCGGCCGGACCGCAGCGATCACATTGCGCAGTTCATTTGCATTCTCGATCTGCCGATTATTAATGGTAAGGATAATATCGCCAGCCCTGATTCCTGCTTCAGCAGCAGGTTGCCCGGGAACAACATCTGCAACCAGTGCCCCCTCAAGGGTTTCCAACCCCAGTGCATCACGCAACTCAGGGGTAATCTCCTGAATGGAGATCCCTACATACCCCCTGATAACCCTGCCCTCATAAATAAGATCCTCCATGACCCGACGAGCCAAATTGATGGGAATGGCAAAACCAACCCCCATAAAACCGCCGGTCCTCGAAAATATCAGGGTATTTATTCCCATGACTGACCCTTCGACATTGACCAGTGGGCCACCTGAGTTTCCCGGGTTAATCGCAGCATCGGTCTGTATAAAATTCTGAAAAGCCAAAGGTTCGGCTACCTGGCGTCCCAGTGCTGAGACAATTCCTGCTGTTACCGTTGAGGTTAGGGCAAAGGGGTTACCGATTGCGGCAATCCAGTCTCCCGGTTTGAGGCTATCAGAATTTCCCAGGTGAGCAACAGTGAGATCTGAAGGGATAGTTCCGGTTATCCTTATTACTGCAATATCGCTGAGAGAATCTGATCCGACAACTTCTGCCGGAAGAGTATTGCCGTTGGCCAGGCGAACCTCAATCTCCTCTGCCCCTGCGATAACATGGTAATTAGTAAGGATATAGCCTTTACTAGATACAATAAAACCCGACCCCAACCCCTGTGTTCGCCGTTCCTGTTGTTGCGGCTCCGGGGACTCTTCAAAAAAACGGTAAAAAGGGTTGCGGGAATACTCAATTGTATCGACCCGTGTTGGAACTACCGAGACCACCGATGGGGTGACACGTTCGGCAACGTGCACAAAAATGTTGCGGAATGTACCAATCTGCTCCTGATTCACCTTTATTGGTGGTTCTTCAGTTCCAAAATCAATTGACCCCCTGGATGGCCGCTGATTCTGCTGGGAGCAGAGATTTGCACAGCATAGCAGAATAACCACCGCCAGATGCGTAACTTTCATTCCAGCCTCCTTGGAGATTTCTTCATATTTTAGCCTGATCCTCAGAACCGGAAACGCAATCCGATCCCTCCTGCTGCTGCCAACTCCGTATCCGGTATCAGGCGCAACTCCGGAGCAATTTCCAGAAACGCAGTAAACCGCGGTTCCTCAAATATATACTGAACTCCCAGGGGTATTCTGGCTCCAAAGTACGACTCATCTTCAATCTGCAATGCTACACCCAGACCAAAAAAAAGCGGTAATTCTCCTCTGGGAAAGTTGGGCCAGAAATAATGGTACTGATAATCCAGTGAAAGATCTACATTGGCATCAGAAAATGACCATCCTGCCGCCAGATCAACAGCACTGTACCGGGTGATCCAGTACTTAAGACTCAAACCAGTCGGCTCACCCACCATCACCCCTGCTTCAAAACGGTAGTCAGGCTGTGGTTGCTGTGCCACAACAGAGTAAAAAAGCAGCGCAAGGAAAGCTACTACTTTTATCCACCTCATACTATACCTCCAATTATTCAGTCCAGACCCTTTCAGGATAGGGTAACGCAATCAAAATGCCATCAAAGGTACCACACTTAATGCAATAGGAAAATCAGAACACCAGGAATGTCCCCCAGCACCCTGTCTTTCTGGTCCTTATGGCACAATAATTGTGGTATTCCCTATACGAAGTCACAAACGGAGGTAATCAATGAAAATGCTCATTCTGTATTACTCAATGTACGGACATACCTTCAAATTAGCCGAAGCCGTTGCAGAAGGAGCACGGGAGATACCCCGAACACATGTCGATCTCAGACGTGTGCCGGAGACTTTACCTGAAGATCTCCTCAGAAAACTGGGCGCTTACGAAGCGGCAAAACACTTCCGACAGGATAGGGTTGCAGATATCATGGAACTGGCCAAATACGATGCCATAATATTTGGCACACCTACCCGTTTCGGCAATATGACCGCTCAGATGCGGGCATTTCTCGATGGAGCGGGTCCGTTGTGGGTCACAAACCAACTGGTAGGGAAGATAGCGGGAGTTTTTACCTCAACAGCAACG
>OBJA01002636.1_pt1 | contig 10037 bp, 8 predicted proteins | sample 1519751 | NCBI WGS metagenome assembly OBJA01 (sample SAMEA3881238, study PRJEB22517) | soil metagenome | biome: lake sediment; feature: soda lake sediment; material: sediment, water from around vicinity | place: India | collected 2013-12-23 | depth 3 m
GGATAATAGTTACTTATCCCGCGAGGAGCAGCTGCGGTGGAGTTTAAATAAAGTAAAAGAAAAGATTAAGGAGTATGAGGGTCGAAATCGATAAACGTTCAGGGTTTTGCTTTGGTGTTATTAAGGCGATTAAAGCCGCCGAAAGTGAATTGAACAACAGTGATCAATTATACTGTCTGGGAGATATAGTCCATAATGGAATGGAGGTGGAACGCCTCGAAAAAATAGGCCTCAAATCGGTTTCCCGTGAAGAATATTATACCTTAAAGGATTGTAAGGTACTTATTAGGGCTCATGGCGAACCTCCTGAAACTTATGAATACGCAGAAAAAAATAATATTGAACTGATTGATGCCACTTGTCCTGTTGTGCTTACGCTTCAGGAAAAGGTGAAAAGCTCTTATGATAATTTTCGTGACAGGAATGGGCAGATTGTAATTTATGGTAAAAAAGGACATGCTGAGGTTATAGGCCTCGATGGACAGATTAACAACAAAGCTGTTGTCCTTGAAAGCATCAACGATATAAACCAGATTGATTTCTCACGTCCGGTCTCTTTATATTCTCAGACAACCAAAAGAGTAGAGGATTTTTACAGGATAGCCGATACAGTAAAAGCCAGCATGAATCCGGGTGTACCTGTTGAAATTAAAGATTCAATCTGCAGGCAGGTTTCAAACCGGGTTCCGCACCTTAAAAAATTTGTGCTCGATTTTGATTTGATTCTTTTTGTTGCCGGGCACAAAAGCTCAAATGGGAGGTACTTATATACCATCTGTAAGGAAGAAAACGAAAAGACCTATCATATATCCCGGACTTCTGAAATCAATTCCGACTGGTTTGAAGGCGTTGAATCGGTTGGCATTTGTGGTGCAACCTCTACTCCCAACTGGCTGATGGAGGAGGTGGCGGATTGGGTCAAAGAACGATATTAATAAGTAGATCCTGCTGGGCAGAACATAAATTTTTTGTTACTTTAAGCCGTATCACGATAAATAGCCAATGCCAGAATTGTATGTTCAGGTAATCTTGCCCCTTCCCCTGCATGATGCTTATACCTACAGGGTGCCCGAAATTTGGCAGAAGGTTATTCGGCCCGGGCAGCGTGTGGTGGTGCAGTTTGGTTCCAGGAAATTGTATGCAGCCCTTGTTTATTCGCTTTCAAAAGTAGCCCCCAGAGATATGGAGGTTAAGGACATGCTGGAGCTTTTGGATGAGGAGCCGGTTATCCTTCCTGAAAACCTGGAATTGTGGAGGTGGATTTCCGAATATTATGTCTGTACATTGGGTGATGTGTTCAGGGCGGCCCTTCCGCCGGGATTGAAGCTTGAAAGCAAGTCGAGGCTGGCAATTAACGATGCCTTTGAGGAGCCGGAGGTTACTGCCAGGGAATGGGAAATTATCAACATGATAAAAAGTAATGTAACCTCGCCTGCTGAGTTGCAAAAGCAACTTGGTGGCAAATTCTCCTTTCCGGCTTTAAAATCACTGCTGTCAAAAAATGTTTTGCGGATGGAGGAGCAGGTGAATAAAAGGTTCAGTCCAAAAACTGAAACTTTGGTAAAGCTGCATCCAGACATAAATTCCGAAGAAATTCTCCTCCAATCAATTGATGCGCTGAATAAGGCAAAAAAACAACAGGCCCTGTTGCTTAAGTTTTGTGAGGAAACAAAAGCACCTGAAGCTGGGTATAGAACCTTCATCAGTAAAAAGAAACTGCTGAATAACCGGGAATTTTCTTCCTCTGTGTTAAATGAACTGGTTGCAAAAAAAATACTTATACTCTCTCAGCATGAAGTTTCGCGGCTTTCTCCGAACCCTGTCAAACAGGTTGGTTTGAACCTGCTGAATTTATTCCAGAAACAGGCATTGGATGAGATTAAAGAAGGTTTTGCCAATAATCAGGTTACCCTGATACATGGAATTACAGCCAGTGGGAAGACAGAAATTTATATTCACCTGATTGAGGAGGCTCTGCAAAATGGCAAGCAGGCATTGTACCTGCTTCCGGAAATTGCACTGACTACCCAGATTGTGGAACGGCTCAAAAATGTATTTGGCTCAAAAGTTGGAATTTACCATTCGCGGCTTAATGACCCCGAACGCGTTGAAGTATGGAATAAGGTACTGGAGTTTGATGCCCATCCTAAAGAGGGATATCAGGTGGTATTGGGGGCACGTTCAGCATTGTTCCTTCCCTTTAGCAGGCTCGGGCTGATTGTCGTTGACGAAGAACATGAAAATTCCTTTAAGCAGTTTGATCCCGCACCCAGGTACCATGCCCGCGATATGGCTGTTGTTGCCGGAAAGATTTTTAATGCAGATGTATTGCTGGGGTCGGCAACTCCTTCCTACGAAAGTTTTTTTAATGCCCTTACCGGCAAGTACAGGCTTGTAAAACTCGATAAGCGGCATTCTGAAATGGAACATCCTGAAATTATAGTTGCCGACATAAAAAAGGCATATAAGAAGAAACAAATGCGTTCGGTGCTTACTCCTGAACTTTATTCCCTTATTGAACAAGCCCTTGAGAAAAAGGAGCAGGTTGTGCTTTTTCAGAACAGGAGAGGATATTCGCCTTTTGTACAATGCTATACCTGTGGAACCGTTCCAAAATGCATCAATTGCGATGTAAGCCTTACCTACCATAAAGTTAGAAGGAAATTGACCTGTCATTATTGCGGATATCATACAGCATTGCCTTTGGAATGCCCGGAATGCGGGTCGGATGATATTAAACCACGTGGTTTTGGAACGGAAAAGGTGGAGGAGGAATTACAGGCACTTTTCCCTGGCGCTGGAATTGATCGGATGGACCTGGATACTACCCGTACAAAACATGCTTTTGGCAGAATTATTCATAATGTTGAATCACGTAAAACAGATATTCTGGTAGGAACACAGATGGTAACAAAGGGGCTTGATTTTGAGCATGTGCGGGTTGTGGGCATCCTGAATGCCGATAACCTTATAAACTTTCCTGATTTTAGGTCACATGAAAGGGCCTATCAGTTGCTGTCGCAGGTAAGCGGACGTGCCGGTCGAAAACATAGCCGTGGGAAGGTTGTTCTGCAGACTTCTCAGCCCGATCATCCCATAATTGAACTTATCAGGCAACAGGATTACATGACTGCATTTAATATGCAGATGCAGGAGCGGAAATTATTTAAATATCCGCCATACAACCGGTTGATTAAAGTTGTAGTAAAGCATAAAAAACCTGAAATGGTTGATAAAGCGGCTGCCCAGTTAGGTACCCTGTTGCGGTCAACAAATAAATTCATTGTGCTTGGGCCTGAATATCCCCTTGTTGGCCGGATTCAGCTATGGTATGCAAAGGAGATCTGGCTGAAGATTAACCGCAATCAATTACCGGGTGACGCGAAACTGTTCATTGGCAGGTGTATTGAACGGGTAAAAAAAGAAAACAGCAGCTGCTTATTTCACATGGATGTCGATCCTTTTTAAACACTTCAGCAAAGCATCAATTCCACCTTAAAACCCTTTGAATGCTTTTTTTCAGTTGCCAATTTTTTTTAGTTTTGCCGTTATTAAAATTGAGGGGTGCTTGACATAGAAATAAATCAGATTTTCAGTCGTTTTGACCGGATGCGGGTTGTTGTGGTAGGCGATTCAATGGTTGATGCTTATTTGTGGGGCACAGTTGAAAGAATATCGCCTGAAGCACCAATACCCATAGTGGCTGTTACGCATTCAGAAAACCGGCTTGGGGGAGCAGCCAATGTCTCCCTGAATCTTCAGTCTCTTGGAGCTGATCCGGTTTTATTCTCTGTTGTGGGAGATGACCCCGGCGGAGCAGCATTCATGGAGTTGCTTGAAAGTAAAAATATGCCTGTGCATGGAATTTTTGTGGAATCTTTACGTAAAACAACTGTTAAAACACGCATTATAGGCAAAGGCCGGCATATCGTAAGGATTGATGACGAATCCACCCACCTCATTGGCAAAGAAACTACTCAAAAGCTTGTTGATGGCATAAAACAAGAGCTGGATAACAATAGGGTGGATGCACTGATATTCGTCGATTACGACAAAGGTGTAATATCCCCTTCACTATTTGAAGAAGTTAAAGGATTGGCTGCTTCGAAAGGCATTCCTATAGCTGTTGATCCCAAGAAAAGGAATTTTAACTGTTATCATGGAGTCGATCTTTTTAAACCGAATTATTACGAGTTTCTTGAAGGGGCAGGCTTGTCAATTGAAAAAGGAGATTTCAATGCGTTGAATGAAGCTGCCTGCACCTTCAGGAAGAGGCAGAACCTGGGTATATTGTTTATTACCCTTGCAGAGCGGGGTGTTTTCATAAGCAACGGTGAAAACCAGCAACATTTTCCAGCCGTTGTGCGTCAGGTTGCCGATGTTTCAGGAGCCGGCGACACCGTTATAAGTGTAGCCAGCCTGGCTATGGCAGCAGGATTATCTGTAAATCATATGGCTTTTATGGCAAACATTGCCGGAGGTATCGTTTGTGGTTTTCCAGGAGTGGTGCCTGTAGATAGAGGCAAGCTGATTGAAATGTTTAAATGTCAAAACTTATAAACTCTTTTGACGTTCAGGCACAGCTTATTAAAGCATTACTAACGGTTGTTGTCGAAAAGTACGCAAAAGGAGTCATGGGTAATTTAGTATATTTGGAACCATTAAAAAAATAAGGATTCTGATGGGTAAAATCATATCACTGGCCAACCAGAAAGGTGGCGTGGGAAAAACAACTACCACAATTAATCTGGCAGCAAGCCTGGCAGTGTTGGAGCAAAAAGTGTTGATTATAGATGCCGATCCACAGGCAAATTCCACTTCCGGGTTTGGATTTGATGTTAAGAATGTTCAATCAAGCATCTATGAGTGCATCGTGGATGAAATAGATCCCGAGAAAGTGATACTTAAAACGGAGATTTCAAATCTCGATATAATACCTTCGCATATTGATCTGGTAGGCGCGGAAATAGAAATGTTAAACCTTCCGAACCGGGAAAAGGTGCTTCGGGGTACTCTTGAAAAACTAAAAGGATTGTACGATTTTATTTTTATTGACTGCTCACCATCGCTGGGCCTGATAACAGTTAATGCACTTACTGCATCCGATTCGGTTATCATTCCGGTACAATGCGAATATTTTGCTCTTGAAGGGCTTGGTAAATTGCTCAATACAATAAAAATCATTCAAAACCGGCTGAATCCGGCTCTTGAAATTGAAGGCTTTTTACTTACCATGTTCGATGCAAGGCTAAATCTTTCGAATCAGGTTTATGAGGAAGTAAAACACCACTTCCAGGAGATGGTATTTGAGACCGTGATACAGCGGAATGTGAAACTCAGCGAAGCCCCCAGTTACGGTAAACCGGTAGTATTGTATGATGCCAGTTCAAGGGGTGCTATCAACCATATGAATCTTGCCCGTGAAATTTTGCAAAGAAACGGAATGACAAAATTAGCACAGGAACATAAAGTCATTAACAATTAAAGAAACAGTCAATGGGAAAAAGAAATGTACTTGGAAGGGGACTTGGAGCCTTAATTGATGATGCGGAAAAAATGAAGCAGGCTCTGATTAATGATGTAGAGCTAAAAAAAATTGAAGCCAATCCATTTCAGCCCCGGACCCGTTTCGACGAAGAAGCACTTGAGGAACTGGCGGCATCAATTCGCGAGATTGGGTTAATTCAACCCATTACGCTCAGGAAGTCAGGGCCCGATTCTTATCAGATTATCGCAGGAGAACGCCGGTTCAGGGCCGCCCAAAAAGCTGGCCTCGAATCCATTCCTTCATACATACGCCAGGCAAAAGATGATGGCATGCTCGAAATGGCGCTGGTAGAAAATATTCAGCGTGAAGATCTGGATGCCATTGAAATTGCATTAAGCTATCAGCGGCTGATTGAAGAACTGGAATTTACACAGGAGGATCTTAGCAGCCGGGTGGGTAAAAAACGCTCTACAATAGCAAATTACCTTCGGCTTCTGAAACTGCCGGCTATTATTCAAAAGGCACTGCGCGAAAAAGAAATAAGCATGGGCCATGCACGTGCGCTCATTAATATTGAGGACCCGGAAACACAGGAAATGATCTATCAGCAAATTGTGAAATATGGGTTTTCAGTGAGAAAGGTGGAGGAAATTGTAAGAAGCCTGAATGAAGAAAATGAACATTCCAATTCAAACAAAAGAAAAGAACTTCCTGCTGAATACCGCAATTTTAAAGGTCATCTGACAAAAATACTGGGTGCTCGTATTGGCCTTTCGATTGATGAAAAAGGAAAAGGCAAGATTGTTATCCCTTTTAAAACCGAACAAGATCTGAATCGTATTGTTAAAATAATTGAAAATAACAAATAAAAGATCGGTGCCTGGTACACTATGGGCTGAAACGTTTATTTTTAGGGCAAAAATTAAAAGGTGTGGCATATAGAGGGATCTTGTTGAAAATTTGGTTTGTTTTTGCCTGTTTGCTGATGATCGGTAATGTTACAGCTCAGATAGTTGACGCCGATACGGTAGTGGCGATAACTGATACCGGAATTGGTGAAACAGAAGAAGTGGTTCATTCGCCTCGCAAAGCAACAATCTATTCAGCAATCCTGCCCGGTCTGGGCCAGGCGTACAACAAAAAGTACTGGAAAATCCCTTTGATTTATGCCGGTTTCGGAACAATAGGTTATTTTATCAAATGGAATAACGATAACTATAAATTGTTTAGAACCGGTTACATACACCTTACAGATGGTAATCCTGAAACGCAGGATTATCTGAAGATAGAAGCAGTCAGACGAAATAATTATGATTTGGATAATCCAAATCAGTTTAACAACCTGCGGACAGCTTTGATGCGCCAACAGGATTATTTCCGTCGAAACCGCGATTTGTTGTTTATTAGTTTTATAGGCTTCTATGGCCTTAACATTATTGATGCCAGTGTTGATGCACACTTATTTGATTTTGATATCAGCGATGACCTGACACTAAATTGGCAACCATCAGTACAGGTTGATAATAATGTGTTTTATGGCATTAACTTAAAATTAAGTTTTTAGTTATGTGTAAATTTGTAGCGACGCTTTTTGTAATGACCTTCTTTTTCATTTCTGCACAACCCCTGCAGGCCCAGAAACGTAAGCGGCAGAAGGAACAACCCCAACGGATAGAAATGATTCATCCCAATTTGCTGGCTCCCGATACAGTGGCAATCGTTCCCAAAGATTCAATGTTTACCGCCGAACTTTCTGATACCTTGATAATCGATCCGGTACCCGCTCCCGATGAAGACCTGAACGATATCTTTTCTGAAAAAATGGACAGTATGGTAAATTCAAGTTACATACGGGAACTGTTCCATTTTGATTTAGCCGAAATTGATACAACGGATGTATATCCACAAAATATTCCCGATTCGGTATATATTGCACGACTGCAGGAGTTACAGGAGGTTATCCCCCTTTCGTTCAACAATACGGTTAAAAACGTTATAAAATTTTATACCGAAAAACGCCGTGATCAGGTTGAAATGATGCTGGGTTTATCGGCTTATTATTATCCTATCTTTGAAGAGGCCCTTGATCGGTACGATATGCCCCTTGAATTAAAGTACCTGCCGGTAATAGAATCGGCACTAAACCCAAAAGCAGTTTCACGTGTGGGTGCCACCGGATTGTGGCAGTTTATGTATGGCACAGGCAAACAAATGGGGCTTGAAATTTCTAGTTTTGTTGACGAACGCCGCGACCCAATCAAGTCGACCGATGCAGCAATCCGCTATTTAAAATATTTGCATAATTTATATGACGACTGGTTTCTGGCTATTGCAGCCTATAATTGCGGTCCGGGAAATGTAAACCGTGCAATTATCAGGTCAGGAAACAAGCGTAATTACTGGGAGATATACTACCGCCTTCCTCGCGAAACCCGTGGCTATGTCCCTGCATTTATAGCAGCTGCTTACGTGATGAATTACTACCGCGATCACAACCTTCGCCCTCTGATGCCTGAAATCCCGTTTCAGATTGATACACTCATGGTGCACGAATACCTGCATTTTGATCAGATCTCTGAATCGCTTGATGTTGAAAAAGAACTGATCCGGTCGTTGAATCCAATGTTCCGACGTGACGTGGTGCCGGCTAAAACCGATAAGCCCTATGCCCTGATCCTTCCGCATCAGAAGGTGATCGAATTTGTAGAAAATGATACCCTTATATTTGCATTAAACAGGGACAAATATTTTCCCGACAATTCTCTCGCAGAACCAGGAAATGCTTCCTCGACTCCTGAGAATATAGCAGGCCGTGCAAGAATCACCTATACGGTTAAGTCGGGCGATAACCTGGGTTACATTGCTACCTGGTACAGGGTGCGCCTGAATGATTTGCGCAGCTGGAACAATATAAAAGGAAATATTATAAAGGTCGGACAAAGATTAACAATTTATGTGCCTGAAGGACATAGACAGTATTTTGAGAAATTTAACAGCATGACCTTTGCCCAAAAGCAGGCTACTGTTGGTAAAACTCCTGTAGTTTCAAAGGCAAGTTCTTCTTCATCTGTAAGCTCAGGTTATGAATATTATACAGTTAAACAAGGAGATACCGTTTGGGGTATTGCCCGGAAATATTCAGGCGTTACTCCTCAGGAAATCCTTAGGCTAAACAATCTCACAAACAATTCCAGCCTGGCTGTTGGCCAGAAATTAAGAATCAGGCCCGCGAGGGATACCTGATGCCTGAAACTTTATGCTGGAGCTATCCTATTCCGGGAACCTTTCCCCCTGCTTTTTCAGGTTCATAATTCATGCGCGTTCCTGCTTTTAAAGCAGATACCTGGACGTGGGTAATTTTATTGCCCATAGGTGGGTTCTTCCTTTCATGGCCATAACTGGTCCGGTTCAAATTCGCATTAAACTCGCAAATTCGCGAATTTAGTGCGAATTTGGTCTGGACATGATATGCAGATAATCAGTATTCAGATGCTTAAGAATTATGTTCCTGATAAGAATATCAGGCCGGGCATTATTCACCTTGCTGATTTATGCCTATAAAATGTATGACGGATTATTTTTATCGGATTGTTGCGGACAATATAACGGCAGGTGCCTATAAGGCTGGCAATTGTTTATAATGAAAAGATTGAATTATTGATGCACTACAATCACGGATGATTATAAAAACTGGTAAAAGCGGGAATTCATATCGGCAACCGCGGGAATAGCTTGCGAAAGGTTCGCTGAATTTCTGTTATTTGAGTGTAAATTCAGCAGTAACAGTTACCTTGATGTTTTTTTTGGCAGAGCTTGTGTTGTACATTCCGTAGCCGGCTACCTCGGTGGAGTAGGGTTCGGTGATCTGGAAAACTCCGGCACGGGCAGAAATGAGCTTATCTACCTTAAGGTCGGTGGTTGAAGTTATTTCTGCAGCACGTTCGTATGCATTTTGGGTCGCTAAACCCAGCAGGCGTTTTTTTATCTCCTCAATTTGGCTGCTGTAGAATTCCATTGTGGAGTTGTCGAAGGTCACTCCTGCATTCACAAATAAGGCCGGGTCAATGGCAAGCTGCTCCACTTTGTCAATTTCATTGGATACGATGTACAGGCGTTGATCAAGTGTATACCCGATGTGGCCGTTCTGCCCATACTCCCGGTTTACATTAACCGGGAAAACCTTAAATTCAGAAGCCTTTATTCCTGTTTTTTCCCATAGCTGCTGGAAATTCTCAAGTTTTTGTGCCATAGTCCTGTATCCTTCCCGTGTTCCGGTAAGTGAAACACGTTCAGAAAGACTTACCGACCATTTTACGATGTCGCTGTCGAATTCCTCGGTGCCATAACCGGTAACTCTTACGGTCTGCTGGGTTTTACGCGATTGCTGGAAAAACCAGCCCCACAATCCAAAAGCTATGATAATGGAAAAACCTAAAATTATGGCCCATGTGTTTTTCATTTGTTGCAGGTTTTAGAAAATTATCCGATTTGGTCTACGCAATTAATTTTTACAATACCTGTCTGAATTGTTTTTCAATTCAGGGTATGG
>OBJA01002637.1_pt1 | contig 10036 bp, 9 predicted proteins | sample 1519751 | NCBI WGS metagenome assembly OBJA01 (sample SAMEA3881238, study PRJEB22517) | soil metagenome | biome: lake sediment; feature: soda lake sediment; material: sediment, water from around vicinity | place: India | collected 2013-12-23 | depth 3 m
GCCGGATTAGCTCAGTTGGCCAGAGCACGTGATTTGTAATCTCGGGGTCGTCAGTTCGAATCTGACATCCGGCTCAGGAAATGAATGCTGATGCATTGCACAGGGCAATCACAGCGGCATTCTTTCGGCAAAGAAATTGGGGAGATTCCAGAGCGGTCAAATGGGGCAGACTGTAAATCTGTTGGCGATGCCTTCGGAGGTTCGAATCCTCCTCTCCCCACCAGTTCTCACAAGAGACTAACAACCAGTCTTTTAGGAAAAAAGTGGACAGTAAAAGAACAAAAAGTGGACAGTAATGGACACTAAATAAAAAGTCCGCCGGGAAAAGTCCACAAGGTTGTTAGAAAAGTAGTAAATCAGGGAGAGTGTATTGCTCTCCCTTTTTTTTTAAATGGATAACGCGCTGGTATTGGTAATTAGCTTTAAAAACTAATTATTAAATATCAGAGTATGAGAAAAAAAAGCGAAAGTATTCTTCGATTGCCTGAAATTTATGACTCCGGAGGCGATCTTTCAAAAAAATGGTTTGTTGCGTATTTCGCCCGTAATCCGAAAACTCAGGAAATGGAGCGATTTAAGATTTTCAAGGGCATAAACACGTTTAACACATTAAAGAGCCGCAGAGCTGCAGCTGAAAAAGTCAAGGAATATTGGACGGAAAAATTAAAAGCCGGCTGGAGTCCTTTTGTAAGTACGAATGTCATTTACGGCGACAACCTCGAGTACCAGACCTACATTAAAAATTACCGGTCGATGAAACCCCGGAACGTGGCTGGAGGGACGTAACTTAAATGCAGTGGATATATCAGCAATAACTCATGAGGTGATGGTAAAATTTTTCACCTTCATAATTGAGGAGCGGGAATTATCAAAGGTATCTGTAGATAATTACCGGATTTTGTTGTCGGCTGTGTTTGATTATGTCCGCAAGGAAAGAAAACAGTTTCCCAACCCTTGCATAGAATTGCCAGGAACAAAAAGAATCAATGATTCAGCGGCAGAACCTATTTACGAGGAAGATATTCCCGTCTTCAAAGAGACCATACTAAAAGAAGACCCGCAGCCTTAGCTTGCCATCTGCGTTGAGTATTATTGTTTCATGCGTCCGCGCAAGGAGATTCGATTTTTAAAAATAGGCGACATAGATTTTGGCCGCGGTATGATTAAGGTAAGGGAAGAAAATGCAAAGACAACAGGCCGTTTTGTCAATATTCCAAAGCAGTTTATGAAGTTAATGCGGGAAACCTTCCGTTTACATACCTACCCCAGGACCTTTTTTGTAATAGGCAAAACAGGGGAACCGGGACCTGAATGCGTATCCATTAATAATTTAAGTGATCGTTTTGTTAAGTACCGGCGCAAATTAAAAATGCCGGAAACTTATAAAATGTACAGCTGGAAACATACAGGAAATATGCATAGTTTCCTTCAGATACTGAGAAAAAGATTTTTTCAATATTCCTTAAGGTAACAGTGAAAAGTAGTTCCTTTTCCGGGAGTACTTTCAACTTCTATGTAACCATCATTCTTTTCAATAATGTCTTTTATAAGGTATAAACCTATTCCGGTTCCCTTTGCCTTTTTTGAATGAACACGTTGAAAGGGAGAAAAAAGTTTATCACCATAAACTTCCATATTGATACCTATTCCGTTGTCACTAACAGACAACAAGGTATAATCACCTTTATTTTTTGAGATGATATCAATTTTCAGTGGGATATTTTCATTGCAATACTTTATAGAATTACTGATTAAGTTTTTCAAAATACTATACAGATATATTTCAATATAATTTATTTCTGGTTTTTCAAACGAATATGTTAATGAAGGAATGTCTGAATTCAATTCCTTTAAAACAGTATTAAGAATATTCTCCAGTTGTATAACAGCAGCAGCAGAATTTTCATTATTTTTCATACGCAGGATACCTGTAACCCCCTGGATGGTAGAATCCAACTGGTTGGCCAAATCTCTAAACCGATTCAGGAACATCAGTTTTTTCTCTGTTGACAAGGTATCCATTAAATCTAAAGCACCATGAATGTTTGCTACAGGTCCTTTTAAATCGTGAGCGGCAATGTATAACAGGTCTTCAAAAAGCTTGCTGTCATTTTTTAATTTCATCTCTATATTCCGCTGTTCGGTTACATCCGTATTGGTTCCCAGCCAGCGAATAATGGTTCCTTTTTCATCTTTCACAGGTACGGCACGGGTAAGAAACCAGCGATATTTTCCTTTAGCATTTCGCAGAGGAAAAAGCTCCTCCCAGACCTTACCATTGGCTATGGCTTGCTTTTTACTTTCTATAACCCGGTCAATATGCTCGGAATGATGTACTTTTTGCCATCCCCATCCCTGCATATCTTCATATGACATTCCTGTATAATCTAACCAACGCTGATTGTACCAAAAAACCCAGCCATCCTTATCCATCATCCAGGCAAGCTGAGAAATATTATTTGCAAGCAAACGGAATTTTTCCTCGCTTTCCAGCAAAGCTTCTTCCGACTTGATTTCTTCAGTAATATCCATAGCTACTGCAACAGAAGACATTATTTCATCCCGGTCATTTTTAACCGGCGCAGCAAAATTGAGGATGGTTTTCCTGCTTCCATCAAAACATTCTATATCTATAATTTCATTTTCCGAAGTTTCACCTTTTAAAAATGCACGGGCAAAAGCCCACTCCTCTGACTTTATACGATTCCCAGTATTTCTCCACCAGCCTTTATACTCCTTTAACTGTTCAAGAGGAACATGCCTGGTGCCTCCCCAAAGTTTTTCGGCGGCACGATTTGTTTGTACCAGGTTTCCCTTTTCGTCCGAGATAAAAACACCCAGAGGTAAAACCTGAAGTATCTTCTGAAGCAACTGCTGATTGTTTTTCAAATCCGCTTCAGCTTTTTTAAGTTGAGTTATATCACGGCTGATTCCCACCAATGCAATCGGTTCTCTATTTTCATTTAATACTGCCCTTCTGCTGTCGCTAAACCAACGGTATTCTCCGCTTTTCACCTTCCAGCGGTATTCCATAGGATTAGGTTCTTCTTTTCCCCTGCTTACACTGGCAAGATATGAATTTACATGTGCAACGTCATCCGGGTGTAAACGCATTGCTGCTTCATCAAGTGAGAAATTCAATTCTTCACGTGTAAATCCTGTAAGTCTTTCCTGGGAAGGACTCATAAATGTATAATGCTGTTTCTTGAGGTCAACTACATGGATGCCATCCTGAGAGTTTTCAAGAATGAGCCGTAGCTTACTTTCATTTTCCAATAGTTCATGTTCGACATTTTTTCGCTCAGTTATGTCCATAACAATACCGAATATCTTTACTGGATTTTCTTTATTATCATATTCTGCTATCCCTCTCACATTCACCCAACGTTTGGTTCCATCAGGAAGAATTATCCTGTGCTCGCTGTTAAATTCGTTGTTATCAATCCTGTTATAAAAATGATTTGCCAGTTTAAGAACCTTTTCGCGATCATCGGGGTGAACAGTTTCAGGTATACCATCTTTAAGGAAAAAAGATTCCGCTGTTTTTAATCCGTATATTTTTAACATTTCCGGGGACCAGTAATCTTCTCCTGTTTGTAAATCTCTCCAGAAAGAACCTATATTTGCTGCAGCAGAGGCAATTTTAAAATATTGCTCATTTTTATGCAGCGCTTCTTCTGCTTTTTTTAATTCGGAAATGTCTATACCCGAAGTTAAAAAACAGTTTTCATTGTTAATGGTGATTGTTGCGGAAGAAAACAGTAAAGAGTGAACCTCCTGATACCTGTCAAAAATTTGCACCTCTGCCAACTGCAGACTTTTTATTTCAGTAATTTCATTTGCAAATTTATCTCTTGATTCCCTTGCAATCAACCCAAGTTCTACAGGATTTTTTCCAATTAATTCTTCCCTTGAATAACCGGTCATTTTGCTGTATGCTTCATTTGCTTCAATTATTTTTCCAGTTTTAGCATCTGAAATAACTATAAAGGCAGGGCTATTGAAGAATAAATCCGCAAACATTTTTTCACTCCTGAATAAAGCATCTTCTAGATTTTTACGTTTGGTTACGTCCCGAAAATAAATTTCAAGATAAGTATTTCGGGGAAAAGCATGTACTTCCAGCCATTTATCGGTTACATTTGAATTGGCCTCAAAATGCACAGGAACATTTTCTCTTAAAGCCCTTTCATATTCCCTGTGGAAAATATCTCCTCTGCCTTTAGGATATAAATCCCAGATAACTTTACCTAACAATTCAGTTGCAGGAAGTTGAAAAATATTCTTTTCTGCCTGCTTATTTATTTCAAGTATTCTCCATTCATTGTCAAGTGAAATATAGCAATCTGTTATGCTATTAAGTACATTGCCTAATTTCTCTTTTTGTTTTTTTAACTGCTTTTCGGTACTTTTCTGTTCAGTTATATCCTCAATAATGGCAATATAAACTATAAATTCATTATTATCATTAAATACAGCTGAACCGGTAACTTTAATCCACACTAGAGATTTATCACTCTTAATATACCGCTTTTCTATAGTGTAAGAGTTTTTCTTCCTTTGAAATAAAGCGTCCACTTCTTTGAGACCATAAATCAAATCGTCAGGATAGGTTATCTCATGAAATGTTTTTTGCAGTAATTCATCCTTGGTGTAGCCGGTAATTTCAGAAACTTTGTTATTTACTTTAATAAAACGACCTTCATGGTTTAAATGGGCTATACCTACTGCAGCATTTTCAAACGAAAGTTTGTATAAATGCTCCTGGACAGCAGAATCAGAATCAATATTATAATCTAATAATGGCATATTTTCAGAATTGGTATTGGGAAATATACAATTTTTTTTTTGATTATGTTGACTAGAAAGAATTACCTTTAACATCGTTATTCATTTACTTGCAGCTGGTCTGATTTTTGTCTTGCCGTTTATACCTGAGGTTGCGAATGGTAAAATTAAGTGATGGAGAAAAAGTTTGTAACTGCGAACAAAGTAAATGGGGATATAAATTCACATAAACAAGAATCATTATCCAAAATCGATGGTCATGTACTATCTTCAGAAGGTGTGGAACTGCTTCGTTCTGAAAAAAGATTGATTCAGCCGGAGCTGCCAAAAGAAAAAATTATTCTGGTTGCCGACGTTGATGATTTCAACTTCTTTATCATCGAATCCCTGTTAGCACCTTACAATTACAGATTAATTCATGCCAAAGATGGAGAAGAAGCCGTTCGTATTTTTAGAACGCACAAGGTATCCTTAGTTTTAATGGATATTCAGATGCCGGTCATGGATGGCATTACTGCAACAAAGCTAATACGGAAAAATGATAAAAAAGTGCCCGTCATAGCTCAAACGTCCTGTATACTGCAAGAATGTAAAGAAATGGCAATAGAATCGGGTTGTAATGATTTTTTCATTAAACCTTTAAATTCTGATTTAATAATTCACAAAATTGAAAAATACCTGCTTAACAATTAACTGAAAGCAGCTATTTTTAAAAGATGTTTAATTTTATCCAACAACAAATTCTGATTGATTGGTTTTAATATATAATCGTTACAACCAACTTCCAGGGCTTTTACCTTCTCTTCATCTTTAAACATAATGGCCGTTTGGGCAATGATTGGAACATCAGTATTGAACTGCCGGATAAAACCTGCAGCTTCGATCCCGTTTATACCGGGCATTCTAATATCCATAAGAATAAGACAAGTTTCGGGATTGTCTTTTAATGCCTGAATGGTATCTTCACCTGTTTGTGTATGTATAATTTCGGCCTTAAACTCACTTAAAATATAATCCAGAAGGAGAAAACTGTTTTCATCATCTTCAGCGATGATAATTTTTTTTCCGGTTAAAAACCTATCCTCTCTCATAATGGTCAATAAATGGATATATAAAATTCTAAAACATTTTTTGATTCAAGGATTACAAGAACAATTTTTATTATAAAGTTAATATGTCCATACCGGTAAAAAACCTACCGAAAACTACCAATAAATTGAAGTGTAAAAATAATTAAAAATTCAATATTCCTTCAGGTAGCAAAAAAATGTTGTCCCTTCGCCGGGAGTACTTTCAATATTTATATAGCCGCCATTTTTCTCAGTAATACTTTTAATGAGGTACAATCCTATTCCTGTTCCTGTTGCTTTATCTACTTCGAACCGTTGAAAAGGGGAAAATCTTTTTTTGCCGTATCTTTTCAAATCGATTCCAATTCCGTTATCGCTATAGGTTAATAAAGTATAGTTATCTTTTTTTTGTGTACTAATATTGATATTCAACGGCATACTGTCACGGCTATATTTTATGGAATTGCTGATAAGGTTCTTTAAAATGCTTTGAAGAAAAGGTTCGATGTAAAAAATAACAGGCTTTTCTGTGAAACTACATCGTATGGAAGCATGAGTTAACTTATCCCTGTACTCCAAAAGAATATCATTGCATATGCTTTCAAAAGAAATTAAAGATGCTGAAGAGTTATCAATATCCCGTACCCGCAAAATATCTGTAATTCCTTTGATTGTCTTATCAAGCTGATTGGCTATTTTTTTGAAATGCTCCAGCATTGCCAATTTTTTTTCAGGCTTCAATTTATCCATTACATTAAAAAAGCCAAACATGTTTAACCGGTCCCTTCAGGTCATGTGCTGCAATATAAAGCAGATTTTCTACCAAATCTTTTTCCTTTTTAAGTAAATCTTCTATTTCCCGTTGTCTGGTAATATCAGTTGCTGTACCAAACCATCGTAAGTTGTTTTCAATTTCATCCCAGACCGGAATTACCCGAAAAAGAAACCATTTGTATTCACCGGTTTTATTTTTCAATGGTACCAGCTCTTCCCACGGTTCTTCTGTCTTTGTTGCCTGTGAAACGGTTTTTAGAAAATGCTTGAGATGGTCGGGATGAATTAACTTTTTCCATCCCCAACCTTCAATTTTAGCAGGAGAATTTCCTGTAAAATCAAGCCATCGCTGATTGTACCAGAATATTTTTCCTTTATCATCCGCCATCCACGTCAGTTGGGATATATGGTTAGCGAGAGTTCGGAATTTTTTCTCACTTTCCTGAAGTTTTATTTCTGCCTTTTTACGTTGTGTTATATTCTCCACAACTCCTGTAACACGTATAGGTTCTCCTTTGTCGTTATACCTTATACTTCCACTGACAGCAATCCAGTGAATACTTCCATCAGGCCAGATAATTCTGTTTTCATGGAACACTGAACCTGTTTTATAGGCCTTTTCATAAGCATCTTTAATCACCTGTCGGTCTTCAGGTACTACGTGATTCAAAGCTGATTCTAAACTCCAGTGTTCAATTCCCTTTGGATAACCCCAAATCTGGTCGTGACGCAGGGATCGTATGGCATTTCCTGTTGTAAGATCCAAATCAAATGTGCCCAATTTACTTCCTTCCAGAGCAGCCTGTAACCGTTCTTTATTTTCCCGAAGTACAATCTCATTTTGTCTCAATTTTTCTTCTGCTTTTTTTCGTGCTGTAATATCATTAAACAAAATTCCAAACTGATAAAGGTGCGGTTCTCCAATCCGGAAGGAATATACATCATACCAACGCCCCATTGCTTCAGAACCCTGTTGAAAACGCACCGACTCTCCTGTCATTGCTACCTTACCATAAATATCAATCCAATGTTGCTCCAGATTTGGGACCAGTTCCAATGCGGTCCGCCCGATTGGATCTTTAAGTCCGGTTTGTTTTTCCCATGAAGGGTTTACCTCCAGCCACCGGTAATCATATGGGTTGCCCTCTTTGTCAATCAGCATTTCACAGATACAAAATCCTTCATCAATTGAATCAAAAAGTTTCCGGTATTTTTCTTCAGATTTCCGTAATGCTTCTTCCGATTCTTTGTGATGGGTAATATCCATTGCAATGCCATAAGTTTTTTGGGGATTGTTCTCTGAATCACGTTCTGTTATTTTCCTCACATTCAGCCAGCGGATAGTTCCATCGGGAAGAATAATCCTATGATCGCTGTTAAACTCAACGTCACTTGGATTCTTATAATGCCGTTGAACCTGGTCAATTACATGTTCCCGGTCATCAGGATGGACAGCTTTTGGTATTTGATTTTCCAAAGGGAAAGGATCTCCGGGTTTAAGTCCAAACAATTCGAGCAATTCCGGCGACCAAAGATTTTTTCCTGTTTTCAGGTTCCGGTAAAAAGTACCAATTTTTGCTGCAGATGCAGAAATTTTATAGTGTTTTAAAGCTTTATATAATTTTTTATCTACTTTTTTCTTTTCAGAAATGTCTTCAATCACCCCAACAAACATTTCAAAATCACCATTATCATTAAAAACGGCTGAACCTGTAAGTTTTACCCAAACTGTTGAACCATCTTTCCTGACATAGCGTTTTTCCATGCTGTATGAACTGATTTCCCCCCGGTATATAGCTTCAGCCTGTTTAAGATCGTATTCCAGATCATCAGGATGAGTTATTTCCTGAAAAGTTTTTTTCAACAATTCTTCTTTAGTATAACCTGTAATTTCAGTTACTTTATCATTGATCATTAAAAAGCGGCCATCCTTTCCAATTTGTGCAATACCAACAGCAGCATTCTCAAAGAGAAGTTGAAAAAGTTGTGCCTGGTGTTTAGCATAAGGTTTTTTATTATCAGCATTTGTCATATTTTGAGGTTAATTTATAACGAAGTTACGGAAAAATATTTATAAAAAAAATGGGTAACCAATTCACTTCCAATAATTAAACCATCCAAAAAAATCCTGCCTCAGCGGGATACTTAGATAAGCTGTTGTTTCAGCTTTTTTCTGCTTCCTCGAATTAGGCTTGGGAGCGTCATCCTGAATGTCTTCCCGTAAGGTTTTGCTCCTTGCCTCTTCAATGTACTGCTCTCTGTTGTACTCATGCTGGTGCCGGTAAGGTATTTACAGCAGCCGGGCAAAAACATTGCGCAGAAAATTGGAATCCAAAAATGGAGGTTAACCTCAGGGCCAAAGAAACCACTCAGCAACGGCTTAAAAGGCTCACCGGGGTTAGTGTGTTCCAATATCCCTTCTGCAGGAAAGGCATCATGCAACAAATGGAAGAACTGCCAAGGGTGCGCTCTCCATCAGCATTTTATTCCAAAGCTGCAGATACTACAAAATAGAACATCCCACCAAAAGCTCCGCCAGGTGCGGGGCAGGAATTGTATTATCTAAAATGAAACAATTTGAATTCAAAAATGTGCATAGGATGAGATGACAGAAATAAAATGCCGGAAAATTTGTCAAATATGAATAACGGCTCAGGTATTAATCGAGAGATAACCTCTATCTAAAACTTAAAAAGAAAAAGCCGCTTCAATTATAAGTCCATAGCAGGGATTTAGTTCAACATGGACTTCCTGTTGGGCACTGCGTGCCACAAGAAGTCCTTTTAATTACCTGCTGTGTTTTCTTATTTTCGTCTTAAATTATATCTAATTACTTATGCTGCACCTCTCTGTTTCAAGTGGACAACCGATTTGTTTATGTAAAGATTTCTAATTTAACGAGATGTTCTGAAAAATTACCTCGAACGGTCACTTGTAAATTGTCGTTGCGGATTTCGAAGTTCGTTCCTGTCCGGCAGGACGGAACGATGTTGCGGGAATCCAGCGAACCACAAACCACGAACCCCGCAATGCAATTTATAATTTTATGGCTGAATTTTATTTTAAGTTTTTTTCAATTTCATTTAACAATTCATCTTTTATAAAACCAGTACGTGCGTAAACGAATTTTCCATCTTTAATTAAAAAGACTGAGCCGTTAAGCTGTCGTTTATTCCTAATTCACCACTCATCGGATTATAATTCTTAATGTCAAATTTATATTTAACTGATGTTAAGTCCTGTAACTTTTTATTTGTCCGTTTTAGAATATCCCGGTCAGAATTGGAACAATTAATAAGTAAAATACTTAGTAGATAAATTGCTTTTGATTTTATCATTTCATGTTTTGTTAATTTTATGGTTTTAATTTTACCCATAACGTCTCCTGCATAGGCGAAGGTGCG
>OBJA01002638.1_pt1 | contig 10035 bp, 10 predicted proteins | sample 1519751 | NCBI WGS metagenome assembly OBJA01 (sample SAMEA3881238, study PRJEB22517) | soil metagenome | biome: lake sediment; feature: soda lake sediment; material: sediment, water from around vicinity | place: India | collected 2013-12-23 | depth 3 m
TGATTGCCCTGCACATTTCCCTCAGTCGGGTGTATGAATAACTACACCGCTCCTTGTCAGGCGCATCCCTGCGCCTGCCCCCTTCGGGGCCAGCCTCCGGCTGTCACGATTCGCTCCCGGCGAATCGTTCGACAAATGCACTGGACAATCAATATCCTGCGCGATCATCACGTGAATTTATGAAACATTCGGGTTAGAATCCCCGCTTTCCATTTCCAGGCCCCGGTAGCTCAGCTGGATAGAGCATCCCCCTCCTAAGGGGAAGGTCACACGTTCGAATCGTGTTCGGGGCGCCATACACAGGAATGGGCTTGCGCAGTGCGTCATACCTGTTGTTCACTAATACTCCCCTCTCAACCAATAACAAACCCAATATGAGGAGTCGTGATATGAAACTGGAAACCCTGGCCATCCATGGTGGCTACAGCCCGGAGCCCAGCACCAAGGCGGTGGCGGTGCCGATCTACCAGACCACGTCCTACGCCTTTGATGATACCCAGCATGGTGCCGACCTGTTCGATCTGAAGGTGCCGGGCAATATCTATACGCGGATCATGAATCCTACCAATGCGGTGCTGGAACAGCGTGTGGCCGAGATGGAAGGCGGGGTGGCGGCCCTGGCGGTGGCCTCCGGTATGGCAGCCATTACCTATACGGTGCAGACCTTGTGTGAGGTTGGCGATAATATCGTGACGACTGCACGTCTGTATGGCGGCACCTATAACCTCTTTGCCCATACCTTGCCGCGCATGGGGATTGAGGTGCGCTTTGCCGCTCACGATGATATCGATGCCCTTGCCGGGCTAATTGATGCCAAGACCAAGCTGGTGTTCTGCGAGTCGATTGGTAACCCTTCGGCCAATGTGGTCGACTTTGGCCGTCTGGCCGAGGCCTGCCATGCCAAGGGGGTGCCGCTGGTGGTTGATAATACGGTTGCTACGCCCTATCTGTGTCGTCCCATCGAGTATGGCGCCGATATCGTGATCCATTCCCTGACCAAATACATGGGGGGCCACGGCAATTCTGTCGCCGGGGTTATCGTGGATTCCGGCAAGTTCGACTGGAAGGGCCATGCCGATCGCTTTCCGATGCTCAATACCCCGGATCCCTCCTATCACGGGGTGGTCTATACTGATGCCTTCGGCCCGGCGGCCTTTATCGGCAGGGCCCGGGTGGTGCCGTTACGCAATATGGGGGCGGCCTTGTCGCCCTTTAACGCCTTCCTGATCCTGCAGGGGATCGAAACTCTGGCTCTGCGTATGGATCGCCATGGTGCCAATGCCCTCAAGGTGGCGCACTATCTACAGCAACATCCCCAGGTGCACTGGGTCAATTACCCCGGCCTGCCGGAATCCCCCGACTATCCGCTGGTGCAAAAATACATGCGTGACGGCAACGGCTCAGGGATCCTCTCTTTTGGTATCGAAGGGGGACGCGAGGCCGGTGCCCGGTTTATCGATGCCCTGCAACTGATCGTTCGCCTGGTCAATATCGGCGATGCCAAATCCCTGGCCTGCCATCCGGCCACCACCACCCATCGCCAGCTTAATGATCAGGAGCTGCAACAGGCGGGGGTTTCGGCGGATATGGTGCGTCTGTCGATCGGTATCGAGCATGTGGATGATCTGATTGCCGATATCGAGCAGGCCCTGGCGGCAGCCAGGTAGCTGGTGGGCACCCGCGCCCGGGTGGCAAACCGCCACCTGGGAGCCAGCCGTGGTCAAGCTGCCATTTTTTTGACTGATGCTCCGTAGCCACATCCTTCCTTGCCGCTCGCATTCCCCCAGAGTGGCAATATCTTGCCAATCCCCACCCGCACTATCAGGGTTGTTTTTGATAACCACTTGAAACAAATGCAATAAATGGTTTTGGCATAAGGTTTGCTTTATTTTCGGCAAGAGGACAATGTCGGAGATAGCAGGTCATGTCCAAACTGGATAATGCTTTTGGAATGCATGAGGTGGCGCTCAAGCTGCGGGCCCAGCGGATGGAGGTATTGGCCTCCAATCTGGCCAATGCCGACACCCCGGGCTACAAGGCCCGGGATATCGACTTTAAATCCGTCTTGAGCAGTTACCAGAGTGGTAGCGCGCCGTCCAGCAGGGGGATGAAGACCACCCATGAGCGTCATATTGGTGGGGATCCTTCCGGGTTGGGCGCCGCCACGCTCTATCGAACCCCGTTGCAACCCTCATTGGATGGCAACACGGTCGATACCCATGTGGAGAAGTCCAAGTTCATGGAAAACGCATTGCAGTATCAGGCTACGCTCAGCTTTGTCGATAGTCGTATCCAGTCGCTGCGCAAGGCGATCAGAGGAGATTAATCATGTCGATGTTCAAGGTATTTGATGTTGCCGGCTCCGCGATGAGCGCCCAGTCCCTGCGGCTAAACGTCACGGCCAGCAATATGGCCAATGCCAACAGCGTTAGCAGCAGTATCGATGAGACCTATAGGGCCCGCCAGCCGATCTTCGAGGCCATGCTCAAGGATCAGTTTGGTAGCCAGCAGGCCAGCAATGTCGGGGTGCAGGTCAGAGGCATTGTGGAAAGCCAGGCCCCGCTGCAGCAGCAGTACAACCCCAGCCATCCGATGGCCAATGAAGATGGCTATATCTTTATGCCCAATGTGAATGTGGTGGAAGAGATGGCGAATATGATCTCGGCCTCACGCTCCTATCAGGGCAATGTCGAGGTGGTCAACACCGCCAAGCAGTTGATGATGCGCACCTTGAGCATGGGCCAGTAAGGGAGACTAGACGATGGTCGATTCAGTAAACAACAATCCCTACGCTCAGTTCAGCAGCGCCAGCAAGGAAACCAAGAAAAACGATGAGCTGGGCCGGGATGACTTCATGACCCTGATGCTGGCACAGATGCAGCACCAGGATCCGCTCAATCCGGTGGAAAATGGCGATTTCATGGCGCAACTGGCCCAGTTTCAGACCACCAGCGAGATGACGAGACTCAATCAGAGCTTTGATCAATTCGCCTATACGATGCAGTCCAGCCAGGCCTTGCAGGCCTCCTCACTGGTGGGCCGCGAGGTATTGATCCCGGGCAATTGGGGGCATTTGCCGACAGAGGGGACGCTCAACGGTAGCGTGCAGTTGCCGGCCTCCAGCAGCAGTGTCCGACTGAATATCTACAGCACCTCCGGCAGCCTGCTGGGTCAGGTTGCGCTGGGTAGCCATCCGGCCGGCCAGGCCGCCTTCTCCTGGGATGGCCGCTTGGCCGATGGCACGATGTTGCCACCCGGCAGTTACCAGTTGGAGGCCGAGGCGGTGATTGGTGGCAAGGTTGAGGCAGTTAGCACCTCGGTGGCCGCCAAGGTGGAGAGTGTTTCCCTGAGTGCCGGCCGTGAGCCGGTCTTGAACCTGGCCCATGTTGGCCCGATGGCCTTCTCGCAGGTAAGCGAGATCCGTTAACCCTGTTGTCGATTTTACCGTAGGAGAACGACCATGTCTTTCCAGACCGCTCTTAGTGGCTTGAACGCCGCCCAAATCAATCTGAGTGTTACCGGCAACAATATCGCCAACGCCAGCACCAACGGCTTCAAGCGCTCACGTGCCGAGTTCGCGGACATCTACGCCAGCAGCTTCGCCTCCACCAGCCAGGTCGGCAGCGGCGTGCGCGTGGCCAATATTGCCCAGCAGTTTACCCAGGGTAATGTCGAATTTACCGATAACAGCCTCGATCTGGCCATCAATGGCGAGGGCTTCTTTATCATCAAGGATACCGACGGCACCGAATTGTATACCCGCGCCGGGGCCTATTTCCCGGATCGGGAAGGCTATATCGTCAACAGCAAGGGGCAGCGTCTGCAAGGCTATCAGACCGACATCAATGGTGTGGTCAATAACACCACGCCGATCGATCTGCGCCTGGACAGTGCCGCCAGCCCGGCCAGCGCTACCGACATGACCGAGATCAATCTGAATATCAATGCCAATAGTGATATTTTGCCTGTCGTCGATTTTGACCCGACCGATCCGAATACCTATAACTTTTCCACCTCGACCACCATCTTTGATTCACTGGGGGGGTCACATACCCAGACCATCTACTTCCTGAAGACCGATGTCAATGAGTGGGCCACCTTCATGACGGTGGATGGCACGCCGGTCAATGCCGCTCCAGTTGATCTTGAATTTCTGGCGGATGGCAGTCTGGATCCGGCCTTTGCTGGAGGGTTGCCCTACGGAACCTTCGACCCGGGTAATGGTGCCGATATCATGACACTGGCTGCCAACTTCACCGGCAGTACCCAGTATGCGGGTGAGTCGGCGGTGAACTCCATCGTGCAGAATGGCTATACCACCGGGCGGATCAGCGGTATCTCCATCGATTCCAGCGGGGTGATCTTTGCCCGTTACACCAATGGTCAGTCGCAGATCCTTGGTGCCGTCGGCATGGCGCGCTTCGCCAATCCCAATGGGTTGCAGCCAGTGGGTGACACCAACTGGGCGCAGACCTTTGAGTCTGGCGACCTGGTGCGCGGCCAGGCCGGGCGCGGTACCTTTGGTCAGGTTCAGTCCGGCGCGCTGGAGGCCTCGAATGTCGACCTTTCCACCCAGTTGGTAAACATGATTATTGCCCAGCGTGACTTCCAGGCCAATGCCAAGATGATCTCCACCGAAGATGCGGTGACACAGACGATTATCAATATTCGATGATTTGGGGAGTAGGGAGTAGGGAATGGTTAGCAGGCTTTTGACTGATTTAGGCTTAAACGCTTAGGAGAACCACTATGGATCGCATGCTCTATCTGGCCATGTCCACCGCCAAGCAGACCATGCATGCGCAGGCGGCCAATGCCAATAATCTGGCCAATGTTTCCACCAATGGCTTTCGTGCCGACCTGGAACAGTTTCGCAGTATGCCGGTGTTTGGTGATGGCATGCCGAGCCGCGTTTATTCCATGAACGAGCGCCATGCAATCGATTTTACTGCGGGGCCGATCAACACCACCGGGCGTGAACTTGATATTGCGATCCGTGGCGAGGGCTGGATTGCGGTGCAGGCTCCCGATGGCAATGAGGCCTATACCCGTGCCGGTGATCTGCACATCGATGATCTCGGCCTGCTGACTACCGGGAATGGCCATCCGGTATTGGGCAATAATGGTGCACCGATCATCATCCCACCGGCGGAGCAGGTGGTGATTGGCGTGGACGGCACGATCTCGATCCGCCCGATCGGTCAGGATGCCAACCTGCTGGCCGAGATCGAGCGGATCAAACTGGTCAATCCCGAACCGGCCACCCTGACCAAGGGCGAGGATGGCCTGATCCGTCTGATTGAGGGAGGGGTGGCACTGGCTAATGCCGATGTCGAGGTGGTGACTGGTTCTCTGGAAGGCAGCAATGTCAGCAGTATCGAGGCCATGGTCAAGATGATCGAGCTGCAGCGCCAATATGAGATGCAGATCAAGATGATGAATACCGCCAAGGACAATGATCAGGCGACCGATCAGATGCTCCGAATTTCTTGATAAACGTCGCTGGCTGGTTGCTAGTGAGCCGGTAAATTGATGTCAGCAGGTACAAGATGTGAATTTTAGGGGTGGGCGTGCATGGCACTGTCCACCTTTTTTATTGGCGGCAAATTCTTGCCGCTGACAACAAGCCACTAGCTATTTGTTTTGTCGAGCTGGAGCTCGACACTCCGGCCAGCCACCAGCCACCAGCCACCAGCCACTTCTGGCACATCTGTTGCATAGATCAATACAAGACAGAATACGTCAAAAAATTGTTGTTTTAGCGTGAGAGGTAATTGCCATGAATCCCGCACTCTGGATAGCCAAGACCGGACTTGAAGCGCAGCAGACCCGCATGGGTGTGGTTTCCAATAACCTGGCCAATGTCAGCACCACCGGTTTCAAGCGTGATCGTGCTAATTTTGAGGATCTGTTTTATCAGACAGTGCGCCAGCCGGGTGCGCAGAGCAGTCAGGATACCACCCTGCCTTCTGGGCTGATGCGTGGTACCGGGGTGCGTGTGGTTTCTACTGAAAAGCTGCATACCCAGGGCGGTGTAACCCAAACTGGCAATGCGCTGGATGTGGCGATCGAAGGGCGTGGCTTTTTTCAGATCCTGCGTCCGGATGGCAGTATCGGCTACAGCCGCGATGGCAGCTTCCAGCTGGATGCACAGGGTCAGTTGGTCACCTCGAATGGTTTTCTGGTGCAGCCGGGGATCACCATTCCGCCCAATGCCCGCAGCATTACCATTGGCCAGGATGGTGTTATCTCGGTGATGGAGCCGGGTAATATCGATCCCACCCAGGTGGGCAATATCCAGTTGGCGGACTTTGTCAATCCGGCTGGTTTGCAGCCCATCGGCCAGAACCTCTTTTTGGAGACAGTATCCAGCGGGGCGCCACAATTGAGCGACCCAGGATTGAACGGGGTAGGAACGGTCTATCAGGGTTCATTGGAGTCATCCAATGTCAACGTGGTGGAGGAGATGGTCAATATGATCGAGACGCAACGCGCCTACGAGATCAATTCCAAATCCATCTCCACCGCCGATCAGATGCTGCAATATCTGAACAACAATATCTAGTCTGAAGGAGTGCCGCCATGATGAGCAGGAATGCCGTTGTTACCGTGATAGTGCTGGGTGCCTCACTGTTGCTCAGCGGCTGTGTCGGCAATCCATCGCGGCCTGAACCGGCGGCCTTTGCGCCAACCTATCCGGTAGCACAGGAGGCCCCGGCGCCCAGTAATGGAGCCATCTACCAGGCTGGCCACAGCATGAATCTGTTTCATGATGGCAAGGCGCACCGGGTCGGCGATCTGCTGACGATTATCTTGCAGGAGCGAACCAATGCGAGCAAGCAGGCCTCGACCTCAACCAGCAAGGATCAATCGATCGGGTTTGGCGCGCCGACGATGTTCGGCATGGATCCCATTGATGAGTTGAGTGCCAGTGTCAGCCAGGGCAACCAGTTTTCCGGTCAGGGTGCCAGTTCACAAAGTAACAGCCTGACCGGCAATATCACCGTCTTTGTGGCTCAGGTGTTGCCAAATGGCAATCTGGTGGTGCGTGGTGAAAAACAACTGACCCTGAATCAGGGCAGTGAGTATGTGCGTTTTTCCGGGATTGTGCGGCCCGCTGATGTCAAGCCTGACAATACCGTGCCCTCGACGCGGGTGGCCAATGCCGAGATCCTCTATCACGGTGAAGGTGCCATGGCCGATGCCAATCGCATGGGCTGGCTGGCACGATTCTTCAACGGCCCGCTGTGGCCCTTCTGAATGGGTATCGGGAGTATTGCAATGAAAGCCAAAATTCTCCTTCTCTGTTTCCTGCTGTTTGGCAGCACGGTCGCCGAGGCACAGCGAATCAAGGATCTGGCCAGTGTGGCGGGGGTGCGTACCAATCAGCTACTGGGTTACGGCCTGGTGGTTGGACTGGATGGTGATGGTGATCAAACCAATCAGACACCGTTCACCGCTCAGAGTCTGCAAAATATGTTGGAACAGCTTGGCGTAACCATTCCGCCAGGCGTGAATTTTCAGGTCAAGAATGTGGCTGCGGTGATGGTGACGGCTACCTTGCCGGCCTTTGCCAAGGCCGGCCAGACGATCGATATCACGGTCTCGTCATTGGGTAACGCCAAAAGTCTGCGCGGTGGCACCTTGTTGATGACCCCACTCAAAGGGGTGGATGGACAGGTCTATGCCCTGGCACAAGGCAGCCTGGTGGTGGGTGGCTTTGGTGCAGCCGGGGGTGATGGTTCCCGCATTACGGTCAATGTTCCCAGTGTAGGGCGTATCCCCAATGGGGCGACCGTGGAGCGTGAGGTTGCCACTGGCTTTGAGGGAGGCAATAGCCTCACCCTGAATCTGCATACCTCAGACTTTACCACTGCCTACAGGATGGCCGAGGTGATCAATGAAACCATCGGTCCAGGCACAGCACAGCCACTCGATGCCACCTCGGTGCGTGTCAATGCCCCACGCGATCAATCCCAGCGTGTGTCCTATATCGCCATGCTGGAAAATCTCCAGGTACAACCGGGCGAGGCGCCGGCCAAGGTGATCGTCAACTCACGCACCGGCACGGTGGTGATCGGCAGTAGTGTGCGGGTGATGCCGGCGGCGGTCTCGCACGGCAGTATGACGGTAACCATCACCCAGGATCCGCTGGTCAGCCAGCCGGCGCCGCTGGCCGCCGGTCAGACGGTTGTGGTACCCCGCACCGATATCGAGATCGAACAGCCAGACGCGCGGATGTTCCTGTTCAGCCCGGGTGTGGAACTGGAGGAGATTGTGCGTGCGGTCAACCAGGTTGGCGCCGCCCCCGGTGATCTGATGGCGATACTGGAAGCACTGAAAGAGGCCGGAGCCTTGCGGGCGGAATTGATTGTTATCTAGAGGGTCTGGGGTATGTATCTCAATTCCATATCCAGCTACACCGACTTCTCCGACCTTGCGGCACTGCGTCGTGAGGCGACAGCGGGCGACCAGATGCAGGCGCTGGAGCAGGCCGCGCGGCAGTTCGAGGCTGTATTCATGCAAATGATGCTCAAGACCATGCGTGAGGCCAGCGATGGCGAGGGGCTGTTTGATAATGAACATTCCCGCCTGTATCAGGATATGTTTGATAAGCAGCTTACCCTGAATATGAGTCAGGCCGACAACGGTATCGGTCTGGCCAAGATCCTGGTGCAGCAACTCAAGTCGAGCATCCCGGCACTGGCGCAGGATGACGGTGTGGGCGAAGGTGCCAAGCCGATCCTGGGCGCGCCGCAATCCTTCAATGCGCCCAGTCGTGGAATGCACAGTTTTCGCCTGCAAACCGCTCAGAGCGCTGAAGAGCCGGAGTCCCGGCCGCTGGCTGCCGTCAATGAAAGACCATTGCAGCACGATGAGCCTGTCCAATTTGAATCGCCGCAGCACTTTGTCGAAACCTTGTGGCCTCATGCCAAGCGAACGGCAGAGGAATTGGGTGTCGATCCCCGTGCAATTATCGCCCAGGCCGCTCTGGAGACCGGCTGGGGCCGGGCGGTGATCCGCCACCCGGACGGCAGCAGCAGCCATAACCTGTTCAATATCAAGGCCGATCATCGCTGGGATGGGGAACGGGTCAGCAAACTGACGCTCGAATACCGTGATGGGGTGGCGGCCAAGGAACATGCCTGGTTCCGCTCATACAACTCATTTGCCGAAAGCTTCGCCGATTATGCGCGCTTTTTGCAGAAAAATGGCCGTTACCATGAGGCTCTCCAATCGGGCCAGGATGCAGCGTTGTTCAGTGAACGTCTGCAGGAGGCCGGTTATGCCACTGATCCGGCCTATGCCAGCAAGATCCAGCGGATTATCAACAGTGAACCTGTCACCGAAACCCTGGCCATGCTAAAGAATCCTCCTGGCGGGACGCTAATCTAATAAGTGGATGACCACGGTTATTCACCTTTGTACGAGGTAACACGAACATGCCGGACTTACTTGGGATTGGTACATCGGGGCTGATGACCTTTCAGCGTGCGCTGACCACCACCAGCCACAATATCTCCAATGTCAATACCGAAGGCTACTCACGCCAGACGGTTTCGATTGGCACGCGGATCCCGGAATATATCGGTATAGGCTATGCGGGCACCGGTTCTCAGGTCACGGCGATCAACCGCAGTTTTGATCAGTTTCTGGTCGACCAGCTGCGTGTCCAGACCTCCAATAACGAACGCTATACCGCCTTCCACGAGTTGGCCAGCCAGATCGATAACCTGTTGGCTGATCAGAATGCCGGCCTGGGTCCGATGCTGGATGAATTCTTTGCCGCCACTCAAGGGGTGGCTGATAACCCCAATTCCATCCCGGCCCGCCAGGTGATGCTGACCAGCGCCGAATCCCTGGCCGATCGCTTTCACTATCTCGATCAGCGTATGCGGGATCTGAACAGCCGCGTCAATGCACAACTGGAATCCTCGGTTCGAGAGGTGAATTCCCTTGCTGAGGGGATTGCCCAGTTGAATGTGGAAATTGCCCGAACTCGTGGCGCCGCTGGTGGGGCCGATCCCAACGACC
>OBJA01002639.1_pt1 | contig 10031 bp, 9 predicted proteins | sample 1519751 | NCBI WGS metagenome assembly OBJA01 (sample SAMEA3881238, study PRJEB22517) | soil metagenome | biome: lake sediment; feature: soda lake sediment; material: sediment, water from around vicinity | place: India | collected 2013-12-23 | depth 3 m
GGTTTCTGATGTATTTCTCGACTGTGATTATCTCCGATCTTCCAATTGAAAATGCTACTGTTTCGCCACGAGTGCCTAATGGATTATTCCTTTAGTTTGGATCCCCGGATTCAAATGGTATACTCGATGCAGGAACTGGTTGTACCTGTGCTGGAGCACTTTGGAATGCCGGCACAAGAGAGGTCAGGATAAAAAGTATTGAAATGAGGATTATTATCGGTTTTATGATTCCCTGGAATTTATTTCTCATCATGATTAGCCCTTCTGTTATTAGATAGTATATATTTACGAATGGAAGGGTGGAATATTTAATAAAGATTGTCAGTTGGTGAAGAAAAAGCTTTTCAGGAAAGATGTCGCAATGAAGGTGAGGTGTGAGCACATGAGCAAAATTACTGCATCAGAATACCCTGTGTGATTACATGGTTTGAGTTGGTACGTACTCTGAGCAGAACCGGTTGAGTTGCTGGTATTTTACCATGGGGAAATCGCACATGGTATGTTCCTGCACCTTTCACTTCTGGATATAAACGAAAAAGCAGTGATCCCTTCAAATCAAAAAACTCCAGCATAACTGCTGAGCTCTGAGCGAGCGTGTAGGAAAGTCCCGATAGTCCAGATTTGAGGTTACGTTCTGATAGATTGTTATTTTCTGTTCTTGTATGGATATCATAATCTTCGGTACATCCACTCTCACCATAAGTCAGGAGACACCCTGATTCGGGATACCTGAATATATCGCTGTTTTCTTTTTTAACCACAAAGTAATATGCTCTGCAGCCAGTCTGATTTCTTGTCAGAGAAAGAGAATAGGTCCCCCGGGTCGAGTCTCCCATTTCCAGCTCCAGATTATGTGGCCCTCCATCTATGAATACCTGGAAAAGAGAAGGCTTAATCGAGCTGCTGTCATAGTAGCTGGCCATAAATGTTGTGTAGCCGTTCTGCAGAAAAAGATGTGATGCACTTGGTATTGGGTGGAATGTGTACACACTTCTTCCATTCCCGAAATCATGAACCCAGGCTTTGGAGGCTTCTGCTCCACTGGCATAACCAACACCACTTTCCCGGAAGTTCCGGTTCATGATATTGGTTCTGTGTCCCGCCTGAGATGTCTTATCTGCTGCCCCGCGATCATAAATCCATCCAGCAACGACCTGTTGAGGTGATGCATACCCGGAGGCGATATTCTCTCCAATATTGTTGCCCTCTGTATAGAAACTCTTAATCCGGGTATCCCATATCGTTCCATCACAGGATGAATGATTATGGTAACCACAATTGTGTGCCATATCGTTTGCAAAAAATCGGGCAGAGAGATTGAGCTTCAATTCCCAGAAGATTGGGTTTACTGCAGGGTGGTTTTCCGGGAGCAGAATGGAGTAGTTTCCTACGTACGAATCACGATACTGTATCGGTGCCATCCTGCATGCGTTCACCAGAGTCAGCACTGCCCGCTCCTCCCATCTAGGAAGGGAATCAAATTTTACTCCGTACTCATCGGCATAGGAATAGCCTAACAGACCTGAAATCAGTAACATCCTGGAAATTGTCTTCATAGCAGCTTCTTTTAAAACAAACACCTGGTCCTAGTCACATAGTATCTAATGGATATGTTTCAAATGCACAGAAAAAAGTTTAATTTTTTAGGGGGAGGAGATCGGTTCAGATTCAATCGGAATTGAGAGTGCATTGAGAACTGCTCCACTAACCTGATGAAGGCTGGTGACTTCTGCGAAACAGGGTGCTGCGGGTCCTAATACAATGAGCGGTACAGGATTTCTGGTATGTGTGCCAACATCCATATCTTCTATGTTCCCATGATCGCTGCAGATAAGCAGGCTTGTCTCAGAACTCAGCGATGAGAGAATGCCACGAAAGAATAGATCGAGGGAATAGAGGAGATTTTCGGCAAGGTGGAGGTCCGTTTTGTGTCCGATAAGGTCTGAAAGAAAACTTTCATAGAGAACCAGATCATGAGTGTGGGCAAGGGTCGTAAGATGGTGTCCGGCATCATACGGATTGATAACGTCCCATGATGCATCTACAGTATCTCTGAGATAATGACGCGTGATATCCCAGTATACCGCATTGTTATTTCTGAGGTCTTCCAGGGTGCGAAATTGCAGCCCTGCTGCAAGCAGACAGTGTGTCGTCACGCTCTGCTGAGCTCTGCCCTGGGCTGCTTTTTCGAAGTAAGAATCGGTGTAGGCATTTGCAAATGTTACTTTTAAACCCATCTCAGCGGCTCTTTTCAATAATGAGTGCTTTTGGATCATCTCAATAAGTCCGCTATTGGGGAATGCAGGAAGATGGTATCCCAGAGTTTTTGGTGCGTTTATTCCAGTAAGCAGTGTTGTCTGTCCGGTTGCGCTCTGCGGAAGTCCATTGATTCCAAGGCAGGCATCGATACCTCTGGTCAGGACTGATGAGCTGAATACATTACATCCTTTTAGCAGTCTGGCACCTATCCTCTGCTCCAGTGACGGAATTCCGGTAGTAAATAAAGGGTTCTTTTCCGATGGCTCTCCCAACCCAAAACCATCAAGGAAGACAAATACTAAAGAGTTTTTACGCATGAATGGATCTATTCCTGAAACGGTCGTTAAGAATTTCTGAAAGCTTTCGAATCGGCCACCTTTTTATTTAAATAAAGAAGTATATCACCAGGAATGCATGGTATAAAAATAGAGATGGGTAGATTATATGTCAAGAGCTGGGATGAATGTTTACTAAATGAGAGTTGCACTTCTTTGCTGCAGAGAGCATATTTAGTCTCTTTTGAGGTTAAGTTTCGATGGATACAGATTACACCGCATGGTACGAGCTTCACTACCCTGAATTATCCGGATACGGGCTCTGGTTGCGTGGCGGAGAACTAAACACCTGTGCACTTCAGGATTTTTATGCCAATACCTATCGAATACTTATAACCCGTCTTTCAACTTACCGTGATACTGCAGAGTCGTTTACCCATAAATTACTCTACCAGATCGCAACAAGTGTTCAAGGGGTATTTGCCGATCTGGCTTTTCTTCCACCACCCAGAGATGTTGCGGTCTTCGATCGTGATGCAGTTCCCTGGCTTCTTGGCACCTCAACAAAGCACGCTGCATGTGATTTCCATATGATCGCATTTTCCAATTCAGTTGTTCAGGAACTCATCAACTTACCTCATATGCTCCGGAAAAGTGGTATTCCAATAGGAAAGAAACAACGCATGGAGCTAGGTGGCATACCGTTACTTATTCTTGGCGGAGCCAATGCACTGAATACTGCGTCACTGCTTTCTGATGATCCAATGGTAGATGGTATCTTTGTCGGTGAGGATCAGGAATGTATTCGGAAACTTTTTGCAATTACAAGCTCTCTGAGACGTGCCTCAAAAAGAGATATACTTGAAGAGCTACAGAGTGTTGAGGGGTTTTTCCAGCCAGATGTGCGGAAAAGAACACGGAAAAAGAACTCTCAGCAGCTTGCTCATAATGATCTGATGGCCGCTGCTCCAGTAATGTACGATGAGGATCAACTGGGGAAGGGGAATCTTCAAATCAGTGAGGGGTGTCCCTGTTTCTGCAGTTTCTGTGCAGAGGGATGGAGTCGTAAACCATACCGTGAGCTGCCGCTTTCTGTTCTGGAGGATGGTGCTCGAATAATGAAAGCAACAATGGGGCTCGATAGTATTGAGCTATACAGTTTTAATTTCAATATGCACCGGGAATTCTATCCGCTTCTCTGGAGAATGAGGCATCTTTTTAACAGCATTGGTCTTAAAAGTCAAAGATTTGACTTTTTGGCAGATGATCCGGAGCTCGCAGGTATTCTCCATGCAGCAAATAAAAGCAGTATTACTTGTGGTCTTGAAGGAATCTCATCGCGCTTGCGTGCCTACCTGCACAAGAGTCTCGATGAGAAAAAACTCCATACCGCGCTCAATGCTCTTCTCAGGGCTCCGATTCGGGAGTTGAAACTTTTTCTCATAGCTACCGGGCTTGAGAATGAACAAGATTACGATGAATTCAGGGAGCTGCTCTCTTTTATCAATACTACTTTGGTTTCTTCTGGACGACGCCCGCGAATAATCCTCTCTATGACACCATTAGTACGCTTTCCGTACACACCGCTTCAGAATGATCCTGCACCAGACATACATTCATATTTGCAGACGATTGGTCAGATCGAGCGTATTACTAAAAGTAATCGCTTTGAGTTCAGAACATCTGCAGATCTTTCAATGTATATCGTTTCGCAAATTCTCTCACGGGCGCACACTCCTCTCATTATGGAAATTCTGTGGGAAACTGCTGAAGAAACCGGTTTTGTATTCTATGAAGAATATCCCACTACATTTCTGGATCTGTTCAAAGAGAAACTGGAGCTGCAAGGTTTGCAGTGGGAAGAGCTGCTCAGCGGACGGTATTGGAACGATGAACATAAGGTGCCTGTAGAACTCAATGTTGATTCTTTGTTTTTATCTCGATTGTATGAGCGGTCCAGAAAATTTCAGGACGAGGGGTACTGTCTGGGAGCTATCGGCAGAGAAGGGGAGTGCAAAGGGTGCGGGGCATGTGAAACGATAGATACACGAAGCGGTATCGAAGCGCAACGGAGACGATCACCATTCTCATCAGAAGAACTCAAAAAAGTGATCAGGGAGCAGCGGAATGCAACCCGGTCACTGATTTTTAAGGTCTCAATCGATGAATGCCGTCGTGGTATACCCAGAAAGGCTTTTGGTGTAGCACTGGCACGCGCACTTATGCTCTGTGAACCTCAGTTGATCGATGGATATCGGGGATATGGTGGATCGTATCTTGATAGCATTCTGCAATCTGCATGGGTCAGTGGTGATGATCTCATAACACTGAAATGGTATGAGCAGGGTTTAGAGTCATTTCAGCGTATGCTCCGGGATGATGCTTTTATAAAGAGGGTAAACCAGCAGCTTGCATGTTGGGGTGAGTTGCAGGGTATTTCTAGTCAACCTGTGGAACAGCTCACACTCTCGATTGTATCCTCCGGTCCATGCACTGTAACAGGTTATTTTCAGAAAAATGCCCTGAAAGGTACTGCAATAAAGATCGGTGATGGGGTATACCGATACGACCTGACGCCACAATCTCTGAAAAAGAAATTGTTGCTTTCATTGCAGATCGCCCGCAGAGAAAAGGAATACGTAATCACGATTATTCCAGGTCAGAAATTCAGGTACGATGAATTTAGTCGAATGGTGTTTGATGTACCTGCTGAATATGACCGTGTACGACTAAGATGCAGTGCAACGTTGGGATACGGGTAGGGTCTGATGCTACGAAAAACTTGACTTAGACAAAAAGGAATGGTAGACTGATATATGAAAGGAGGGCATCGATATGCCTGCAGTTGTTCGTGCAATGGTGGTTGGAGCGGGAGTGATCCTTGCGTTTGTGGTACTCAGAAGACTGATTGGTATCGAAGAAGTAACTGAAGAGACGCTGCTTGAGCGGATCCGTCATAACGGAGCCTGATTATCATATGATTCTTTTACGAGCAGAACAGATCAGAGTATTATGAAACCGCTGTGTTCACTATTTTGATCAGTTTTGCTCTCATACGCAATGAAAGTATCTCCGCTATTGCGACACTCATTTTGTTAAGTACCCCCGGAATAATGACCCGCCTTCCACGACGATAACCAGTGTAACCTCTTTCTGCAACCACACTGGCCGACATCATCGGGAATAGTTTTGATTTTAGTAGTCGCGTTCTGTCAATCTGACTTCGGATATGAAAATGAGATTTCGTCGGACCGGGGCAGAGAGTTGAGATGGTGATACCTGAATGCATCAGTTCTTCTCGAAGTGCTTCGGAAAAGTTAAGCACGAACGTTTTGGTGGCATAATAGAGTGCCATGAATGGCCCAGGGAAAAAGGCCGCAGTTGATGCAATATTGAGAATGCCTCCATTTTTCCTCTGAATCATTTCCGGAAGAAATAAACGGGTAAAAGCCACAAGTGATGCCATGTTCACCTGCATCATACACATTTGATCTTGTAAACCAAGGGTGACGAATTTTCCGTGCAGCCCGAATCCGGCATTGTTGACCAGTTCTGTAATAGAAATTCTCTGTCTCTGAAGCATTGAAAAGATTCTCTGCGGTGATCTGCTGTCGGAAAGATCTGCAGGTATAGTCATAACCTCTATCGAAAACGCCTTTCTGAGAGCTTTGGCTGCGGTGGAGAGATTAGAAGCGTTTCTAGCAACAAGAACTATATTATTGTGATCATGTGCAAATCTCCTACTCAGCTCAAAACCAATACCCTTTGATCCACCCGTTATCAGAACTGCTTCTTTCATTAATACTCCTTTTGGCCCGGGACTTGCAGAATTTCTGGTAATGCGATATTCAGGGTTTTACTCAAAAATGGTATCTCCAAAGAACAGAGGTTTCAAAGTACCCTCTAATAGAAATACACTGCAGAGGCTCTCTGAACACAGCTCTGAGGGGCTATCGATCTCCAGAGAGTCTCCAGGGAAAGGGTTTCGTCATTTCCTTCTGAAAAAGGATATTATCTCTTTTATCGAATTACTTCCCGAATGGACCAGAATATCAAATGGTCTCAGTGCTGTTCTTCTCGCAAAAGGTGAACCAGGTTGTGATGGATGGTATTCTGGTACAATTGTGGCCATAAGCGCCTGGGAACGGAATCTCTGGAGAATACTTCCTCCCGATTACTACCTCGATCACGAGCGAATTTTAAAACGTCTTGGTGTGGAGACTATCAAAGCAGGGAGACAGTACGTTTGCAAATTCAATGCGTCCACGATTCGTGCCTTCCAGCTCCTGCATGTTTTTCTTCATGAATTAGGACATCACTACGACAAAATCACGACCAAATCCATGAAAGAGGCTTCACGGGGAGAGGCTTTTGCCGAAGAGTACGCTAGGCGTTATGAAGAGGTGATCTGGAAACGATATATTGATCGATTTGGTATTTGATTGGTTTCATCTTCCGTGAAAACTGAGTATCGGGTACAGATTGGTCAAATTCCTGATGATCTTTCGTAAGATTCCATCTCGTTTTTAAATGTACCCACCTTTTTTACCGTTGTTGTTGTATCTGACTGGTAGATAGAGAGGTTTTTTTATCGAGAAATAAACCGAAAAGAGTTTTAATGGCACTGTAACTGTTTATGTATCATAAAGTGCGCATTTTATTCGGCCTGGCTTGTCAGTTAAACCCTTAAATAGGCCGCAAGAGTGGGGGAGACGTTTCGGTGTCTGAAAGAACAAAGAAGGTATTCTTTTTTATCCCTCTACTGTTCATGGTTGCTATGTCGCGTGTTGTGGCAATTAAAGCTGATAGTACCAGCGTGGTGCAGGTAATCCAGGATAGTACTGAAATTACTGCTGATATAAATGAGAGCGAATTTCAGGATAGTGTCAATACGCTGTTTTCTTCAGACTATGACGACATTGATACCACAGGCTGGTGCACATTAAAGATCAACGCTTTTCGGTTTGATTATAAGACCATGGTTGATACACTGCGGATTCCATTGGTCGACTCTCTCCACAAAAGATACTTCTGCTTTCCTTTCCAGGGGAAGGTTACCTCACCATTCGGGGCTAGACAAAACTTCTGGCATTTCGGCCAGGATATTAAATTAAATACCGGTGATACCATTCGGTGCGCTTTTGATGGAATCGTCAGGGTGATTATGACTGACCGGTATGGATACGGCAGAGTTGTCGTAATTCGTCATCATTATGGATTGGAAACACTTTACGGTCACCTTTCACGTATAGCTGTAACTGCAAACCAGAAGTTAAAGGCTGGAGATGTTATTGGCTTTGGAGGAAGAACCGGAAGGGCAACAGGTACTCACCTTCATTTTGAGATGCGCTTTTATGGAGAACCGTTTGACCCCAACTGCATCATCGATTTTGAAAATTTTTCGATCAGGGGTGATACGCTGTACCTTTCCAGGGCTGATTTCGAATATCTGACTGAGCTCAGAAAAACGATTTATCATACGATTCGCAAAGGTGAAACATTGAGTACCATTGCCCGGAAAAACGGTACGACGGTGCAGAAGCTCTGTGTATTAAATGGTATCTCCTCTGATAAAATCCTCAGGATTGGCTCCCGGATTATAGTCAGAAGAGAGAGCGGTGGCTCTGATTTTTCTGTTGATATTTTTACCCGCTCAGGGTCGTGATATGCACAGGCGAATAAATCCTTATTTCTGGTGAGATCCTACGTAAGCGCAGCTCAGTTTGATTCACCATTTTCAGGTAGTGAAATATTTTGTTGTGCACCTCTCAGTTCTGATTGAAATACCCATGGTAAGCTGATGCAAGCCTCATAGCCGCTCTTCCGATAAACTACAATGAGATTCTGAGTAAAGCAGATCCATATACCACAATAGTATATTAATTTTGGAATGAATCTTTTCTGGAGGTTTCATGAAAACTATACATAGTTTTCTGGTTGGTACAGGTGCAGTGCTTTTTTTTCTGTTTTTCTCCTGTGATGTGCTCAGACCCTTCATTCTTTCGGAACAGGATGAAGTCGAGTTAGGCAATAAGTTCAAGGCACAGATTCTGGCTGATACCAGAACATATCCTCCTTTTACCGGAGATGAACGGGTAAAGCACTTTGTAGATTCTCTTGGACAGATACTGGCAGATGTGCAGAATGACAGGAAAACACTGCAGTTTACATTTACTCTGATTGATGATGATACGATGGTTAATGCATTTGCGATTCCGGGCGGGCATGTTTTTTTGTACACCGGACTAATCAAAGCTGCAGATAATACTGCGGAACTTGCAGGGGTCCTAGCTCATGAAATCGCCCATATCACAAAATACCACGGCGCCGATCGTCTGGTGCAAGGAACATTTGTGGGGTATGTCAATGATATCCTTTTCGGAAACGACTCTTCTGCAGCAAATGCCATTGCCGTTATTTTAGAGAACATGACATTCATGCAATTATCGCAAAAGGATGAGTATGAGGCTGACAGTTGTGCGGTTGCCTATACCACTAAAGCAGGCATTAACCCCATTGGCATGAAACAGTTTCTAACTACCTTGAAAAATCTCTATGGTGATACTCCCAAAATTTTCGAACCCTTCTCATCGCATCCTCCCTTAAGTGAGCGGATCAGCAGGGTGCAGGCAATTATCAACAAAACTCCAAATGCTCCATCAGGCACCGAGCAACTATTCCGAAGTGAATTTCAGGTGATAAAAGGTCTGTTGTAAGTGGATCAGGGGTAAAAACCGGTACTTACCCCAATATTTATGGAATTACTTGAATGTAGCCATTCATCATCGATTTGCTTGAATCCTGCTCCAAATCCAAGTTTTCCACTTAAGTAGAGCCGTGAGGTGATATTATAGGAGGAGAAGAGGTGCGGTACAAACGAAGTGGAGAGTTCATAGCCCTTCCTGAGCCATGATGGATAGAATTTTTTCATAGAGTGAAGAAGTTCGATTCCGCAGGTGAGTTTTTTAACCGGTGCGGTGCTTAGTTTTATAGATTGCTCGATGCTCCAACTTCCGCTTCTTCCCCAAGCATCTTTGATCTCAGGATAGCCAATTAGGTAGTGTTTGAAATAAAACTCTCCGCCAAGGCGCAGTTTCGGTTTTTGGGATAGCTCCGATGAAAATGCACTTCCAGCTTTGATTATGACGTTTTTGGACCCGGTCCAGACGCCTTTTTTTGTGGGATATCCCAAGGGGATGATCATGCCTATCCGTGGTTCCAGAAAACCTATTTTCTGTCCGATATAGAAACTCAGGTCACCAGTTGAGAGAAGAGCTCGAGTCGAATCTACATACACCTTCTCGTGATCGATGGTCATGCTGTCGCGGTGATCTACAGTGTAAAGAAGAGGCACTCCGATAAATAAATTAACACCTGATACTTTTAGATACAGATCTGCAACCAGTTTGTTATAGTAACACCTGTTTCCGGGGCGCAGCTGTGAAATGTCGATCCAGGAAGAGGTGCCTATAATGACCGGTCCTGTATGCACACTGG
>OBJA01002640.1_pt1 | contig 10029 bp, 8 predicted proteins | sample 1519751 | NCBI WGS metagenome assembly OBJA01 (sample SAMEA3881238, study PRJEB22517) | soil metagenome | biome: lake sediment; feature: soda lake sediment; material: sediment, water from around vicinity | place: India | collected 2013-12-23 | depth 3 m
GGCGACACCGGTTCCGACTGCATCGGCACCTCCATCCGCCAGGGCTGCAAGTCGGTCACCCAGCTGGAGATCCTGCCGCGCCCCCCGGAGCGCGAGGACAAGGGCCTGACCTGGCCCGAGTGGCCCAACAAGATGCGCACCTCCTCCTCCCAGGAAGAAGGTGCCAAGCGCGACTGGTGCGTCACCACCCGGAAGCTGGAAGGCGAGAACGGCCAGGTGAAGCGCATCCACTGCGCGCGCGTGGAATGGAGCAAGAACGACCAGGGCGCCTGGCAGATGAGTGAAGTGCCGGGCTCCGAGTTCGTGCTCGACGCCGACCTGGTGCTGCTGGCCATGGGCTTCGTGCACCCGGTGAAGGAAGGCATGCTCGAGGAACTGGGCGTGGCACTGGACGGCCGTGGCAATGTGCAGGGCAGCACCGAAGGGGCCGATGCCTACCATACCTCGCTGGACAAGGTGTTCGCCGCCGGTGACATGCGCCGCGGCCAGTCCCTGGTGGTGTGGGCCATCCGCGAAGGCCGCCAGTGCGCGCGTGCCATCGACGAGTTCCTGATGGGCAGTTCGGAGTTGCCGCGGTAACAGATTATTTGAACCGCCAAGACGCCAAGGGCGCCAAGAAAACCGGATCGAACCGCCAAGACGCCAAGAACGCCAAGAAAATCCGTTCAGGATTGTGGAAGTGGTCTTTTGGGCGTTTTGTCAGCGGTCAGGACTATTGACTAGCACATTGGGTATCCCGTCATTCCCGCGAATGCGGGAATCCAGTGGTTTACAGTCCATGGATTCCCGCATTCGCGGGAATGACGAAAAGTGACATCGTTCAGATGTGCCTTGATTTGCTTTATTAACTCCCTTGGCGTCCTTGGCGCCTTGGCGGTTCGAATTTTACTCTTGGCGTCCTTGGCGCCTTGGCGGTTCATATCAAATGTCCAACCTGAAAAACGACCGTTTCCTGCGCGCCCTGCTGCGCCAGCCCGTGGACATGACGCCGGTGTGGATGATGCGCCAGGCCGGGCGTTACCTGCCCGAGTATCGCGCCACCCGCGAGAAGGCCGGCAGCTTCATGGACCTGTGCATGAACCCGGAGCTGGCCTGCGAGGTGACCCTGCAGCCGCTGGAACGCTTTCCGCTCGATGCCGCCATCCTGTTCTCCGATATCCTCACCGTGCCCGATGCCATGGGCCTGGGCCTGTACTTCGAGGAAGGCGAGGGCCCGCGCTTCGAGCGGCCGCTGCGCAATGAATCCGACGTGGCCGCCATCGGCGTCCCCGACCCCGAACAGGAGTTGCGCTACGTGATGGACGCCGTGCGCACCATCCGCCGCGAGCTGGACGGCCGCGTGCCGCTGATCGGTTTTTCCGGCAGCCCCTGGACCCTGGCCACCTACATGGTGGAAGGCGGCACCAGCAAGGACTTCCGCCACATCAAGGCCATGATGTACGACCGGCCCGACCTGCTGCACCGCATACTCGACGTTACCAGCCAGGCCGTCATCGACTACCTCAATGCCCAGATCGCCGCCGGCGCCCAGGCCGTGATGGTATTCGACACCTGGGGTGGCGCGCTGTCGCCGCGCACCTACCAGGCCTTTTCCCTCGCCTACATGGAAAAGATCGTGCACGGACTGAACCGCCAAGCGGAAGGCCGCACCGTGCCGGTGATCCTGTTCACCAAGAACGGCGGCCAGTGGCTCGAGGACATGGCCGCCACCGGCTGCGACGCCCTCGGCCTCGACTGGACCACCGACATCGGCGACGCAAGAAAGCGTGTCGGCGACAAGGTCGCCCTGCAGGGCAACCTCGACCCCTGCGTGCTCTACGCATCGAAGGACACCATCCGCCGCGAAGTGGGCCTGGTGCTGGAAGGCTACGGCAAGGGTACAGGCCACGTCTTCAACCTCGGCCACGGCATCCATCCGCAGGTTGACCCCGAACATGCCGCTGCCATGGTCGAGGCGGTGCACGAGCTGAGCAAGCCCTACCACCGCTAGCCCGCCTACTGGCACTCACATACCCGAGTAACCCCTGTAGGAGCGACGCCAGTCGCGATAGGTGAATGGATCAACCATCGCGACTGGCGTCGCTCCTACAGGCGTGGCATCCGAATCGGCAAGACTCAATACGTCATTGCGAGCGAGTGAGCCTTTAGCCGCGAGGCCGCAGGCCGTGGCGGGAAGCAATCTCCCAGGGCACGCTACCGCCCTGACTGCCCGGATTCACTGATCACACCACCCCCGCCAGCGGACTCTGTACCCCATTCGCCCCCCGCCCCAGCACATGGGTGTAGATCTGGGTGGTCTTCACATCCTTGTGCCCCAGCAGCTCCTGAACCGTGCGGATGTCATAGCCGCTTTCCAGCAGATGGGTGGCAAAGGAGTGGCGCAGGGTATGGCAGGACGCCATCTTGCGGATGCCGGCCTTGCGGCAGGCCTGCTTTATGGCGCGCCGGATGGTGGTCGGATAGACATGATGCCGGCCTTCACGCCTGCTGACCGGATCGATGGAGCACTGTTCCGCCATGAACAGGTACTGCCAGCCCAGTGATCTGGCCTCACCCGGATACTTGCGGACAAGGGCATAGGGCATCTCCACCTCACCGAAGCCTTCCTGCAGGTCCTGTTCATGGATCAGGCGCGCTCGGTGAATACAGCGATGAATGTCCGGTATGGCATGCTCCGGGAGCAGGGTGACGCGATCCTTGTCACCCTTTCCGCAGCGCACCAGGATGATCTTGTGATCGAAATCGATATCCTTGATACGCAGACGCAGGGTCTCCATGACCCGCAGGCCGCTGCCATACATCAGACAGGCCATCAGGCGATAGGGCTGCTCCAGATGACGCAGCAGCGCCTGGACCTCGGAGCGGTTCAGCACCACCGGAATGCGACGCGAGGTCCGCGCGCGGACGACATTCTCGATCCGGTCGAGTTCGATCTCCAGCACCTTGCGATACAGGAACAGCAAGGCATTGAAGGCCTGGTTCTGCGTGGAGGCCGACACATTGCGTTGCGTCGCCAGAAAAGTCAGAAAGATCGTAATCTCCCTCGCGCCCATGTCCCGAGGATGGCGGCAATGGAAATACCGGATGAAGTACCGGATCCAGTAGCAATAGGTCTTCTCGGTGCTGCGGCTGTAATGCAGTGTGCGGATCCGGTTGCGCACCTGATCCATGAGCCTGGTCCTTGGCATGGTATAGCTCCTGTATACCTATACAGTATTATTGAAGCCGAGGAATACAGTGGAGTCAAGCCAGGTGGGTGGCATATGGAGGCCAATAACCGTGCACATGGCTATTTTTCATGAGATAACAGCAAGCTATCGTGCCCGCTTTATTTGACAATCATGGGTATTATCGAGCGCATGCACGTATAACAGCAAAATCCAGTGATATCCGTGCATGTGCTCCCTAATATTGACCCACAGGCCATATGGGCATAAAAAGGCAGATAAACCAACAACCAAGAACAAAAAACCCGGGGGTACAAAAAGAATGTTATCGGGCGCCTGCACTATTAACACCCAAAATCGGCGATTAACCGGGCACATGTACCCTGTTTCGCGTTATCGGGCGTGCGCCCGCTAATAGTAGTTAGCCACACTAAGACGAGCAATCCAATCTCATAGGAAATGCGCAATGCACATTCTGTCTCAACTGACTTTGCCAGATCGTTACGAAAGCCTCGAAAGGCATGCAGGATCAGAGATCGCTAGGCTACTGACCCCTCCTTCGAAAGGAAACGTTGAGTCGCTCAATTCGTTGGCGCATGAGATAAAGACGAGAAGAGAGGGGGTTTTAGTTCCTCTTTATGGGCCAACCGGCACTGGTAAGACTACCTTTGCGATGAGCGCATCTCAGTGGTCTCCAGAGCACTACGTTGCGACGTGCAAGTACGAGGGCGAGCTCACGTATGATGGTCTTGTTCATGCGGTAGAAGAATTCGCCAAGGCTCTTCCCGCGAATAACGGCAAGATAATCCCTATAAATATCGACCATCGCGAAAGTAACCCGCCATCAGATGCAGAGCTATCCTCAATAAAGAGATTTCTTAGAACAAACCCGGCGAAGGTGCCCTCAGCAATATTTTGGCCAGAAACAAATCGAAAGGTTGCTGACGATCTTTCGCATAGATATGAAGAAATATCTGGTAAATCGTCAATTTCGTTGCCGCTTGTGTGTGAGGGGCCTGCGCGAGAAATGTGGCAGGAAATCGCGAAAACAACCCTTTCTCTCTGCAATGGCGTAGATCACCTTGAGGAGCTTGGCGTTGATCCATCCGATTACAACCCCAATGAGTTTAGGACGCTTGGGGAGTTCATGCGGAAAATTTCGCATGAGTTCAACCAGCAAGTAATTCGGCTTCGTCAGGCGCAAGAAAAGCCCGTATCTATAGCGATCTGCTTCGTAAGTGAAAGCGCAGAGCCTGGGGTACTCGCACAGTTAACCTCACCATCCAAGTACGGATTGCTAAATGGCCGGGCGCTTGTTGCGGTAACGGCCCAAAGTGAAATTGGAAAGTGGTGGGCAGCACGGCCAGGCCTGTTAACCCGAACCATTGTTCAGCTCGATGCGCACGCCCTATGTCTTCCGCCGGCCGCTGCCGCTTCCATCGTTCGAAACGTGTCAGATGAAATGTCACTTTTTGACGAACTAAAATACTCGCGAAGCGGGCCTGCTCGGGCCGTGCGAGATTTTGGGAGGACTGACGTTGGCAAGTTCGTCTGCGGCAATGAGCTCTCACGCTTCGAAGCGCGCGGCACTCCTTCTAAGGACGGTCTTGCCGCTTTTCAGATGTTGGGAGAACAAGGGTTCAACCTAGGCAAAGACAAGAACCTCAACAACTATATGGCCACGGTCATTCGACTTGCCTTGGAAGATAGTGGAGTCGAGTTTGAGCGGATTGATTCAGAGAAGAAGCTGACGTTTTGCGCTCTGATCCCAGACAATTCAATCTTCTTCAAAGAACATGTCCAGTGTATTGAATACACTTGGAGAAAGGGTCAATTCCTTGGCGGAAACAACAGGTCTGAGGTGGCGCAGTACATTCTCAATAAGTTGAGAAACTATGCGCGTCAGTTGGAGTGGACATCAGATTGAGTGCGGCTAACCATTCGCTGCAGGCGCGACGGCCCTGACGGGCCGCGGCCTGAGCTCAAACGTTATATGCCAAGAGAAACGATATGAGCGCCCTTCTCGAAACCATCAGCAACAACCAGCTTATTTCTGGTCTGGTGGTAGTTGCGGTTGCCGCTGTTGTCGGTGCCGTCTGGAAGTGGGTTCACGATCGTCGAGACAGCAACAAAATCTACGACTTCTTGCTTAAATCGAAGTCGGGAACCGACTTCACATTCAGAAGCACAGAAGCAATCTCATCATCTACAAAAATACCTGAAAAAAGAGTTTCGCTGCTCTGTAGCAAGCACCCGAAGATCAGGAGAAATGAAAAAGAAAAACAGAGTTGGAAGCTTGTCTGATAGCATGGCATATAACTCGTTGTTCGTGCCGACGACCGGGACAGCGCGCCATGTTTCCTGTTGTGTCCGTGGCGGGCGCGGCACAACAACACGTTATAGCGAAAAATGAACTGGGATAGTTTTCTAGATGAAATGCAGAAATGGAGTGTAATTCGGATTGATCCGAAGGGCTTTATTCAACTCAAATGCGGAACACCCATTACTCCACGTGAATATATCAAATATGCGGATAAAGACCTCCTGTTAAAAAGCGATCATGGGAATGTCAACGCATTGTCGAATGCGAAGCGAGCAATCGATTGCCAAATAACAAACTTGCTGTCAGCGCTCGGCCTCTCGAAGGCGGGCAATATTCATCAAAAAATTGAGAGGGTAAAGAACATTGGCATCTTGGCGCCAAGAATACTCAAGAAGGTAAATAAAATAAGAAACCTCTTGGAGCATAGCTTTGAAAAGCCAAGTACCGAAGAAGCAGAAGATGCTGTTGACATTGCCACTCTCTTCGTCGAGGCGACAGGCAAGATATTCATTGAATTCATGGATTCGTTTTGGGTGGCCAGAGACGGATCCGAGAACCGGCCGGAAATATATAAAGAAGACGGAAAAACAATTATCCTCGATAGCAAAATGCCAGATTTGACATTCTCTGACGGTGTCTACATTCAATACGACGAAGACAGCAAAGACTACGGGTTGTGGTGTTACCTGAATAATGAGCAGGTAATAGAAGCGGAAGTGAAGAGAGGGAGCCCCCTGCATATTGAGTTATTGCGGTTTTCAGTGCTGAACCACCATACAGCGCTTGAATATGAAGAAGACATTGTCGCGCAAGAATTTGTGAGTAGGGTTAGAAGCAAAGATGGTGTATCGCTATAACAAGGCGCGCAACCCGGACGGCTTCGCCGCCGGTTCGCTCGGTCGTTAAAGCACCAATCAAGAATGGAGCAGTCGGTGGGGAAGAATAAGATTGGACGAAATGCCCCTTGTTGGTGCGGGTCTGGGAAAAAATTTAAGAAGTGCCACAAAGACAGAGCTAATGAAAAACCTGTAGAGGCCTGGGAAGCGGCCAAATCAATGCGCGAAACATTTACTAGCAAAATTTGTTCGGCGCCTAAAAGCCTCCATGACGAATGCGCAAAGAAGATTGTTAAAGCTCATACTGTACCCAAAAGCTCTAGCTTAAAAGCTATAGCAGTGGATGGCCACGTTTTAGGATTGAAACTTGGTCTTGAAAGTATTCAAGAAAATCACGGAAAGCTCCGTCCTGAGAAAATAGGAATCAACAATGCATCTACCTTTACAGGCTTCTGCCAAAAACATGATGACCAGCTATTCGCATGCCTAGAAAAACAGCCCTTTAAAAAATTGGAAGAGCAATGCTTTAAACTAGCTTTTCGATCATTCGCAAGAGAGTATTACACGAAGTCAGCTCTGGTAAACATGTATGAGGTGAATTCCGCCCTCGATAAAGGTAAACCAGAATATAGGCAGCTGGAGATACAGGAGCAAGCCTTTCTTACTAATGTGGGTGCGGAAGCTGGCCTGAGAGACAACATATTTCATAAAGAAAAGTTTGATCAATGTTTGGATAGTAAAGACTACAGTGATATAAGAGCCATTGTTTTTGAGTATGGTGAGCTTTTTCCAATTCAGGTAAGTGGATCAGTGAATCCAGATTTCTGCTTTAATAATACTCAGCTTCAAGATCTATCAAACTTAGAGCGAGTGCCAGACTTACTTTCTTTTACGTCATTTTATGACGGAAATAAAAGTTACATCGTACTTTCTTGGTTGAAACATTGCCACGGCAGCTGTACTGCCCTAGTAAAGTCGCTAATGTCTAAGCCAAAGGAAGATATATCAACTTATTTGGCACAGTATATATTTAGTAATTTTGAAAATTACTTCATATCTCCGGCATGGTGGGAAAGTATTTCAGAGAGGGATCGGGGTAATATTGTAGAAATATCACACGACAATGTGAGTATCTTCGTAGAACCTCATGGAAACAGTATTTCTAACAAAATCATAAGTGGCGACTTGCCTGCTCCGGCGAAAATTGAATATGTTAACTGGAAAGGTTGAAAAAGACTTTAACAAGCGCATGTTGTCGGACTGGTTTTCCGCTGCGCTCCAAACCAGCCGCAAATGCGGGCGTTATGCCTAAAAAGATCGGGGCACGAAAGGATTATTGAGCTCAGATGAAAAATTACGATATTCAGTTTGAGTTGTCTTACGCCGGTGCAGATGCCGAGTCGCACGAAATCGATCTGTACGATGTGTCCCAGGCTCTGGTCGGTTTCCAGCGTTCGTTAGCAATTACAACGCATCTCATATTAAACGGAAAAATCATCACCCAAGCCCCCGCTCTCAAGGGTGCTCAGATTTTTGCCTTCCCATCCGAAGAGGGGAGTTGGAAAACCAAGGCTGGTATCGTCATTCTCGGCACAGCCGCATACCACGTAGCTACCGCTCCAAATAACACGCCTTTGGGGCACTTGGTTTACTCGGCTTATGACTACGTAATATCTGAAAGCCTCGGGTTCCACGTTGATTACAAAAAGTCGCTTGGTCAGCTGTACGAAGAATACAAAGCGCAAGATGTGAAGTTGCCGGAGGTAAGGGAGGCGCAGCTAGATTCCGTAATCGAGAAATGTTCAACGGCTATCACGGAAATTCATCGCCCAATATACAAAACAAAAACAGCTGAGAGCGCTCGAATCACTACCAACATCAATGGCCAAGAAACTCCGCTCAATCCCACATTTTCGCTAGAAACATTCCAGTACATCATCGAAGAGTATCCCGAGGATGAGGTCGTAATAATTAGCGGCTTCGTGTCGAGTTACAACGCGAACACCTACAAGGGCCGCATTTACGTTCCAGAGGAGGAGCGCCCAATTTCTTTTGAAATTGCTCAAACAGCTCGTGGCAGGTCCAGTATTCAACTGGTCGTTGATAGTCTCGCATCCAATGCTCTGCGTGGTTTTGAAGTGGCTTCGGTAGAAGTATTCTGCAAGGTGCGGCGGGTAACAACGAAATCGGGGCACCTTAAACGCTACATTGTGTTGGCAATCTCTGGTGAAATGTTTCGTGAATAAGGTGGCTGGGCATAACAAGTGCATCATGTCGCTGCCCTTCGGGCAGCTGGGACGTGCCCCCCCTTATGCTTGGCGTTAAGCATCATATTTTGGAATCTCAATTGTGATAGAAGACTTACCAGATGTCCCGCCTGCTTTAATGCTTATTCTTAGAGAATTAGCTTCACAAGACTCTCGGGTCAAAATGAGGCGCCGTGTGAAAGAGATGTTGCCTGATCTTAGAGATCAATCAGAAGCGTATCAAATTCATACTTTAGAGAAATCTCGTGATGATATAAAACACAACCATTTTGATATCCACCTTCATGGCGCGTTGAATTTATTAGCTGGTCAAGGATGTAGCGAGTTGCCATGTCGAGTCGATGCAGCAGACCGAATTGCAAGAAGCGTTGGCTTTCTCGCAGACCGCGTATGGCTAACTGATTTATTTACAGAGGAATTCATTGATTTCGGCAGGGCGACGAATGCCAAGCTTGATCAAGTCATGGAAGAAGTGATTGTATTAGCAAGATTGCTCCCGCTAATTACAGCTGGCATTGTAAAGTTCAGATCTCCTTGGGTGGTGACTTGTAACTCGTGTAAGGAGCGCTTCGATTTAGAGGTATCGGAAGCATCACGGAAGCTAGCAAAGATCTTCTCATCTGAGTTTAAAATCAAGAAAGGCTCTGATGGTGAATATACCGCCGACACTGGTGGATGCATGGTGCCATCGTTGGTCTATAGAGCTCAAGGGCCAAAAGGTTTTAAACCGCCAACAAAGAAGCAATTTGCATATGAATGGATCGAAGAACAACTTCATTCAATATTCTGGATATCGCGCGAAGCAGCAATTACTGGCGGAACAGTTTTTTCTAACTCGCGCTTAGGGTTGGCAGGGTTACTACAACAGGAAGGAAGGTTGCATGATGCTTCGACACTTCACCTGTTGGATAACGAGCGTGAAATTAATGTCCCGTGGGTTAGCAAGTTAGACGCTCAGCAAATCCTGGAGTTACGTCAAGAAGCATCACTTGCCCTCCCAAAGTTTCGAGAGAAAATGTTTCAAGTTATGTCGGCACATGAGATAAGTGCACAAACTGGAAAGTCATCACAAGACTTAATTTTTGAGTTAAGGGAGCAAGCTGAAGATGTAAGGGCTGAGTTAAAGTCTTCTCAAAGGAATTCTGCAAAATATTGGAAAGCTACTTACGGAGTCTTAGGATTGGGTCTATCTGCCTACGGAGTAGCAACAGATCAAGTTATCGCTGGTGTTGGCGGGTTGCTCCCGATATTACAACTCCTAATCCAGCATAAGACAGGTCATGAATCAAAGCGTGAGTCACAAATTAGCAAGCCTGGGTATGTGCTATTAAAAGCGCAGGATATTCTTTCTCATGCACATGAATAACATAAAAATGCTTAACACTTATGAGGCCTCCGCTTGTCAAGGGGCAATAAAAGATTGCTAACGAAGGTTT
>OBJA01002641.1_pt1 | contig 10028 bp, 6 predicted proteins | sample 1519751 | NCBI WGS metagenome assembly OBJA01 (sample SAMEA3881238, study PRJEB22517) | soil metagenome | biome: lake sediment; feature: soda lake sediment; material: sediment, water from around vicinity | place: India | collected 2013-12-23 | depth 3 m
CCGGCATAGGGCGCGACCGCGGGTACCGCCTGGTCATAGAGCCGCGCCACCCATTCCAGGGTATGCGCGGCGGTGGCGTCGGCAGCCGCCAGCCGACCCGCCACCTCCCGCCAGTCGGCGGGCGCCGGTTCGCCGGCCAGCTCGCGCAGGGCGCGCATCTCCCGTGCCAGGCCGGCGAATTCACGCCCGATGCAGGCATCCAGGCGCAGGGTCTCCAGGGCATGGAACAAGGCCAGGGCCCGCGCCGGGTCCTCGTAGCGGGCCAGCTCCCCCTCCAGGTCCAGGCGCCAGGTGCCGAACCAGGTCTGCGCCCACTGGTGCACCAGCATGGCCTTGTAGAGCTGGTAATTGTGCTCGCATTCGGGGAAGCGGCAGAGGGTGGGTGGCAGGAACAGGGTCTCGGTGTCCGTGTAGGCGCGCGGCCCCGCCTCCAGTTTCAGCTTGCGGCCGTTGAGGCCGTGGACGAAGGGCTCCAGCACGTTCATCACGTCCTCGAAGCCCAGGCCGGTCTGGCGCGCGCGGTGCTCGCGGGCAAACCGCTCCACGTCCTTGAAGGCCACCACCGCGGGGTGCAGGCCGCGGGTGTCGTAGATGTCCATGCACTGCAGCAGCCAGGCCTCGACGCCGGCTTCATCCATGAGACGCAGGGCGGCAGGCACATGGGTCACGAAGTTGAAGGCGATGCCGGCACTGGTGCGTGCGGCCACCGCCACCCAGTGCAGGACGAAGTCCTGCTGGACACGGGTGAAGCCCGCCAGCGCCCGGCAGGCATCCTCGGCGGCGCCGGCGGACAGCATGTGCACATCCAGGCGTTCCTCCAGGGCGGCGGCGCTCAGAGGCTGGTCGCCGCTCTGCAGGTAGTCCGTGTCGTCGAACCAGCGTGCCGCCACGCCGGCGGGCAGCACCCGGCCGTCCACACAGCGCACCCCCAGGCGCAGGGGTTCGATGGTCCGTCCCGGCAGGGCGTCATGGAGGATCTGGCCCAGGCTCTCGCCCTTCCAGGTGATGGCGCCGCTGTCGGTGGACACCCAGATACCCAGGCACTGGCGCGTCACCAGGCGCGGCAGGTAGGCCATCAGGCGGGGCAGATCCACCTCGCGGTCCCAGAGCTGGCCGCGCGGGCCATGGCCCAGGGCCGGGGCCGGCAGCACGATGAGGTCGAAGCGCGCCTGGCGGCGCAGCAGTTCCTCCACGTGGTCCATGACATTGTCCTGGACATACTCCACCTGCTGGCTGCCCGCCTGCTCGCGGGCCAGGGCCAGCATGTCGCCGTCGGCGTCGACGCAGGTGACGCTGGCGCCGGCGCGCACCGCCTGGGCGGCGATATAGCCGTTGCCGGAGAACAGGCACAGCACGCGGATATCGTCCAGGTCGTAGCAGCCCTCGATGCGCTCGCGCAGCCAGCGGCCACAGAGGATGTCCCGGGCATGGAGACCGACCCGCCCGCCGCGGCCCAGGCGGCATTCCACCCGCTCGCCCTGGAGCAACAGGCTCCAGGCAACGGGAGGATTCGCGGCCGATGGCTGCCATTCCCCCTCGCGCCCCACCCGCACCTGGTAGGTCCAGTCCGCCGCCCAGCGCTCCAGCCGGGGGGTGCCCCGGGCCAGGCGGTCGGGGCGGTCCACCACCCAGGGGCCCCAGCGCTCCAGCCGGCGGCCGGCGCCGAAATCCAGCAGCTCGTAGTCGTCCAGCGGGGTCTCCACCACCGCTTCCCGGGTGGCGGATTCGGGCACCACGGGCAGCTGCACCATCAGAACACCGAGGCGCTCAGCTCGTTGACCGCCGCCAGCATCTCGCCGTCGTCGGTGAGCGCCTGGGCAATGCTGGAACGGCAGGCTGTGACCGGGGCGATGCCGTCCGCCATCAGCTTGGCGGCATGGACCAACAGCCGGGTGCTGGCCCCCTCCTCCAGGCCGCTGCCCTTGAGGTTGCGGGTCAGCTGGGCGAATTTGACGAGTTTCGCCGCCATATCGCCGTCGATACCCGCCTCTTTCTGGATAATGCGCATTTCCAGCTGGGTGCCCGGGTAGTCGAATTCGAGCGCCACGAAGCGCTGGCGGGTGCTCTGCTTGAGATCCTTGAGCACGCTCTGGTAGCCGGGGTTGTAGGAGATGGCCATGCAGAACTCCGGCCCTGCCTCCAGCAGCTCGCCCAGTTTTTCCATGGGCAGCACGCGGCGGTCGTCGGCCAGAGGGTGGATGACTACGGTGGTATCCTTGCGCGCCTCGACGATCTCGTCCAGGTAGCAGATCCCCCCGGCGCGCACGGCCCGGGCCAGGGGGCCGTCCACCCACACCGTCTCGCCACCGGTGACCAGGAAGCGCCCCACCAGGTCCGAGGCGGTGAGGTCGTCGTGGCAGGACACAGTGATCAGTGGCCGCTTGAGGCGCCAGGCCATGTGCTCCATGAAGCGGGTCTTGCCGCAGCCCGTGGGTCCCTTCAGCAATACCGGCAGCTGGTTGCGGTAGGCCGCCTCGAACACGGCGATCTCGTCCCCCACCGGTTCGTAGTAGGGCTCCTCGGTGATGTAGTACTCCTCGGGTTTCAGTACCTGGGCGTTCACTGCCGCTCCTACAGGTGCCGGCCGCAACTCCGTGCAGGGCGTCCGCGATTGCGGCGAAAGTAGCCTGTTTGCCCACCTTACGGCAACAAACCCCACGATCCACAACGGATCTCCAACCTCCCTATATATCCTGTCTATTTTCCCATTGGAAAATTCGATGCACTCCGTGGCCACTGTGGCTGGCTTGCCACTGGCAAGCGGAGTATCGTTACCGGACTGTAAATGGCGGCACCCTATATATAAGGTGAAAACCATACCCATGGCCCGCCTTTCTGCCGGCGGCCCTCTCCGGACGACCTGACCTGCATCAATGGGCGGCAGGCCCAGGGGGAGTATCGTGGCTGCCGCACTGACCGGGCATGAACGATTTCAAATCGAGTAGTTGTGTAATGGAGGCATATCAATGTCGGAGGTAATCGCAACCAACCAGACCATCCTGGTGGTCGGCGGCGGGATCAGCGGTCTCACGGCCGCCCTTGAGGCCGCGGAATGCGGCAAGCAGGTGATCCTGGTCGAGAAGAATCCCACGGTGGGCGGCCGGGTAAGCCAGCTGTACAAGTATTTCCCCAAGCTGTGCCATCCCAAGTGCGGCATGGAGATCAACCTGCAGCGCCTCAAGGCCAACCAGCGCGTGCGCCTGATGACCATGACCGAGGTCACCGCCGTTTCCGGCGACACCGGCAACTACAGTGTCACCCTCAAGACCCGGCCTCGCTACGTGAACGAGAACTGCACCAGCTGCGGCGCCTGCGGCGAAGCGATGGAAGCCCGGTTCGACGACGAATACAACTACGGCCTGGGCAAGCGCAAGGGCGCCTACCTGCCCCACAACCAGGCCCACCCGCAGCGTTATGTGCTGGATGCACGCATCATCGGCACCCCCGATGCCGACAAGGCCCGGGACGCCTGCAAGTACGGCGCCATCGACCTCGACATGCAGGAGCAGGAAAACACCATCAACGTCGGCGCCATCATCTGGGCCACGGGCTGGAAGCCCTACGATGCCGGCAAGATCCAGCCCTACGGCTATGACCGCATCGCCAACGTCATCACCAGCGTGGAATTCGAGCGCATGCTCGATCCCTTCGGCCCCACCGGCGGCAAGATCCTGCGCCCCGGCGACGGCAAGGAAGCCAAGGACGTGGCCTTCATCCAGTGCGCCGGCTCCCGCGACAAGAACCACCTGGCCCACTGCTCGCGTATCTGCTGCATGGCCTCCCTCAAGCAGACCACCTATCTGCGCGAACGTTACGGCGATGATGCCAAGGGCACGGTGTACTACATCGACATCCGCGCCATCGACCGCATCGACGACTTCTACCAGAAGGTGCAGGAAGACCCCAACATCACCTTCGTGAAGTCCAAGGTCGCCAACATCACCGAGGACAAGGCCAGCGGCAACCCGGTGCTGCACGGCGTGGACACCGAGGGCTACCACCGCTACAGCAACCCCCACGACCTGGTGGTGCTGGCCATCGGCATGGAACCGAGTGTGCCCAAGAGCCTGTTCCCGGCCAACGTGGTGGTGAACGAGAGTGGATTTGTTGAACTGGACGAAGCCAATGGCGGCTTCTTCGCGGCCGGTTGTTCCTCCGATGCCCTGGACGTGAACCGGGCGGTGCAGAGTGCAACCGCGAGCGCCTTGCGCGCCATTCAGGTCGTGAACAAAGTTGCCGGAGCGGAGGGTTAAACCGTGGCTGATGTAAAGATTGGAGCCTATATCTGTCAAGGTTGCGGCCTGGGCGAGCGCCTGGACTGCGACGAACTGGCCACTGTCGCGCAGCGCGACGGCAAGGCCCAGGTGGTCAAGCAGCATGAATTCCTGTGCAACGCCGAAGGCGTGAAGATGATCCAGGATGACATCGACAACGAGGGCGTGAACCGCGTGGTCATCGCCGCCTGCTCGCGGCGCGCCAAGACCGAGGCCTTCCGCTTCGAGAATGTGACCATCTCCCGCGCCAACCTGCGCGAGGGCGTCATCTGGATCCGTCCCGACACCGACGAGATGCGCGAGACCACCCAGGAAATGGCCGCCGACTACGTGCGCATGGGCTGCGCCGAGGCCAAGCACATGAGCCTGCCGGCCTCGGCCCAGGAGAAGGGCCAGAACAACCACCTGCTGGTGGTGGGCGGCGGCCTGTCCGGCATGACCGCGGCGGTGGAAGCGGCCCGCGCCGGCTACCCCGTGACCATCGTGGAGAAGACCGGCCAGCTGGGCGGCGCCGCGGCCCGGATGTGGAAGGATGTGCCGGCCCACAGCCCCTACCGGGATCCCGTGGATCCCCGGGTGGCGGCACTGGCCGCGGCGATCGAGGCCAGCGACAGGATCACCGTGCACCTCAACTCCACCATCACCAAGACCTCCGGCGCGCCGGGCCGCTTCTCGGCGGACATCACCACCGAGTCCGGCTCCACCAGCACCGAGAACTTCGGCGCCATCGTCATGGCCTCGGGCGCCACGCCCTATGACATGAACAAGCTGCCGGAACTGGGCGGCGGCACCAATCCCAACGTGGTCGACCACATGGGCCTGGAAAAGCTCGCCATCGACGCCAACGGCGGCGCCATCAAGCGCGCCGACGGCAAGGAAGTGAAGAAGGTCACCTTCGTGCAGTGCGCCGGCCAGCGCAGCACCAGGGAAGGCCACCTGCCCTACTGCTCCGGCGAGTGCTGCCTGACCTCCATCAAGCAGGCCATGTACTTCAAGGACCAGAACCCGGACGTGGAGACCGAGATCCTGTTCACCGACCTGCGCACCCCCGGCGCCGGCGGCGAGGACTTCTACCGCTCCGGCCAGGACAAGGGCGTCACCTTCCGCAAGGGCGTGGTCAGCGAAGTGGCCGCCGGCGGCAACGGCCCGGTGGTGAAGTTCAAGGACCTGATCCTCGACGAGGACGTGGAAGAGGAAGCCGACCTGGTGGTGCTCGCCACCGGCATGGTCGCCAACTCCGGCGTCGACATCGAGTCCGTGCCGCAGAACGAGCCCGGCGAGTGGACCGTCAACGCCGACTCCATCCTCAACCTGAACTACCGCCAGGGCAAGGACCTGCCGCACCTGAAGTACGGCTTCAACGACTCGCACTTCATCTGCTTCCCCTACGAGACGCGCCGCACCGGCATCTACACCTGTGGCCCGGTGCGCCGGCCCATGGACAGCCAGCAGGCCGTCGAGGACGCCACCGGCGCCGCGCTCAAGGCCATCCAGGCCATGGAGAACGCCATGATCGGCCGCGCCGCGCACCCGCGCTCCGGCGACCTGTCCTACCCCATTTTCCGCAAGGAAGGCTGCACCCAGTGCAAGCGCTGCACCGTGGAATGCCCCTTCGGCGCCATCGACGAGGATGAACGCCGCTTCCCGGTATTCAACGAGTCGCGCTGCCGCCGTTGTGGCACCTGCATGGGCGCCTGCCCGGTGCGCGTCATCTCCTTCGAGAACTACTCGGTGGACACCGTGGGCCAGCAGCTCAAGAACGTGGACATCCCCGACGAGTTCGACGAGAAGCCGCGCATCCTGGTGCTGGCCTGCGAAAACGACGCCTACCCGGCCCTGGACATGGGCGCCATGAACGGCAACCACTACACCCAGTGGGCGCGTGTCATCCCGGTGCGCTGCCTGGGTTCCGTCAACACCATCTGGCTGACCGACGCCCTGAACAGCGGCTACGACGGCGTGGTGCTGATGGGTTGCCAGAAGGGCGACGACTACCAGTGTCACTTCGTCAAGGGATCCGAGATGGCTCACTACCGCATGAGCAAGATCGACGACACCCTGACCACACTGAATCTGGAGAAGGAGCGCGTGGCCACCTACGAGGTCGCCATTACCGATATCGAACGTGCGCCCAAGCTGATCAACGACATGGCGGAGACCATCGACAAGATCGGCCAGAGCCCCTTCAAGTTCTAGGAGCGAAGTATGAGCGACTACAATACGAGCATGATCGAGAAGTACCGCGGCAATTTCCTGAAAGAGGTCCAGGACAATGTCGAGGAAGGCGATTGGGTGAAGATGTGCATGCAGTGCGGCGTGTGCTCGGGCTCCTGCCCGCTGGGCCCGCACTGGGATCACCCGCCCCAGGAAATCTTCATGATGATCCGCGCCAACAAGCGCGAGGAAGTACTGGAGTCCACCTCCATGTGGATGTGCACCTCCTGCTACAACTGTATCGCCCGCTGTCCACGCGGCCTGCCCATCACCCACATCATGCATGGCCTCGCCACCTACGCGAAGCGCCTGGGCCTGGCTCCCAAGGAACAGCCCACCGCCAAGTTCGCGCAGCTGTTCTGGAACAACCTGACCAAGACCGGCCGCGTCAACGAGCTGAAGCTGGGCCTGCAGCTGTACTTCATGAACGGTGTCAGCGAGGGCATCAAGACCTCGCTGAAGATGAAGGACATCGGCCTTGGCATGCTGAAGGCCAAGCGCATGAGTCCCATGGAGATCCTGGGCGGACACAAGTGCAAGGACACCAAGGGCTTCCAGGCCATGCTCAAGAAGGCACAGGAACTGGAAGAATCCCGCATCGGCAAGAGCGGTAGCTAAGGAGCACATTCATGGCCAAAAAATCCTATTCATTCTATCCCGGCTGCTCCTCACAGAAGGCGGCTTCGTCCTCCAACTACCAGACCTCCGTGGGCAGCATGTGCGACGTGCTGGACATCGAGCTGAACGAGATCCCCGACTGGAACTGCTGCTCCGCCTCCATCGGCTACGCCGGCGGCGGCGAGCTGCCGCGCCTGGCCCTGTCGGCGCGCAACATGGCCCTGTCCGAGCAGCACCACGGCGACCAGGACATCGTCGCCACCTGCGCCGCCTGCTGGCTGGCCACGAAGGAGACCCAGGAGCGCCTGCACGACGACAACGACCTGCTGGCCGAGACCAACCAGGCCCTGGCCGAGGCCGGCCTCAAGCTGAAGAACGACAAGAATATCCGCCACATGGTGGAGGTGCTGATCGAGGACTTCGGCTACGACGAGCTGGGCAAGCACGTGAAGAAGCCCCTGGAAGGCATCAAGATCGCCGGCTACGTGGGCTGTCAGACCAACCGCCCCTTCGGCATCGCCGGCGAGTCCTTCGAGAACCCGAAGTACCTCGACAAGATGATCGAGACCATGGGCGCCGAGGCCTGCAATGACTACGAGAAGAAGGTGTCCTGCTGCGGCGGCGCCCTGGCCTTCTCGGAGCCGGAAAAGAGCCAGGCCCTGATCAAGGACATCATCGAGTCCGCCTACGACAACGGCGCCGACATGATCGTGACCCCCTGCCCGGTGTGCCAGATGAACACCGAGGTCTACCAGGACCAGATCAACGCCAAGTACGGCACCAAGTTCAAGATGCCGGTGGTGTACTACTCCACCCTCATGAGCGTGGCCTACGGCAAGTCGGGCAAGGAAGCGGGCCTGGACGGCCAGATCATCCGTGCCAAGCAGCTGGAAGACATCGCCGGCAAGTAGTTTTCAACGCCCAGGACGGACGTTGCAGTGCAGAGCCCCTCCTTAGGAGGGGCTTTTTTATGTCCCTTGCCTGCCCTCCAATCCCTGGGCATCGTTTTGTTCTAGCCCATGATCTCCCAGGAGCCATCCGGCTGGCGGCAGGCGGTACCATAGGTCTGCTCCCGGCTTCCCGCCACCTGGGCCTCGGTGATGTATTCACGGCAATAACGCCCGTCGCCACGCTGATAGGTCTTCACCGGCCTGACGCTGTATTGCTGCCGATCGTCCGGGTTCTGCCAGACGACGGGCTGCTGGTCAGGGGTGTACTCCAGTGCCTGCCCCGCGCAGTAGCGGTCCGCCTGGTCCATGGAACGGCCGATGGAGGAACCCACGAGTACCCCGATGACCGTGCCCGCCACGGTGGCGAGTGTGCGCCCGTCGCCCTTGCCCACCTGCGACCCGACCACGCCACCGACTACGCCGCCGACCACGGCCCCGACCGCCTTGCGGTTGCAGCTGCCTTCGTCCAGGTAGGGGGCCTGGGCGGGCCCACCGTGCCAGGGCAGGTAGGGATCGGCCCGTTCCCCACCGCGGCCCTTCTTGGGATGGTTCTTGTGGTAGCCGTGCGCCGGCGCCCAGGCGGGGGGATCGGCCAGGGCCGGGGCACCCGCCCCCAGCAGCGGCACCAGCAGACAGACGGCCCAGTGCCGGCCGGATGTTGGCAAACGGATCATCGGCTATATCCTCCCTCTAGTATCAGCTGTCCGTGGTTAGCGGCCCGCCCCGGAATTTCCTGATAGCCTCCAGACGCTGCCGGGCCTGAACCGCAACCGAACGGCAAGTTCCCCGACTCCACTCCGCCAAGCCCTTGGATTTCCATTGCCCGACCTCCAGCCCAGTGGCAGTTTTGTAGGAATTTACTTACATAACATCCCGATGCCACCCTACATACCCACCCGGACTCGCCGCCTATAATTCCTCCTCAAGTGCTGGGGGAAGCACCGGATCTTGGTCGACCGGGGGGGGCCGCAAGGCAACTGGAGGACCAGGGTAAAAAAACAAACATAAATCATAAGGAAGGCGGGCAAGGGATGCCCACGACGGCTCGCGCCGGACAGCCTTCACACGCAACACTACGGCCCTTTCGGGCCGTTTTCTTTTGGCTGGGGTACAATCCACCGATGTCGCCCCCCGAATCCACGCCCCATCCCTACGATGCCCTCACGCCCGACCTGTTGCTGGATGCCCTGGAGACCACCGGCCTGCACTGCGACGGCTGCCTGCTGGCCCTGAACAGCTACGAGAACCGGGTCTACCAGGTGGGGATCGAGGACGGTCCGCCGGTCATCGCCAAGTTCTACCGTCCCGCTCGCTGGTCCCGCGCCGCCATTCTGGAAGAGCATGATTTTGCTTGGGAACTGGCCGAGCGCGAGATCCCCGTCGTGGCCCCGCTGCGGGACGCGAGGGGGAACAGCCTGCACGCGCATGGCGGCTTCCTGTTCGCCGTCTACCCGCGCCAGGGCGGCCGCTGGCCGGACCTGGACCGGCGCGAGCAGCGGGTATGGATGGGGCGCTTCCTCGGTCGCCTCCACGGGGTGGGACGGATCCGCCCCTTCGCCCACCGACCGACCCTGGATGTCCGCAGCTTCGGCCGCGAACCCCGCGACTTCCTCCTGGGCAGCGGCATCCTGCCCGACTACCTGGAGGCGGCCTACCGCAGCCTGGTGGATGAACTGCTGGCCACCATCGCCCGGCGCTTCGAGGCCTGCGGCCCCGTGCAGAACATCCGCCTGCACGGGGACTGCCACCCCGGCAACATCCTCTGGACGGACCAGGGCCCCCATTTCGTCGACCTCGATGACTGTCGCATGGGGCCCGCCGTCCAGGACCTGTGGATGCTGCTGTCGGGCGACCGCGCGGAGATGGGCGAGCAGCTCGGCGCCCTGCTGGAAGGCTACGAGGATTTCTGCGATTTCGACTACCGCCAGCTCGGCCTCATCGAGCCCCTGCGCACCCTGCGCATCATCCATTA
>OBJA01002642.1_pt1 | contig 10027 bp, 6 predicted proteins | sample 1519751 | NCBI WGS metagenome assembly OBJA01 (sample SAMEA3881238, study PRJEB22517) | soil metagenome | biome: lake sediment; feature: soda lake sediment; material: sediment, water from around vicinity | place: India | collected 2013-12-23 | depth 3 m
AAGAATCGGGTATATTTGCCTAAGCTATCCCGCGAAGGCGGGATTTAGTTCAACACGCGGTATAGTTAATTGCCGGTGCAGTGGGTATTCGAGCGGCAAAGCTGTATCAAAAGTAGTTGTAACTTGATACGGAAGTGCTTCGAAATCGGCAACTAACCATACCGCCAACCGTTAGGGGCAAGTGTAAAGAGACAACCGAACATTGAAAGAATGATTAGAAATTTGAAAAAACACAATGACAAAATAGTAGCACTGATTGAAAGATACTGCAAGAAAAAATTAGTTTTTGCCCGCCCGCTTTTGCCCTTCGGGACAATTAGGGAAGCCATCGCACAAATAGCACATTTGGTTTTTCCCAGCCCACATGCCGAAATGAAAAACCAAAAGAGCTATTTTTTTGCCAACGCTCGGACAGAATTAGCAGCAGAAGGTGTATTTTTGAAACTAAATTTAAAGGATAGAAATTATATATGGCCAAAAAGATACTAAAGGAAAAAGCGATTGAAGAAACATTGTGGCAATCATGCGACAAGCTGAGAGGTTCGGTAGAACCTGCTGAATACAAACACGTAGTACTCGGACTGATTTTCCTGAAATTCGCCAGCGACAAATTTGAACAGCGCAGAAAAGAACTCATTACAGAAGGCAAAGAAAAATACGTGGAAATGAAAGATTTCTACGCTATGAAAAATGTATTCTATTTGGATGAAATTTCCCGGTGGAGCTTCATTATTAAAAATGCCAAGCAAAATGACATTTCACTAAAAATTGACACGGCACTCAACACCATAGAGAAAAACAATCCTGCTTTAAAAGGAGCTTTGCCCGACAATTATTTCTCTCGTTTGGCACTTGACAAAACCAAACTCGCTTCACTACTCGACACCATCAATGATATTGACACGCTCAAAGGCAATGGTCAAGATGTGATTGGACGAGTCTATGAATATTTTCTGGGCAAATTTGCTCTGAAAGAAAGCAGTGGAAAAGGGAAAGGAGAATTTTATACACCAAAAACCATTGTAAATCTGATTGCCGCATTAATTGAACCTTACAAGGGCATTATTTATGACCCCTGCTGTGGTACAGGCGGAATGTTTGTGCAGTCTATCAAGTTTATTGAAAGCCATCAGGGAACAAAAAAAGAAGTTTCTATTTACGGCCAAGAGAATACACCAACCACATACAAATTGGCGAAAATGAATTTGGCCATTCGTGGAATTGCTGCCAACCTTGGCGAAAAACACGCAGACACTTTCTCCAATGACCAACACAAAGACCTTAAAGCCGATTACATAATGGCAAATCCGCCTTTTAACCTGAAGGATTGGCGAGGCGCAAACGAATTGTTGGACGACCCTCGTTGGATGGGCTACGAAGTGCCACCCAAAAGCAACGCCAACTATGGTTGGATTTTGAATATGGTGAGCAAACTTTCTGAAAATGGTGTAGCAGGTTTCATTCTTGCCAATGGTGCACTTTCGGGCGGTGGCGAAGAATACAAAATCCGTAGAAAGCTGATTGAAAATGATTTGGTGGAAGCCATTATCATCATTCCACGAGATACGTTTTATACTACCGATATTAGCGTAACGCTTTGGATTTTGAACAAAAACAAAAAACAACGCACTGACCTGTCTGCCGTGCCGTCACAGGCAGGCAACACCAAAGACAAACCCAAAAACTATCGAGACCGCACAGGCGAAATTCTGTTTATGGATTTAAGACGTTGGGGCAGCGAGTACGAGAAAAAATTCATTGAACTCACCGAAGACGATATACAAAAAGTAGCCCTAAACTACCACAACTGGCAGCAAGTGGGCTATGAAAGCACCTACAAAGACGTACCCGAGTTTTGCAAGTCTGCCGGTTTTGAAGATTTGAAAGCCAACGATTTTTCATTGGTGCCAAGCAAATACATTGAGTTTGTGGACAAAGACAGCGGCATTGACTTTGACACCGAAATGAAACGCATACAGCAAGATTTTAAAACCCTGCTGCAAGAAGAAAAAGCCTCGCAAACACAATTGATAACTGCTTTTAAAACCTTGGGCTATGAACTTTAAACGCTTGGGCGATTACATACAAAAGGTAAACAACCGCAATAAAGATTTAGCGGTTTCAAATCTATTGGGTGTAAATATTTTCAAAAACTTTATGCCTTCCGTAGCAAATCAATCAGGCTTAGACTTATCAAAATACAAAGTCATTCAAAAAGGTCAGTTTGCTACTAACTTAATGCACGTTAATAGAGATGAAGTTTTGCCTGTTGCATTATACACAGAAGACGAACCTGCCCTTGTCTCACCTGCATACATCACGTTTGAGGTAATTGATGAAAATGAATTGCTTCCAGAATTTTTGATGATGGAGTTCCAACGACCTGAATTTGACAGAAAAGCTTGGACATATTGCGATTCCAGTGTAAGAGGTGGTTTAGAATGGGATAGGCTTTGCGATATGGAAATTCCAGATATTGACATTACTGAACAGCGCAAATATGTAGCCCTTTACAAAGGATTGCTTACCAACCAAAAAACTTATGAAAACAGCTTGGAAGATTTGCAGCTGATTTGCAATTCCTTTATGGACACTTTAAAGGATAGTGACTTAAAGCCTTTAGGTAAATTGATTGGATTGGTCGACAATAGAAATACCGATGGCAACATTTCCAATCAACTTGGAATTAATGTGGACAAGGTATTTATGCCGTCTAAGGCCAAAACCACAAAAGAGAATCTTGTTAAATACAAAGTAATTCAAAAGGGTGAATTCGCATATTCTGCAATGCAAGTTGGACGAGATGAGACAGTAAGAGTGGTTTTATACACTTTTGATGAACCTGCAATTATCTCACCAGCGTACCAAGTCTTTAGAGTAAATGACGAAAAGGAAATACTGCCTGAGTTTTTAATGCTTTGGTTTTATCGACCGGAATTTAATCGTTTTGGATGGTTTATTAGCGATAGTAGTGTAAGAGCAAGTTTAGAATGGGAACGATTTACGGATATAAAGATTCCTGTTCCAAGCTTTGAAAAACAAGAAGCCATAGTAACCATTTACCACACCTTAGAAACCCGCAAACGCATCAACGAGCAGTTAAAAGAAAGCATTAAACCGCTTTGCCCTGTGCTGATGAAAGGGGTTTTGGAGAGTATGGAAGTTGAAACAGTTAATGCAATATGATTACATCATTGAACATAAAAAATGTGGCTACCTGCGACCCTGATAACGGAGTTCAAATAAACGATTTGAAAAAAGTAAACTTCATTTATGGAGCTAATGGAAGTGGTAAAACAACAATCTCAAATTTTATTCTTAATCCTTCTGATGTCAAATTCATAGATTGTCAAATAGAATGGGAAAATGATGAGCCTCTGACAACCTATGTTTATAATAAGCAATTTAGAGAACAAAGTTTTTTCAAAGGTGATATTCCAGGGGTGTTTACTTTTGGTAATGCTACACCAGAGCAAATGCAAGAGCTTAGTGATAAAAAAGACGAAATAAAAGAACTTCGTGAGACTGCAAGAGAAGAAAAAAGACGATTAAAAGGATTTGAAGAACAATTAGAGGGAGAAGCCGATAGATTTCAGGAAACGATTTGGAACACTTTCCGCACGCCTAATATAAATCAATTCAAAGAAGCATTTAAAAATTGCGGGTATAAAAAAACTTTTAAAAACCGTCTACTGCAAGAGTATGCAAACAATACCTCTGAATTGTTTTCGAAGGAAGAATTATTAGAGCAAGCTAAAACTGTTTTTGGTGAAAGGCCACAAGCAATTGACGCATTGCCGCTATTAGATGTAGAAAGATTAAAAGAAATTGAAGAGTTAGAAACTTGGGAAACCCCAATTGTTGGAAAAAATGACGTACCCATTGCTGACCTGATAAAAAAACTTGGAAATAGTGATTGGGTTGACCAGGGTCAAAAATTTATTGATAATGAAACTTGTCCATTTTGTCAGCAGCAAACAATAAATGCTGACTTTAAAAAACAACTGGAAGATTTTTTCAATGAATCCTATAAAAATAAACTCATTGAAGTTGAAAAACTTGGAACTGAATACAAAGAATTGTCAGAAAATCTGATTGGACAAATTGAAAAGATAGAGCAACGTGAAAAGGAAAAGTCCGATACAAAAATAGATTGGGCAAATTTCAATACTGAAATTGAATTATTGAAAAGCCGTCTGAAAGAAAGTCAAACGGTGATGGACGATAAATTAAAAGAGCCGAGCCGTAAATTTTCAATAACAATACTAACCGACCTTTACGACCAACTGAATGAACGGATAACATTGGCAAATACAGCCATTGAGACACACAATAAAATCGTAAAAAACTACGACACCGCTCACAGGAACTTGGTGCAATCTATTTGGAAATGGATAATTGAAGAAGCAAGACCTACTATTGAGGCACATAACAAAGCCAAAAGCGGTATAACTAAAGCTAAACAAGCACTTGAGGCAACCCAAAAAGAAACCATAAATAAAGGAATCCAATTAAAGAAAGATATTGAAGAGCTTACTGCTAACACAACAGGAGTTGAATTTTCTGAACTTGAAATGAATAAATTGTTGGAATCTTATGGGTTCAATAGTTTCAGAATTGTAAAATCGCCCAAAGTAGATAACTGCTATCAAATACAGCGTGAGGATGGGTCTTTGGTAGAGTCAACTTTAAGTGAAGGAGAAGTAACCTTCATAACCTTTCTTTATTTCTATCAATTAGCAAAAGGTGGACATGAGAAAGATAAAGTAAATGAGCGCAGAGTGTTAATAGTAGATGACCCAATTTCAAGCCTTGATAGCAATGTGCTTTTTGTTGTAAGTTCCCTATTAAGAAGGTATTTGGATGAAATAAGGTCAGGAGAGGGAAATATTGTTCAATTGATTCTTCTAACCCATAATTCTTATTTCCATAAGCAAATTGCTATTGTTGAGGGGAAAAACCAACTCCGCGCGGATACATCTTTTTGGATTCTCAGGAAAGGTAGAAAATGGACATCAATTGAATCCTATGGAAATGAAAATCCAATTTCAAGCACTTATGAATTATTATGGAAAGAATTAAGGTCAGAAGATAATAAGTCAAGTGTTTTACTGAAAAATGCCATGCGAAGAATATTGGAATATTACTTTACTGTCTTTGGTCAATTTTCCAATATTAAGAAGCTTCCTGATAAATTTGAATCCATTGAAGAGCAAATGATTTGTAAATCATTGATAAGTTGGGTTCATGATGGCTCGCATGACATTGCAGATGAAATACATGTATCAGATAATGATGATACTGTTCAGAGATATAAGCACGTATTTCAGGCAATTTTTGATTCTAATGGTCAACTTGGGCATTACAAGCAAATGATGGGTATAGAAATTGAAGAAAATAAAACAACATAGCCAATGACCAGCGAAATCCTCATATATCAAAACCCAGAAGGCAACATCAAGATAGATGTACGCTTGCAGGAAGAAACCGTTTGGCTTACCCAAGCGCAAATGGGGCAATTGTTTGGCAAGGACAAACGCACCATCAGTGAGCATATCAGCAATATTTTCAATGAGGGTGAATTGGAGAAAAGTTCAACTGTCCGGAAATTCCGGACAGTTCAAACCGAAGGCAATCGGGAGGTTGAACGAGAGCTTGACCACTACAATTTAGATGTTATCATATCAGTTGGCTATCGGGTAAAGTCGGTTCAAGGTACACAATTCCGTATTTGGGCAACGCAGCGATTAAAAGAATATATAATTAAAGGCTTTACGCTCAATGATGACCGCTTTAAGTCGGGCAGCTCAATGAACTATTTCAACGAACTGCAAAACCGCATTAGGGAAATACGCCTTTCGGAGAAATTCTTTTACCAAAAAATCAAAGATATTTACGCCACCAGTATAGACTATGACCCGAAAGACGAAAAAACCATTGAGTTTTTCAAAATCGTGCAAAACAAATTGCTTTGGGCAATAAGTGAGCAAACCGCTGCCGAATTGGTGTATAGGCGTGTGGATGCCAGTTTGCCATTAATGGGAATGCTTTCTTATGACAAAAAGCAAGTGGCTTCCATTAAAAAAGCAGAAGTAAGCATTGCCAAAAATTACTTGAATGAAGATGAAATGAAGCTTTTGGGCTTGTTGGTGGAGCAATATTTGGCATTTGCCGAGACAATGGCACAGCAGCAAACACCAATGTATATGAAAGATTGGATTGAACGTTTGGATGTTATACTAAAAATGAACGGTCGGGAATTGCTCACACACGCAGGAAAAATTAGTCATCAGATGGCATTGGAAAAGTCAGGAGAAGAATATGAAAAATTCAAACAACAACAAAAAGCCATTGAAAAAGAGGCCAGTTTGAAAGAGTTAGAGGAAGACATTAAAAAATTGAAGAAACCGAAGAAGTGATATTTACAGAAGCGAAATTAGAGCAAGCATTTATAGAGCTTTTAGAAAATGAAGGCTATCCGCATTTTGTGGGCAGTAGTTTGGTGCGGTCAAGTGAAGACGAAGTATTGATAGAAGAAGACCTGAAAGCATATTTGCTTAATCGCTATCAAAATACCAAGCTAACCGAAACCGAAGCACAATCCATTATTCTGCAACTCAAAACACTTTCTTCGGCAGACCTTTACGAAAGCAACAAAAAAATAATGCAGTGGTTGGCAGACGGTTTTATCCTCAAACGTGAAGACCGCAACCAAAAAGACATTCATATTTCGCTTATAGATTATGCAGGCTTAGACCGTCAGCGACAAAGTAAAAATTTAGATGTTATCGCTGCTGAACCCGAATTACCCTATCCACCAGACACGAATATTTATAAGTTTGTCAATCAATTGGAAATAGTCGGCACGGAAAGACGTATTCCAGACGGCATATTATACATCAATGGTTTACCTGTGGTGGTTTTTGAGTTTAAAACAGCTATTCAGGAAAACACGACCATTCACAATGCTTATGTTCAACTGACTACTCGCTATAAAAGAGACATTCCCGAACTATTTAAATACAATGCTTTTTGCATCATCAGTGATGGCGTGAACAACAAAGCAGGTTCATTTTTTGCCCCTTACGAATTTTACTACGCCTGGCGAAGAATCGCTGGTTTGGCAAAAGATGTGGACGGCATTGACAGTATGTTCACTTTAGTTCAGGGAATGTTCCATAAAAACCGCTTGCGGGACATTATCCAGAACTTCATATACATTCCTGATGCATCCAAAAAAGACGAGAAAATAGTTTGTCGCTATCCGCAGTATTACGCAGCTCGTAGTTTGTACGAAAACATCAAAAAAGCGGAGAAACCAGACGGAGACGGAAAAGGCGGAACGTACTTTGGAGCAACAGGAAGCGGAAAGAGTTTTACAATGCTCTATCTTACCCGTTTGTTGATGAAAAGCAAGCATTTTGAAAGTCCGACAATTGTACTCATTACCGACAGAACCGATTTAGACGACCAACTTTCAGGGCAATTTACCAATGCAAAACAGTTTGTTGGCGACAATAATATTACAAGTGTAGAAAGCAGAGCCGAGTTACGAACCTTTTTACAAGGTAGAAAAAGCGGTGGAGTATTCTTGACCACCATTCACAAGTTTACCGAAGACACCGAACTGCTCACCGAAAGAACCAATGTGATTTGTATTTCGGATGAAGCACACAGAAGCCAAACCAATCTCGACCAAAAGGTAAGAGTAACTTCGGAAGGTGTTAAGAAAACCTACGGTTTTGCAAAATACCTGCACGATTCTTTACCCAATGCCACTTTTGTAGGGTTCACAGGAACACCCATTGATGCCACTTTGGATGTTTTCGGGAAAGTCATAGATGCTTACACAATGACAGAATCCGTTAGAGATGAAATCACGGTTCGCATTGTTTATGAAGGCAGAGCGGCAAAAGTTGCCTTGCACAACAGCGAATTAGAGAAAATTGAAAAATACTACGAAGAAGCAGCAGAAGCAGGAGCCAATGAATACCAAATAGAAGAAAGCAAAAAGGCAACTGCAACAATGAACGCCATTTTAGGCGACCCAGACCGTTTGTTGAAATTGGCAGAAGACTTTGTTCAGCACTACGAAAACAGAGTAAACGAAGGAGCGACTGTAAAAGGAAAAGCAATGTTTGTTTGCAGTAGCCGTGAAATTGGCTACGAGTTTTACAAAAATGTAATCGCTTTAAGACCTGAATGGGCTGAAATTCGAATTGCCGAAGAAGGAGCTGTTTTAACAGACAAGGACAAAAGGGAAATCAAACCAATGGAGCGTATCAAAATGATAATGACCAGAGGAAAAGACGACCCAAAAGAAATGTACGATTTGCTCGGCACAAAAGAATACCGCAAGGAATTGGACAGACAGTTTAAAAATGAAAAATCTAATTTCAAAATCGCCATTGTGGTTGAGATGTGGCTTACAGGTTTTGATGTGCCGTTCCTGGATTCCATTTACATTGACAAGCCTATTCAGCAACATAATTTAATTCAGACCATTTCGAGAGTTAACCGAAAATTTGAAGGGAAAAACAAAGGCTTGGTTGTCGATTACATTGGCATTAAAAAGGCAATGAATATGGCTCTTGCCAAATACAACAAAGGCGAAAGAGAAAACTTTGAAGACATTCAAGAATCGCTCATTGTGGTAAGAAACCATTTAGACCTTTTGGCTAAAGTCTTTCACAAGTTCGATAGTTCGAAATATTTCGGTGGTGCTGCTTTAGAGCAGCTAAACACCTTGAATATGGCAGCAGAATACGTTCAGTTGACCAAAGACTTGGAAACCCGATTTATGGGCTTGGTAAAACGTCTAAAAGCCGCTTATGATATTTGTGCAGGAAGTGAACATTTAACGCAGAAAGAAAGAGATTATACGCATTTCTATTTAGCAGTTCGGTCAATCGTTTTCAAACTGACCAAAGGCAATGCGCCCGACACAGCGCAAATGAACGCCAAGGTTCGGGAAATGATAAAAGACGCATTGGAAAGTGATGGGGTTCAGGAAATTTTTAAACTCGGTGATGAAACTCAAAGCGAACAAGACCTTTTTGATGAAGATTATTTGGCAAAGATTGATAAAATCAAGTTTCCACATACCAAAATCAAATTGCTTCAGCAACTTTTAGCAAAAGCCATAGGTGAGATTAAGAAAGTCAATAAAGTTAAAGGAATTGACTTCTCTAAGAAAATGCAAACCTTGGTAGAACGCTACAACGAGCGAAAAGAAGATGACGTTTTGCGAAGCGAAGTGTACGAAGAAATGGCGGAGCATTTGACCAATTTGATTTGGGAAGTTCAAAAAGAATTTACCGCAGGTGACGAATTAGGAATTGACTTTGAAGAAAAAGCCTTCTACGACATTTTGAAAGACTTGTGTATTAAGTATGACTTCAAATACCCAGAAGACAAATTAATTGTATTAGCACAAGCAGTTAAAGACTTGGTGGACTCACAAGCGAAATATCCAGATTGGAGTAAACGGGAAGACATAAAATCCGCTTTAAAAGTAGGACTGATAATCCTATTGGACGAACACGGGTATCCGCCAGTAGAAAGAGACGAAGTCTATAAAGACATATTTGAACAAGCAGAGAATTTTAAAAAGAATAGACCATAACGAAATGATAGCCCACGCTAAAGCCATACACATTGCCAAGTCGCACGAAAAGCCAACACACGACCAAAACTTGTCAATAAGTATGTCTTTTCCAACGCTTTTTTTGCCGACCCTAAAAACTAATTTTTTCGGGAACAGCAGTGCTTCGAATGAGAGATTTAAAAACAGTAACAATCTGATAATGAATATGTAATGAATGAACACCAGCCCCTAACACGGTATATAAAACATTTGGCGGATAGTGCTGATTTTAAGGGCGGTACACTTAATAAACTTCGCAACAGTTTGACAGGAAATCGCTTTGAAATGCCAAACGTTTCATATACCCATCCGTTAACAAAAATGCCTGATAAAAATTTCCACAAAGGTATTCGTCATGTTACCTAAATAGGTATCTTTGCA
>OBJA01002643.1_pt1 | contig 10026 bp, 5 predicted proteins | sample 1519751 | NCBI WGS metagenome assembly OBJA01 (sample SAMEA3881238, study PRJEB22517) | soil metagenome | biome: lake sediment; feature: soda lake sediment; material: sediment, water from around vicinity | place: India | collected 2013-12-23 | depth 3 m
CGATACACAGCCACTCTTTGTCATCCACCACGGTGGTGAATTGGAAAAGGCTTCAAAGATAAGCTCTTTTCCTCTGGCGACAATACCCAACAAAACGTTTCTCTGGTAAAGGTCTGCATCCCAGTTGTACGGCCCATTTTCTGAGTCTTTAAAGCCAGGTACTTTGGCTCCACCATCTCCTTTGGTTAAATGATTATGCCCGGGCTGGTCTCCTCCGCCAATGTTATACCGGAAAATGTTGTATCCCAAGCCGGTATCAGGATCTGTAATCGCACCAATAAGAGCATTTCTGTTTGCCTCATTCCAGCTCCCGGTCAGAACCGCCCACCAGCACAGACTTGTACCCCATCCCTCAAAATATTGTAGCTTATTCTCAGGATCAACCACGACTGTTACACCATATGATAATTTGAAGATCAACAAAGCATAACAAGCCACCTTCGATCTCAATTTTTTCATTGTACTAAATTCCTGTGGTTCGTTGCTAAGGATTGACACGCACCGGATTTTTACAAGTATTTTCATGCGTGTGCATCATTTGACTAAGCATTCACCATATGTACTAATCACTTTTTTTAATTTAAACGGGTTGAAAACTGTACATTTCCTGGAAACAATCATTCTCATCAGGATATTGGTGGGTACATTCTTTTGGAAAGTGTTTTCCTGCACACAGAAAACACCCCTCTCAGGAATTGGCTAAATGTTTTCCTGATTATTCTTTGAGTATAATCCTTCTGTTAAGTATTAACCTGCTATTTTCATGTATGATTAGAACAAAAGCACCATAACTTTTTGATTGTAAGCTATGCAGTCCGGATGTGAGAATACGCTTCTGAATCAGCCTGCCGCTCATATCAAACAGCGAAACAGTCCATCTCTTTTTTCCAGGTCCGTTTAGCACCAAACTGTTGTCTTTGAGGGTAACCTCCGGTCGTTTTGATGACACACCAGAGGAAGAAACAGATGGTTCCACCGTGATAGTAAATGTTTCACTGCTTTGTGTACCACAACTATTGGTATAGACTGCAACATACTCTCCAGCTTTTTCTAAAGAAATCTGTGCTATTTGTATCTCCCGATCAGTTGAAGTGAACCCTTCAGGCCCATGCCAGTCCCATGTTCCCCCGGTAACCGGGTGAGGGCCAAATTTGATTGTGGAGCCTTCATATACAGTTACTCGGTTTTCCTGCTGCCAAGCACCTTCATCGATACAGATGTGTGCTGTAATTGTTACGGGATTACAGATTTGCAGGCTGGGGTCATCCGGAAGAAACGGTGTATCACCAGTCAAAGCATTCCCGATAGACTGCGAATTGGCTCCCTCAAGCACGAGGTCTCTGGATCTGTTGGTGCCACCATTCCTGAGGTCACAATTACGCACTATATTGTAGTTTGTACGCCCTCCATCAGAAGTTTCTCGTATACCATAAACCTGTATTCGGTCTGCCCCTCTGTTGTCAAAAACTCTGACATTTTCTATGATATTGTTTTTGCAATCCATGTATCCCCCTGAAGAGTTGGGGTCGGTTGAAAACCGTATCGCTTCTGCACAGTCATTATTCCAGACAAATCCTCCCTTTATATGGACATCCTCTGCATTCTGAATCAGCATTCCATGACTCGTACAGCCTGTTATATTAACATAGTTGATAGTTGTTCCCCTGCTTTTTGATACGCTGAAATAACCTCTCCCGCACTCTACAGCAATAAGAGTATCAATAACCACATTCGGCCCATTTGAATTAGCAGTTCGAAACCCGGCATATCCTCCCCCGTAATCTGCTCTGTAAGCATCGACATATCCAAGAGTGGCATTCCGAGTGTCATTTAATATGAGCCCGCAACCCCCAGTATTGCGAGTATATATTCTCTCAATCTCAACGCCATCTATGCTGTATGTCTCAAAACCATGTCCCTTTGACCCCTCTATCCGCACAACACCAGTAACGGTCAGATTGCTTGTGGGGACACGGTGATCACTATGATTGTCGATTCTTATTCCCAGACCTACTTCTGGTGCATGGCTTAGCTCCATGGTGATATTGTGAAGATGAACATCTGAGCACCCTCTGAACCAGATTCCGTATCTGGGACCTCCTGTCATGTGAACATTGCGTATAGTTATACCGTTTCGTCTATCCCCGTAAATTGGGATAACATTTTCGATACTGTGTATGGTGTTTCCATGAAAATCGAGAACTTGATTTGCTCGTGGTTGCATTCCCCAGAAAACGTTCGCTTCTCCTGAATTCCGAATATTCACAACCCCACCCGACATACCATTGCAGGCTGCATTTACAGCCTCAACCATGTTATTTCCTGTGTAAACTGCACTGTTTCCTACACGTGCTGTCCAGGTATCACCCGAGCGGGTTACCTCTGCAGTTTGTGCAATCAACGTGGATGACACCAGGAAAAAAAGCATCGAAAATGGACCTGCCCACCGGCACCTTTTGCACATAATACTTTTAGTTTTCCTCATAGCAACGTGTCCGAAACAATCTGTTGGTTTGGAAACACCCGATCGATACCCATGTCTAATCACCTCATGGCATTAAATTTTTGATACGATACAGATCCATCGAGAATAGTTTTCAGGATGTAGGTACCAGTTTTAATCTCCTGCGCTGGTAATTTTACCGCTACCGGTCCTGAGTCAAGCTGTAGCCGCCTACCAAACACTTTTCTTCCGGTAATAGAAAAAACCTCAACCTGAAGCAGTGCCTGAGGCTTGTTTGCCATTAATGTAAATGTGCCGGGGTTAAAGAGCAGTTGACGTCTTGACGCAACAGCGGCCCGAGAAACCGGTGAAGTAACCCCGATATCCAGTTTGTCGACATTCGGACCACCTTCATTTGAAACAGATGTAATCCGAATAGTATTGATACCCTGACTGAAATGAAAGGTGCTATCTTTGGTTTCCCAGGCTGTCCAGCTGCCAGTAGATCCGAAGGTCATTAAAGCGACCTCTTCTGAGCCATTGAGCGAAACCGATACAGTCCGTGCAGATTGTGTCCCATTAGCAAAAGTTATGGTAAGGAGCTTTTCACCCCCTTCGGAAACGTAAATGGGCAATTCGATGTAGGAACCGGGTTCGTTATCAAAATTGGCGTATCCGGTACCGGAATAACCGGTATTAGTGTTTTCCGAAACGGTTTTGTACATCTGGCTGTATTCAGCTTCATACGAATACTGATTTATCGGCATGAAAGACGCCATAAGGTTGACATCAGAACTCAGTGAAGGTATGGCGTAGGTGGTGTCAGTTTCGTTATAGTCACCTGACCAGCCATTGAATTCCCAGCCCTGAATAGCAACTGCCGTGAACCGCACCTCTGTTCCTTCCACTTGCGATTGGCCCTCAGGTGTTTGCGTAATGGAGCCTCCTGGCGTTGCTGTCACATTTATAGCATAGTACAGACGGTTATCTTCAATGAATGTGGCGGTAACTGTTTTATTTCCATCCATTACGATTGTGGCAGGATTAGTGCTGCCACTGAGATCTCCACTCCAGTGATCAAACACCCACCCTTGTACTGCCTGAGCCGATACAGTGACCGTTTCACCCTCACTATAGCTGGATGTTGCCGGAGTAACTGTTCCCTCTCCCGCCGCAACAGTTGTCAAAGTAAATTGTGGAATCGGGTCTCCCCCCGCCATAACCACATTGGGCCTTACCTGGGGGAAATCCATGTCTGATGCAATATAGGTCCCGGGGTGGGGAGGCTGGTTATACGAAGACTGTTGCCAGGAAATCGCGACCCTGTACACAGGGTCATGCATAAATGTGTAAAGACGATGCTCTGTGGGCATGGTGGTTGTGAACACACGGATTGCACTGTTGTCAGTTCTTCTGAAAATCACCTCTTCTCTCCAGTCTCCAAAAAGATCGGCTTGCAGAACCGGATTCTTTTTCGTGCCGTTATTCGAGGTCGTCCCAACAGCATCAAGCAATCTTGTCGCACGGTTGTTTCTAATACTCCAGCTATGTATCTGATTGGTATCAAGAAGTTCACGACTCAGATCACCGTTCCACCAGATTACAAAATTTATAGAGTTTGGAAGTGTTGTGCTGACCCGTTGCCCACTTGTATTGTATAATCCCAATCCGCCCGATGCCCAGAAATGGAAGCCGGGCCTTTCGGGGTCCAGTTCTGCAGCACAGCCTCTTCCAATATCACCAGATGCCTGGTGGTTGAAAATCATAGTGCCACTATTGGCGTGTCTGAAAGAGACCCCATGTCCTCCACTTTCGTGAGGCATGAAAATCTGGGGATGTGGATTGCTTTTAATCATATGTGTGCAGTGCGTGGCATCTCCATGACCCATTCCCGATGTACTCATTCCCTTGCCATCAGAACCAATGACTGCTGATCCGGTTACGATATCATGTTTACCATCGCTGTTTGCATCGACAACATGAATTGAGTGATTCCCCTGTCCGGCGTATGCCCCGTGCTCTGAACTATTGGAGTCAAAGGTCCATCTTCTGGTAAGTTGTCCATTTCTCCAGTCCCAGGCAGCCATGGTCATTCTGGTATAATAGCCTCTCTGGAAAATTGCAGAAGGCCGCTGACCATCAACATAGGCTACAGTGGCATTGAACCGGTCGCATCTGTTTCCATAGTTGTCACCCCAGTCAGAAACTCTTCCTCGTGCGGGCCAGTAGTTTTCAGTGGCAAGCTCTTTTCCGGTAGATCCTTCGAAAACGGTGATATATTCGGGTCCTTCCAGAATATACCCTGATGCATTGCCATGCCAAATGCTGTGATCGACAGTAACAGCAGGTCCGGTCCTCAGGAAAGCACCTGTGCCATCTTTTGTCCCGGGCGCTGTTTTAACCATCACTTCTGCTTTACCATCTCCATCAAAGTCGAACACCAGAAACTGTGTATAGTGTGCACCAGCTCTGATATTCAATCCCAGATCGATTCTCCAAAGGCGATCTCCTGAAAGAGTATAGGCATCAAGATATACCTTATCGGTTAAACCGCTCTGAGAATTATCTTTTGCATTGGAGGGATCCCATTTAACCACAATCTCATATTCCCCATCACCGGTAAGATCTCCTGCACTGGCATCGTTGGGAGAGTAAGAGCCACCCCGTTCTCCGGTTGAAGGCCTCTGAACAGGAATATCGAAATAACCGGCATTACTCCCCTGAACGTTTCGAATGATTCTGGCGGGCCGACTCTCAGATTGTTCCTGTGCATTGACCACAGCTCTGACCGTATAAGTGCTGTTTTCCGGAGCATTGATATCGGTATATATTGTCGCTCCTGTCACAGGGGTGGCATTAAGACGGGTAGTCCCCCGATACACATTGAACCCGGTGGTATAGGGTTCGTTGGCCAGGAGGCGCCAGCTGATGTAGTAGTTCTGTCCCGTTCTGACTGCGATAAGCCCCCGGTCGAGCCGTTCGACCTGCATCTGTGAAAAAGAGTGCGAGAGTAAGCCAGTAAGGATTAGTACAGTTATCTTCGAAAAAGCAGCGTAGCTCAATTCTTTAAAAGGCATAGCCCCTCCGTGATTTATCCAGATTAATTAACCTGTTTATTTAATATAAACACGGCGAATGTTTTTCGCTGTGGTATTTCCGTCTATATAAGAATTTCTGGAACCGATTCCGCAATCATAAGCAACACATCTGAACCAGAATACCGTAAATTCCTGTTTGAGCCGATTAGTTGCATCCATATAGGGATATCATACAATTCACACTGTACTCCCGGAAAGTATGTCGATTCACAAAATGTTGCCCCAAACAGCACAGACTAGCGTTCTAACTCCTTTTCTAAATAATTCATGTTCACACATATTCCTTTACATCGATTTTATTTTTTCTTCAGATACAATTCAGAGCCGACCCGATCAGGAGCGTGAGCTGTTTGGTAAACTGGTGGCCCATAGAGGACATCTGTTGATTTACATTAAATAAGATCAAAATCGTTCCTCAGATTTACATTTATCTCACAGGCCATTCTCTGTGTATTCGGCTTAAAACATGGTTTAAAATGGTAATTAAACGCAATAAATAGTAGAAGACTTAGTGTTAACGATAATTCCTGGGTGCGGAATGTATTTTGCGTGATCAAGACATACACTAGCGAACAAGACTTCCCCTGAAATGAGAATCGATTGAAGGCACCCTTTGATAAAGATCAAATTCAGGATTGGATCGAAACGCGTGAATTCAAGAAGCTGCGGATCGTACCGGAGACACTTGAGCCTTTTGAGGTTGCGGAGCTGATCGATGAATTGGATAGTGGTGAAGACATCATCATGTTTCGGCTATTGCCGCACAAACTGGCAACGGATGTCTTCGCTTATCTCACTCCGGAGAAGCAGCAGAGCCTTGTAGAACTGCTGGCAAGTAATCAGGCTCGTCTTGCGCATCTTCTTGATGATATGAGTGCCGATGATCGCACAGATATGCTGGAAGAGATGCCCGGCCTTCTGGCACAGCAATTATTGCGAGTCCTTTCTCCTGAAGAAAGGAATATTGCTACAAAGCTATTAGCGTATCCCGAAGAGAGTATCGGGCGCTTGATGACCCCGGACTTTGTATCTATACGGCCCGATTTCACCATACAACAGACTCTGGAGTTTATTCGCCAGAACGGCACGAATTCAGAAACACTCAATATTATCTACATAACAGATAACGAGGGGCATCTCCAGGATGACCTGCAGATTCGTGAGCTGTTGCTTTCCCAGCCTGATCAGGTAATCTCCGAGCTGCTGGATAATCATTTCATTGCACTCAGGGCAACTGATGATCAGGAGACTGCGGTTCGGGTTTTCAGGGAGTGTGGGCGTGTTGCTCTTCCGGTTACCGATACCGCTGGTGTTTTAATCGGAATCGTTACTATTGATGATATCCTGGAAGTTGCAGAAGAGGAGGCGACCGAAGATCTTCACCGGTTCGGGTCGATGCAGATGGTTGTTAACCCACTGCAGGCGGGAATCTTCCAACTTTATAAAAAGCGCATTTTCTGGCTCCTTGCACTTGTTTTCATGAACATCTTCTCTGGAGCGGCAATTGCAACATTCGAACAGACGATTCAGACTGTTGTGTCACTTGTTTTTTTCCTTCCTCTGCTCATTGATAGTGGTGGTAATACCGGCAGCCAGTCTGCAACGCTGGTAATCAGGGCGATGGCTACTGGTGATGTTACCCTGAAAGACTGGCTTCATCTTATTCTCAAAGAAGTACTTGTGGCATTGCTTCTCGGTGCTACAATGGCCGCAGGCGTTGCACTGGTTGCTAGCGTCAGGTCACCTGAGATTATCCTGGTTGTCTCGTTATCCATGGTGTGTATCGTACTTATAGGAGCCCTTTTCGGAATGACACTGCCTTTTATTTTCACCAAACTTGGTGCGGACCCGGCAACAGCGAGTGCCCCACTTATTACCTCTGTAGCCGACATTTCCGGGGTGTTAATCTATTTCTCCATCGCCCGATGGATTTTCAGTTTGAATGGATAAAGGTGTTACCAGAGCCGCCAAACGGGTCTGATTCTTCTGCTCTTGTATCCTCAGTTTTACTCATTACTTTATGCATGTATAGAATGGGTGAAAACTAAACATAATCTTAGTATTTTCGTCATCTTCATGATTCAAAGGAACTGGAAATGAAAATTGAAGCGAACTCTCTTTCTCCTCAGGAATATGTCCAATTAAGATCAGATGTCGGGTGGGGATGCCCAAACAGAAATGATACAGAAACTGCATTACAGAACAGTCTTATTGTCTTTGTAAAAAGAATTCATGGTAAAGCGGTTGGATCTGTTCGGGTTGTTGGTGATGGTAAACTCTGTTTCTATGTTCAGGACCTGATGGTGCTGAAAGAATTCAGATTGCGAGGAATCGCTACTGAGCTCATGGAGGCAGTTATGAAGTATTTAGAAACCAATGCTGCTTTCAATGCATTCATTGGATTGATGGCAGCAAAAGGAATGGACAGGTTTTACCAAAAATTTGGATTCATGACCAGGCCAAATGATCACATGGGTCCTGGGATGATTATGTTTTATGGGAGACCTGGTGAATTACGTGAATGAATCAGATTTTTGTCTGTCTCCTGATTCCCTCTGCCAGCTATACAGAATAGAAAAATGGTGTTTGGAACACTCCAGTGAGAACCCGAAAGGTAGCCGCCGCTTCCGAGTGAGGCGCGCCCGGATTCTAATATGTCTTTTGGCGGCTACAAATTCTGTAATAAAGGACAAATGCGTTTAATACCAATCTTTGCTCATTTTTTTCTAAAATTGGGCCATTAAAATACCGCTTATCTCTAAACATCTCCCATTTGGTATACAAGTTGATGTATTGATCCATGGCACCGATTTATCAGGATGCTTATCACACTGGAGACTCGTCTATGAATGCATGCTATTTCTTCCCTGCATTACTCTCTACTCTCATGCTGTTCTCGATTGCATTGTCCAATCCACCCTCAACCGATCCTCCTGGTGAGCTTGAAATTGAAAATGTCCCACAATTCGTGGTAGTGGGTTTTGACGATAATATCAGTCCGGAAGGTGTGAAATGGATTCTGGATTTCCTTGAATCAAAAATTAATCCTGCTGGCATCGGGAATAATAAGACGTTTGATGGATCTCCGGTTTTAGTGTCGTTTTATTCCATTTCAGGTATCCTTCAACGAAGTGCAGACCTGGTAAAACAGCACAAAAGAGCGCTACAGATTGGACATGAAATCGGCAACCATACACACCGCCATATCAGTTTCGGGTGTTCACTTTTCACCGTCGGCTACTCCACGTGGCACGCTCACATCGACAGTTGTAGTCAAACACTCGCTCGCCTTCTACACGTTGACAAATCAGCTATCTGCGGATTCAGAGCTCCTGCTCTGGAATTCAGTGATACCACATTCAGAGTCTTGTGCGATTCCGGTTTCCTCTACGATTGTTCAGTTCAGGAAGGGTATCAGTCGTGGCAAAATGGCACCAACTGTTATTGGTTCTATTCAATGGAGAACGGCTCACCTGGATGGAACGATGTGTGGGTTCGCTGGAACCCTCAAAGAACGCCTGTTTCAAGCCACCCTGGATTATGGCAGGTCCCACTATATGCCTATAGTATCCCCAGAACCGATGCAGAATGCTGTGCTTATGGAATAAAACCTGGCTTAAACAAGAGAATAGCTGCTGCACATTCAGGGTTCAAAGAAACTGATTCAAAAATAACCGGTTCTGATTATGGCATGTGGTTCCGTTACGGGCTCAAACCCAATGAGGTTGCCGGCATTTTGAAATTCAATCTAGACAAGCGTAGTAAAGGAAACAGAGCTCCTTTAACATTTGGAGCTCATACCCAGTTTTATACCGAAAGTTACGCCGGACATTTTTCCGACTTTTCACCGGAAGAAATGCGAGATGCAATAGAGAATTTCTTCGAGTATGCACTCTCCAAACCAGAGGTACGAATTACTACTGCTCGCAATGTGATCAAATGGTGCTCTCACCCTTCCGGTCTCAATGAGATAACCCATTCGAAAAATTCTGTTCCTAAAGACAATAACCTGTTCCAGCTCATTACCCGGTATTTTTCCGGCAGTTTTCACATAGCGGTCCCTGCAAATGGAACGTACACTGTTTCTATTTGCACCATTAATGGAAGAAAATTATTCAAAAGTACAGAAACATTCCATGCGCAGCAGTTCAAAAGAATCACTATAAGCTCTACTGTTGCAGTAGGAGGAATATTTGTGATCTCAATGGAAGGTGAAGGAATAAAAGAGTGCCGGAGGATAGTAATTCCAGGATGATGAGTATTAGAGCTGCTGGTGCTTTATCATTTCAACTTCTTCATTCCCAGCAGAACAACTTGCGTTTACAGAATATTTCGAACGTGTGTAATATAAGTATTTTTACATAGTCGGAAAGTTTAACGCAGAGTTCGCCGAGAGCGCAAAGGATAAACGCTTCGCGTTTACAGGATGGAGATTAAATTAATCACCACTGAATGGAACCGGGATTCTACTAAACACGAAGCGTT
>OBJA01002644.1_pt1 | contig 10026 bp, 6 predicted proteins | sample 1519751 | NCBI WGS metagenome assembly OBJA01 (sample SAMEA3881238, study PRJEB22517) | soil metagenome | biome: lake sediment; feature: soda lake sediment; material: sediment, water from around vicinity | place: India | collected 2013-12-23 | depth 3 m
CCTGCCGTAGGGAGAAAGATGAGAAAGATGAGCAACCCCAGTTTGGCCGCTTCGAGTGTACCGGCTGTAGTAGGGGCGACGAACTTGTTTTGCGTCATCTGTTGCATGATCACCCCGGATATGCTCATCCCCACCCCGGCCAGTATCAATGCGGCCGTGCGGGGGATACGGCTGATAGAGATAAGCGCCAACTTCTCCGTATTCCAATGGAAAATATCGGCAATAGAAATATCTGCTACCCCCACGAACAGGGATACCACAGCACAAACGAGTAAAATAAGTGTAAGAACAAGTGTCTTCAAATAACCTCCTTTGCATTATCGGCATGGAATTCGCACACCTTCACATTCCACAACGTGATTGCCATGGAAAAACGATGAAAAGCCGATTGATCAAACTACAACTACAAAGGTACAAGCAGGCCTTATTCCTTACAATAGCAACAATTGAGTATTCATGCCTTGATTTTGTTCCCTTTACTTACCATTAGTGGGTATTTTACGTATCCGTTAGCTATATCCATACTTTAAAAATCATTGTATCCTTATCCCTATCAGTAGGTATAATATAGATATAAATTACATAAAATTTAATCATAAATAGCGATTGCATGTAAATAGGCACACATGTATTTTTGTATTTTATAAAATTGTGTCTGCTTGAAAAGGTTTTTTGCTGGAAAGTAGGTAAATTTTAAAAGCTTATTATCTCTGTTTACGAAATGACTTCATGGGATTTAAGACGTTTATAGCATAGGTTCAAAATTAGGTTTTATCACCCCTAATATTTTAAGATTGTGATTGTTCGAATAAAAATTCAATTTATAGCATCCATTTTACTATTTGTTCTTTTCTCTTTTTCTTCAGTTGGTCTTGCACAAACAGGTAAAATTACAGGCACTTTACTGTTCGAAGACGGCAGCCCTGTGATTTCAGCTGTTGTATATATACCATCGTTGGAAAAACATGCGGTTTCTAACGATAAAGGATTCTACGAGATATTAAACGTTCCTTACGGCACTTATCAGATTGAAGTCAGGTCAATTGAGGCCGAAAAGGCTGTATTATCTGTTACAGTGGATAAAGCAGTCATAAATTTTTCCCCTGTTCTGGAAGAAAGTAGCTATCAACTTGGGGAGGTAGTCGTGAGAGGTGCATCTGAAAAAAGAATAATTGAAACCAAAGGTTTCGCGGTGAATGTCATAGAGACCGAGCGGGAGGCCCTGAAAAATTTCCAGACCAACGAACTGCTGAATAAAACCGTGGGAGTCACGGTCCGTCAGGATGGAGGATTAGGATCCTCCGTAAACTATAACCTGAACGGGATGTCGGGTAATTCGGTTCGTATTTTTGTGGACGACATACCTATTTCTACCTATGGTGCATCTTTTAGTTTAAACAGCATTCCTCCGGCATTGATTGAACGGATAGAAGTATATAAAGGTGTAATTCCTTCATATTTAACAGATGATGCGTTAGGAGGGGCAATCAATGTTGTATTGAAAAAGAATATGCGCAACAGCCTTACAGCATCCGTTTCTTATGGATCATTCAATACGTTTCAGGCAAATTTCAGCAGTATGTTCCGTCACGACAAAACAGGATTTACTATGAAGTTATCCGGATTTCATAACTACTCCGACAATGATTATGAAGTATGGGGGAAATTCGTAAGGAATATTCTACCGAACGGGCGCTATGAATATGTCAGAGCTAAACGGTTCAATGACGCATACCGCTCTACCGGGGGACAGGTTGAAATTGGGTTTACCGACGTCAAATGGGCCGATCAGTTTTTCATCGGGTATAATACCTCGGATGATTATAATGAGATACAGCACGGCACGTATATGTCAATTCCTTATAAAGGAAGATTCACGGAATCCGAATCACACGTAACAAACCTGGTTTATCGAAAAAAAGATCTTTTTGTCCGCGGGTTGGAACTTAATTTTAATGGAGTGTACAGTAATCGCGGCCAGGTTGTAAACGATACTGTAAAATGGAACTATAACTGGTATGGCGAGAAAAGTTTAGGGCTGTACGGCGATCCTATATTACGTCCGAACGGGGCACAGCAAGGGGCTCCCACTATAAGCCATACCGACAGGGACGTAATTACTTTACGTTCTGGATTGAGTTACGACATTAACAACAACCACAAAATCGTATTGAACTATGCTTTTTATACAATCGACCGGAGAGAATTCGATGAAATGCGTTCCCAGGTCGAACAGGATTTTATAGGCACACGTGACTTACAGAAAAATATTGCCTCTCTGTCGTATGAGATGAGAGCTTTCGACACCCGCTTGAGAACCAACCTTTTCGGAAAATATTATCAACAGATGATCGACAGGATGGATCCTGTATTAACTAATGTTGACGGGGTAAACGTACGTACGGAAGACCGGGTAAAAAGCGACAAAAGGGCGACAGGTTTCGGATTGGCGGTCTCTTATGCCATTTTACCGGATCTTATGATACTTACCTCGGCAGAGAAAGCAGTAAGGATGCCATCCGAGAATGAGGTATTCGGCAGTATTGGTGAGAATATTGTAGAAAATACGAAAATAAATCCCGAGATCAGTAATAATCTGAATATCGGGTTCAAAGCTGGCTCTTACTATATGAACAAACACCAGATATCTTTTTCCGCCACGGGTTTTTTGCGCGATACGAAAGATAAGATTGTACAGCAAATTAACCCGAGGCTTAACGATGCAATACAAACAAGTCCTTTTGAAAATTTAGGCAAAACGCAATCCATCGGTATCGAAGCCGAAATGAACTATGAGTTCGATAACAAACTGGATATAATGTTCAACGTATCGCGGTTCAACACCGTATTTAATATGAAGTACGATTCCAATGGCAACATACTCGATTATTATAGGAAGCAGATGCCCAACGAACCCTACTTCACCATCAATAGCTCGGCGCAATATGCATTTTATAATTTGGTACAAAAGAATTCAGTCTTCAATATCTACTACAATTTCAGATTTGTAAACAGTTTCTACACGACATGGTTAGATATTGAAGATTTCAGAGTACCCCGGCAATACATCCAGGATGCCGGCGTCAGCTATTTGTTCCCCAGTAAAAAATTCGTAGTTAGTTTTGATGTAAAGAATATCTTCGACAGGCAGGTTTATGACAATTTTGCCGTACAAAGGCCGGGAAGGGCATTTTATCTGAAACTTAACTACACAATCAATAATTTTAATATATAAATATTCGTAATATGAAGAATCTATTTTTTAGAACGCTAATGTTCACTGCATTATCAGCCTTTATTTTTGTTGGCTGTGAGAAAAATGATATACCTGATGATGAAGGGACTCCTCCCGATACAGAACGGTGGATAACGGTAGCAGGAGCTGTAATGGGTACAACTCCCGGCGATGGTAATGGCGGTACGATGGTATACTCCGTAAGCTACGAAGACGCGAGAAACCCGGAAGTATCTATTAATGTTTACGACAACGGATTCGGTGTGAAGTCCAACCGAACAGCACGTCTGCAATCTTCCGAAGACGGGAATACCCTTTTTAATATCGCCTACACGGGAGAAAATGGGGGTGAATTTTCCAGATACAAAGTGAATGGTGGAAAAAATTTCGCTCAGGAAGAAGTAACGGTAAACATAGCCCAATATGCGGGAACTTCTCCACGTTGGGTAAAATTATTCGATGGAGACAAAACAGGTATCGCTGTGAATGTTAGTACTCCCACGGCAAATAATGTAGTACCTGAAGGACAAACACCTCCACCTTTCGAATACTACCGCGGCACAGCTACCGTATTAGCCCTGGATTTACAAAATGTGGAAATTTCAGGATACAGGCAATATGAAATACCTCTTACCCCTGCTGAAGAGTTGTTGGGTCATACAATTTTCCGCCTTGATGCGCCTGTTTTGAACAAAGCCGGAAATAAATTAATTATCGGTACATGGATGCAGAAAAGAAATCCTGAAACAGGTAATACTGAAAGTGACTTTGAAAGATTAGGCACGAAATCAGTAGTAGTAGATTACCCGTCATTGGAGAATCCGGTGGTAATCACCTCGGAAGTTACTGATGGAGACTGTAGCGGATACCGCAGTTTTAACAGTTTCGTTGCGGATGACGGGAATATCTATCAGGCTACACAAAGAGACTCCAACGGCTCTTATATCCTTAGAATCAATTCAAGCAATCAATACGACAACTCGTATGTATTTAGTTTAGACGAAGCCCTGAGCGTTGAAAATTCATATATCGAAAGCTGGAGATATGCAGGTAATGGTATTGCTTATGTGATGTACACCCATGACGGAGCCGCTCCATCTAATTTTAATTCCAACGAGCAACAAAGCTTCGTGGCAAGAGTTGACCTCAATGCAAAAACAGCCCAACGTGTTGATCTACCTTATGATTCTGATCTTTATTTCTTCCAGTATCAGGGTTTTCTTGTAAATGGGGAAGAAGTGTATATCGCTGTTACTCCTGTAGGTAAAGACGGTAATATTTATATTCTCAACAGTAGGACAGGTGCTGTCACCAAAGGTGCTAAACTCATTAATAAAACGGGTAATCACTACATAGGAATCTATTAAAACCAAGTTCTACAATCCGGACGGGAACACCCCATCCGGATTGTAGCATTTATTATCAAAAAATAAAATAATCGTATGAAAATCTTACAAATTACAATTTTCGCTCTCATGATCGCATTTCTTTTGCCTTCATGTAAAGGTAAAAGTACAAATGCGGAAAATTCTGCTACGGGAACTGAAAAAATAGACTCTGTGAGCAATAACCAGCAAAACAGAAGAAGAGGGCCCGATTACAACGCGCTTAAACAGGAACTCGGACTATCTGCGGAACAGGAAAAGCAATTTGACGATGTGCTTGAAAAATACCGTCAGATCGGTGAAGCAAACCGGGCGTCTTACACAGGTGCAGACGGTAAAGTGGACAGGGTTGCCATGTTTGAGAAAATGGATGAAGTGCGTAAACAACAATCCGCCGAAGTGAGCACATTCCTAAATGCAGATCAAATCAAGCAGTATGAGGAATTTGTGGCAAAGAATACCCGCAGGCGTCCCGGATATTCCGATGAAATATTAACGCAGATAAAAACAGAACTGGGATTAGGCGAGTCGGAATCACAAATGCTGGATGCAGTGAATAAAGCATTTGAAAAATCATACCATGATGCGCACGATTTTTACCACGGTAATCCGGAACTGGCCGCAGAGAACTGGACAAAATATGATGAAGAAAGAAAAAATGCCTTAAAACAGGTATTCACAGAAGCGCAATATAAGCAATACCTGGAAATCGTAAAAGAGATCACTTCTCCGGGCAGAAGATAAGTTTATATTTCTTTCAGAAATAGTTTTGACATCCCCACCATGCGGTTAGTTAAATCCTTATTCAGAAAAAAGGGAAGAAAAGAGTCCCGGCTAAGATACGTTATGGCGTTATCCCATCTTTGGCTGGGACTTCTCTCGACGATAGTTATATTCATCATTTGCCTCACAGGCAGCATATATGCCTTTCGAAACCCCTTCAATAACTTCAAGAACAGGCATTTAATTAACGCATCGATCCCTAAAAACACTGACCTACTACGTATAGATGAAATAGAAGCTATTTTCCACGGCAAAGGGCTTGAAATCCGGTCAATCGTGATTCCTGCGAGCAAAAAAAAGAACCTTATCATAAGTTATACCGATAAAAACAGTAATTCGGGAGGCACAGGCTATTTCAATCCCTATACATGCCAGGAGATAGAAGGAACGTACGACCGCAGTTCGGATCGGTTTTTTCAAACTTTATTGAGCCTGCACCGGAACCTATCATTAGGCCAAACAGGGAAACAAATTGTAGGGGTCTCGGTTCTGATATTCATATTTATGCTTATTTCGGGCCTGGTTCTATGGTGGCCGAGGTCATGGAAATGGAGAACATTCAAAACGTCTCTATTTGTAAGATGGAGAGCCAAATCATTTCAGGTGATTTATGGCATACATAAGGTTTTCGGATTTTATGCTTTGCTACTCCTACTATTTATGGCGATCACGGGATTATATATCACCTATCCGTGGATGAAAAATGCCATTATCGTAACTCTTGGGGGCGAATCGATCCTGAAAAAAGAGACGCCCGCCAATAATGCAGTCTCCGATTCTTTCGCTGCCCTTTTACAGGAAATGCTGCAGAAAGAAGCTGAAAAAACAGATACGGTGAATACGGCAATATTTCCGCTCGCTAAAGTGCAGGAGATAGCGGACGAGTACCTGGATTACCATGCCACTACTACCATTGTGATGCCCGATGAAAGCAATCCCCGGTATACGGTAAGGAAGATCAATACGAATAATATCCTCGGAGCGAAGGTCAACGATGTTGTTACGTTCGATAAGAAGGGGGAAATACGCTCCCTGGATCGATTCAGGGACAAACCCCTCCATCGCCAATTTATTGAAATCTCGTTACCGCTGCACACAGGCGAAATTATCGGTTTGCCCGGAATCATTTTGTATTCCCTCGTATCACTCATTGGCTGCTCTTTACCGATAACCGGTTTTATTATCTGGTGGAAGAAAGCCGGGGTATCCCGTTAGTTTTGGGTGAGATGGGGGCGGTAGATACATATATCCACTATATACCGTTGCGAACGGACTCTATTTTGTAGGTAAATGAATCCGCGCGATACCAACCGATATTATATTCTACTGGCAAACCATTTGCATCACTAACTGCCCTTTTCCGGATTAATATGGGGTCACCGGTTTCGATCTCTAATTTTGACGCGATAAAGTTATTAGCAGGCGCAGCACTTATTTCTTCTCTTGACGTTTTTACGATAATGTGATAGTCGTTCCTTAGGATTTCATAGAGCGGCCTGTTGAAATTTTCCGTTCCGTTTAAAGGAAGTTCAGGATTAAATTCAGAAACAAAATAGACAAACGGAAAATTGACCTTGCCTCTCAGCCTTTCTATACGCAGGACTTTAGTGTTCTCAGGGATTGAAAAAAAAGACCTTGCTTCTTCACTGGCCATTTGCTTACTGATATACAGTTCAAAATTCTCAATTTCAACACCCAAAATTTTCATTTCCTGCGAAAAACTAAACCAGTTGGTGGCCTCACTATAAATATTCTTTTCTGCCAACCTGGTACCGACCCCCCTTTTGCGGATCAGGAGCCCTTCGTTGACAAGCGTGTTGATGGCTTGCCTCAAGGTATTTCTGGATATTTTCAATTGTTCAGACAATTCGATTTCGTTGGGAAGCAGCTTACCGTCCCGGAATTCGTCCTGTTCTATCAATTTTCTGAGATAGAGCTCGGCTTGTTTGTGCAGAGGTAGTTTGTTATAGCCCATTTTTTCCGGCAAAGAAATGAAAAATAAAAAAAAAATCAAAATAATTTGGAGTTATTTATTTTCTTTTATACATTTGCCACGTTTATATGTTCAAACAAATTCTAAACATGATCAGTCATATGCATAATAACAAGTACCTGTATGATAAATATCCTGCCACTTCCATCGAAAATGGAACTCTCATTAAAGGCTGGAAAACTATTCTAAACCAACTTACTCCGGAGACCGGTGCCCATATCATCGCGATCGAGTGCTATACCGGTGTTTACTACGAACAACTCATTTCTTATTTTAAAAATATCCCACACACATTATTTGTGGATACTGCCAGACTTTTCAAAACCGAAGGTGAAATTCTCCGGATAACAGAAAACTTTATGAAAGAAGATGTTCTGTTCGGCTATCTGAGTAATCTCTCCATCCATGATTATTTTGATGAAGAGAAAATATTGGCTGTACGTCAGGAAATAAAATCCGCACAAAAAAACGGGAATGTCATTCTTTTTGGTTATGGAAGCTCATGTATCGTAAAAGCGGATACGCTGGTTTATGCCGATATGCCCCGCTGGGAAATACAACAAAGGATGCGAAAAAATGAAGTTACGGGTTTAGGTGTTGATAATAAAGATGAGGCTTTCTCTCTTCAATACAAACGGGGTTATTTCAATGATTGGAGGGTATTGGACAAGCACAAAAAGAGACTGTACCAACAGGTGGATTATTGGTTGGATACTACCGGAAAAGAGCCGAAACTCATCAATAAAAAAACATTTTTCGACGGTATTGAAAAGACAGCGCATAAACCATTCAGGGTGGTTCCCTTCTTTGACCCGGCGCCATGGGGAGGACAATGGATGAAAGAGGTCTGCAACCTGGACAAATCCGTAAGCAATTTCGGTTGGTGTTTCGATTGTGTTCCCGAAGAAAACAGTCTATTATTAGAGATTAACGGTGAGACTTTTGAAATGCCATCTGTCAATCTGGTATATTTGAAAAGCAAGGAGTTATTGGGTGAACCGGTCGAAGCACGGTTCGGACAGGATTTCCCTATACGTTTCGATATCCTGGATACGATGGAAGGGGGAAACTTAAGTCTTCAGGTGCACCCTACCTCTCAATTTGCAAGAGATCACTTCGGATTGCCATATACGCAGGACGAAAGCTATTACATGGTCGATGTAAAAGAGGATGCAAACGTTTATTTGGGATTGAAAACGGGAATCGACCGCAAGGCCATGATCGATGATATTGAGAATGCGAATAAAGATCCAAAGCTAAATTTCGACGATAAGAAGTACATTCATACTATTCCCGCAAAAAAACATGATCATTTTCTGATTCCTGCAGGGACTATCCACTGTTCAGGGAAAAACTCAGTCGTACTCGAAATCAGCGCTACTCCCAACCTGTTTACTTTCAAACTATGGGATTGGGAGCGACTGGGACTGGACGGGAAACCAAGACCTATCAATATAGAAAGAGGAAAACAGGTTATTCAATGGAACAGAGATACCGATTACGTTACCTCCCAATTGGTAAATCAGTTTAAAGAGGTAGCGCGGGGCGAAGGATGGGTAGAAGAAAAAACCGGCTTACATCCAACGCAGTTTATAGAAACAAGGAGACATACCTTTACAGGACCGGTACTGCATATGACAAACGATTCGGTCAATGTTTTGAATTTGGTGGAAGGTGACGAAATTATTGTGGAAAGTACAAATGATAGTTTTGAATCTCTCATTGTACACTATGCCGAGACCTTTATTGTACCGGCTTCTGTAAAAGAATATACTATCAGGCCTCACGGCAAATCAGCAGGCCGGAAATGCGTAACCATCAAAGCAAGTGTCAGATTTTAAACAGATACAAGATGAACGACGACAAAGTAAAATCAGGTTGGATTCCCAAAGTAGCTGTATTCTTCGGTTTCTTTATCATGGGATTTGTGGATGTAGTGGGTATTGCCACCAATTACATCAAAAACGATTTTAATTTATCGAGCACGCTCGCAAATACCATTCCTATGATGGTATTCCTGTGGTTCGCAGTTTTCTCCATTCCGGCCGGGATACTGATGGGGCGGATCGGCAAGAAAAAAACGGTTTTACTCTCTCTGTCCATTACGACCCTGGCAATGATCATACCTTTTATCAGCTACACTTTCCCGACGGTTTTGACAGCCTTTGCTTTACTCGGTATCAGCAATACGATCCTGCAAGTCTCCCTTAACCCATTAGTGGCTGCCATGTTTAGAAAAGAGAAAACGGCAAGTGTACTGACTGCCGGCCAGTTCATCAAAGCCATTTCCTCATTGTCGGGCCCCATTATTGCGGGAGTAGCCGCCAATTATTTCTCAGATTGGAAAATGACTTTCGTTATTTTTTCCATCACCTCCTTACTTTCCGTTTTGCTATTGTTGTTCTCAAGAACAGAGGAACAGGGATTTGAAAACAAACAAAGTAGTTTCAAAAGCGTGTTGACTCTTTTGAAGGATAAATATATTTTGTATTGCTTTCTATGCATTTTATTTATTGTCGGTCTCGATGTGGGGATAAACACCTCGGCACCCGAATTGCTGATGAAGCGGATGGGACTGGAGCTAAGCCGTGCAGGATTGGGGAGCAGTGTTTATTTCGCGGCCAAGACCA
>OBJA01002645.1_pt1 | contig 10023 bp, 11 predicted proteins | sample 1519751 | NCBI WGS metagenome assembly OBJA01 (sample SAMEA3881238, study PRJEB22517) | soil metagenome | biome: lake sediment; feature: soda lake sediment; material: sediment, water from around vicinity | place: India | collected 2013-12-23 | depth 3 m
CTCACAGTTCACTTTTTTTACCAATGGCACCGCGCAGCGGCCGCCACTGCTTCAGCAGTTATTGCATCGCTAAAAATTCCAATGGACTTAAGGCGGGTATGGGTGATTTTTTGAAATCCTTGCCGTTGCGGGTAATGATAAATTGACATTGCTGTTGTTGAGCAGCTGCGCTCGTCACGGCATCTTCAAAGTCCTTGAAGTCCAGAACTCTTGCCCGTAAAAAGGTTTCCTTGTCTTCCGGAACGATCATGGCGTTTTGCAGCAACCAGTCTATCAATTCTGATGCCTGTTGATGGCCAGCGTATTTGTTGACCAGGTAATACAGGGTCGTTATCTGATGAGCACATATACAGCAGCATTGATTTCTGATGGCAAAGTCCAGAATGGCTGCCGAAGCCTGGTAGTGGGGCTGACGTTTTTGAACGACATCGAGCAGGATATTGAGGTCGAGTAAAATTTTCACCGGTGTTTTTCTTCCAGAGCGTCGTGGTAGGCAGTTTTTGCGTCAATGTTACTGCTGATGATGCCGCTGAAACGTTGTATGTCAGGATGGAGTTCAGTCCTGGTTTGCTGACGAAGATTTTTCAGGTAGCGGTCAATCATCTCCGTGACGCTGATACCGTTGCGCAGAGCGTATTCTTTTGCGAAGTCTATATCCTCTTCAGGTAATCGAATAGTGAGTTTGCGGGACGCCATCATTATCTCCTGTAGAAATCAGTTTAGTACGGCAACTATAGCAAGGATGTACGGCTTTGTATAGGGGTATGGTTGAAAGCTGTGAAGAGGGGGGTAGGTAGTGAGCAGTGACAATAATATAGGTTTTGACCCTGGTTTTAACCATAAGAATCAGGTTATATCCGTGCATTCCGTGGACAAGATAGATTTTAAGGTTTTCTTGGTATCTTCGTATCTTCGTATCTTCGTGAGAAAAATAAAAATCTAAACGCAAGATTACGGAGATCGTAAAAATGACTGGTCACTCACTGAGAATATTTTTTATCCGTTGTTTAAGGTCCGGCAAGTCCTGCGTGGCTGTTGACCAGACAGCATCAATATCTACACCGAAATATTGGTGAATCAGTTTGTCGCGCATACCTGCCATACTTCTCCACGGAACATCAGGTGTTGACATGCGAGTAAGATCTGACAGGTTTTTAGTTGCTTCACCAATAATTTCGAGTTGTCTGATGACGCCATCCTGAAGAAGTTTTGTATCGCAAAATTGCTGATGGCTGACGCCGCGCAGATATTCATTGATTTGTTCAATGGCTTCAGAGATATGTAGAAGATAGACGGTGTCTACTTTTTGAGTCATTGATAGACAACCTTGAGTTCTGCTTTAATCCGGTCAATCAGATGGGGGCTGATAGCTTTTTCTGTCAGTAGATCGACTTTAATGCCGAGGGTGTCTGATAGTTCCTGCTCAATGCCGACCAGAGTAAGAAGGCTCTTTGTTTTGCGAAAGTTGACCAATAAATCAAGGTCGCTGTTAGGTTGATTGTCACCTCGCGCTCGTGAGCCGAAAATACAAATACGATCAGCATCGTGCTTTTTCAGAATTGCAATTAACGTGCTTTCCATTTGTGCAGTCATGGTGGCCTCCGTATATAAAAATTTATCACAGCAATGTCTAACAGTAAACTGAGGAAAATCTGATATAGCCGCAGATGAACGCGGATAATCGCAGATTGAAAACCTTTGTGGATTGGAAAAAGTCAACGGCAAGTGTTTTTTTGGGTTTACGCACACGTCAATAGTCGTTCTCACAGAGGCACAAAGGCATGAAGGGAATCTTGAGGTAGAACCAGAGGCATGATCTTCGGGTTTAAAACCAAAATCAAAAAAGCCTTTGGATTAAGGCATTGACACCAAAATATAGGTTTTGATCCTGGTTTTAACCATAAGAATCAGGTTTTATCCGTGCATTCCGTGTATTCCGTGGACAAAAATATTTTAAGGTTTTCTTGGTGACTTCGCGTCTTCGTGAGAGGATGACTTTTTCAATCGGGAGGGGGAGACAATGGCAACATTTCCACAATTACATTTTCATGGCGGTACCACCGGGGTGACCGGTTCTTGCTACGAGCTGCGTATTTCACCGGATTGTGGAATTCTGGTTGATTGCGGCTTGTTTCAGGGTGCGGAAGAGCGCCCTCTGGAAATTGATTTTCCGGTTGACCATATCAAGGCGCTGCTGATCACTCACGTTCATATCGATCACGTCGGGCGGATTCCCTATTTGCTTGCTGCCGGATTCGACGGTCCTATTTATTGCAGCGAGGCTTCGGCCCGGTTATTGCCCCTGGTGTTGGAAGATGCGGTAAAGATCGGTTTTACCAGGGATCAGCGCCTGGTGGAACGTTTCCTTGGGTTGATTGAGAAACGCATTGTTGCCGTTGCTTTTGGTCAGTGGCAAATGGTGGCCGACACAGATGTCAAGGTCAAGTTCAAGAAAGCAGGCCACATTCTCGGTTCGGCCTATATTGAATGTGATTTTGCTGGTAGACGATTCTTGTTTTCCGGGGATCTTGGTGCTCCCTATGCACCTTTGTTGCCTGCGCCGCAAGCTCCGTATCGGGCGGATGTTGTTGTCCTGGAAAGTACCTACGGTAACCGTTTGCATACTGATCGCCGCCACAGGCGTTTACATCTGAAACACATTATCAAACGGGCATTTGTTGATCGGGGCGTCATTCTGATTCCGGCGTTCAGCATTGGTAGAACTCAGGAATTGCTCTATGAACTTGAAGATCTGATCTTTCGCTTTCGTCATGAAGAGGTTGCAGCCGGGATAGCGTGGGATGACCTGGAGATTATTGTTGATTCGCCGCTGGCAAGCCGTTTTACCGGTGTCTACCGACAGCTCAAAGGGCATTGGGACGCTGAAGCCAAAAGGCGGATAGCCACCGGCAGACATCCCCTTGCTTTTGAACAGTTGACAACAATTGATTCACACCTGGATCACCTGAACGCTGTTGATCATCTCAAACGTACCGCTCGGCCAACAATTGTTATTGCCGGCGGCGGAATGTGCAGCGGTGGCCGAATTGTCGCCTATCTCAAGGCGCTCCTCGGTGATTCGCGAACCGATGTCGTTTTTGTCGGTTATCAGGCCGAGGGCACACCGGGACGCATGATTCAAACCTATGGACCGCGCGGTGGCTACGTGATGCTGGATGGTCATCGATTCGAGATCAATGCACAGATTCATACGTTGAGTGGCTATTCAGCCCATGCTGATCAACGCAATCTGGTCAACTTTGTCCGGCGTATGCGTCATCTTCCCAAAACAATTTATCTGGTTCATGGTGATCAGGAGGCAAGGGTGGCATTGAAAACAGAGTTGCAGAAATTGTCGACGATGATGGAGATTGTTGTTCCGTGAACATCATTTCTCACACGGAGACATAAAAGCCCAAACCATCCTCACACAGAGGCACAAAGGCACAAAGGAACCTTGAAGTAAATTCACAGGCAAAATATTCAGGGTTTAAAACCAAAAAACAGTTTTTTGGGGTTAAGGCATTAACACCATGATAGAGTTTTTGAATCTTGGTTTAACCATAGGAATTTCGGTTTTGCCCGTGTTTTTCCGTGCTTTCCGTGGACAAACTGATTTCAGGGTTTTCTTGGACTCTTCGTGTCTTGAGTGAGTGCAACGAACGGGCGTGAGAAAAGGTTTTTGATATTTCGCTTGCTTTTCGAATATTACGTAGTCAATATTTTTCTGGTTATTTTCTTCACTTTGCTGCCAAAGCGCTGTATTCTTTCGTCGTTTTTCAGTTTTCTTTCAAGTACTTAATTGCAAATCATTTCGAGGGGTTTTTATGAATGTGACGGTTATTGGCACCGGTTATGTCGGGTTGGTCAGTGGTGCTTGTTTTGCCGAAATGGGCAATCACGTCTGTTGCGTAGATATTGACGAGAAAAAAATCGCCGGATTGAAAAAGGGCAAGTTGCCGATCTATGAGCCCGGATTGGAAAGCCTGGTAACTCGCAATCTACAGGAGGGACGGTTGCGTTTTACCTGCAGCCTCTCCGATGCAATGGCTGACTGCAGTCTGTTTTTTATCGCTGTCGGTACTCCGCCTGGAGAGGATGGCTCGGCAGATCTGCAGTATGTTTTGGCGGTGGCCAGGGAAATCGGGGCCTTGATGGGTAAATATGTCATTGTTGTCAACAAGTCAACAGTGCCGGTGGGAACGGCGGAAAAGGTGCGTGATGCGATTCAGGAAGAACTGGATCAGCGCAACCTTGATCTTGAGTTCGATGTTGTCAGTAATCCTGAGTTTTTGAAAGAGGGTGCCGCCATCGATGATTTCATGAAGCCGGATCGTATCATTGTCGGTACCGACAGTGCTCGTGCTCGTGAAGTGATGCATCAGCTTTATGCTCCCTTTAATCGCAATCATGAACGGACGATGTTCATGGGTGTTCGTGATGCTGAAATGACCAAGTACGCCGCCAACTCCATGCTGGCAACGAAGATTTCCTTCATCAACGAAATGGCGAACCTGTGCGAATTGATGGGCGTTGATGTTGAAAATGTGCGTCGTGGTATCGGTTCTGACAGCCGCATCGGTTTTTCCTTTATTTATCCCGGTTGTGGTTATGGTGGTTCCTGTTTTCCCAAGGATGTCCAGGCTCTGATTCGCATGGCACAGCAGGTTGCCTTTGAGCCGCAGGTTCTGAAGTCGGTAGAGCAGCGAAATGAATATCAGAAAGGGTGGTTCGGACGTCAGTTACGGCGGCATTTTGGTAACGACCTGTCAGGTCTGACCTTTGGCGTCTGGGGATTGGCATTCAAGCCGGGAACCGATGATATGCGCCAGGCATCGTCAACGGTATTACTGGCCGACCTGATCGCTGCCGGTGCCAGAGTGCTGGCTTATGATCCGGTTGCCATGGAGGCCGCCAGAAGTGAATTGCCGTCAGAATGGTTTGCATCCGGGCAATTGACTCTGGTTGATAATCAGTACCAGGCTCTTGAAGGCGCTGACGCCATGTTACTGGTGACCGAATGGAAACCGTTCCGTAATCCTGATCTGGATGCCATGCGCCGAATAATGAAGCAGACTCTGATTTTTGATGGTCGTAACCAGTATGATCCGGAACTGATTCGCGCTGCCGGCTTTGGTTATGTGGGGGTAGGGCGGATGGTTTAACCGGTTGGTACAGGGCACGATGAATCGCGCCCTACGTTGTAATATGTTCAAACATCCATATGAAGGACATCAGATGATCAAGAGTATGACCGGTTACGGACGCGGGCAATCACAGCGTGGAAGCTTGTCGTTTACCGTTGAAATCAAGTCAGTCAATCATCGTTACGCCGATATTACCATCAAGGCCCCGCGATTGGTGACCCCCTTTGAGGCGCAGATCAAGAAACAGGTTTCAGCGGTACTGAAACGCGGCAAGATCGATTTATATGTGACCCAGAATAATAATCTTGTGGCAACGGTGAAACCAGTTGTCAATCAGCAGATGGCCGCAGCGTATCTGAATGCCATTCATCAGTTGCGTCACCTCGATGGAGTCTCTGGTGATGTCTCTCTGGAATACCTGGCGTCATTACCTGATGTCGTTAAGCTTGAAGAGATGTCTCTGGCGGCTGAGGAGGTGCTTGCGTGCCTTGAAGATGCTCTGACAGAAGCACTGACTGCCATCGTTGAAATGCGTCGAGTGGAGGGCGCTGCAACGGCAAGTGATATGGCTGAGCGCATTGCCTTGCTGACGCAAACCATGTCACTTGTTGAAGCTCAGGCCGCTACGGTACCGCAGGAATGGCAGCGTAAACTATCTGAACGTCTGGCGCGTTTGCAGAATGGAACTGAAATTGACGAACAGCGGGTTGCCCAGGAAATTGCCATTTTTGCAGATCGTTGCGATATCAGTGAAGAACTGGTGCGTTTCCATAGTCATTTACAGCAACTCAATGAACTGTTGTTTTCCGCAGAACCGGTCGGCAGGCAGATGGACTTTCTTGTTCAGGAACTGAACCGCGAAGCAAACACCATGGGTTCCAAGTCTAATGACGCATCTTTGACGCGTTATGTTGTCAGTCTTAAATCGGAACTTGAAAAAATAAGGGAACAGGTACAGAACATTGAGTAAGCAGCAGCGTGAAGGAATCCTGTTTGTTGTTTCTGCTCCTTCCGGAGCGGGAAAGACCTCTTTGTGTCGCGAAGTAATTGACTCGTTTCCTGAAATGAGGCAGTCTGTCTCGTTTACAACGCGCCCCATAAGGACGGGTGAACGCGCGGGGGTCGATTATCATTATATTGATGTGGCGCTTTTTGAGCAGATGAAGGCAGAAAAGCGTTTTGCTGAATGGGCAGAGGTTCACGGCAATTTTTACGGCACGGCAACGGAAACCCTGGAGCAGGCCGGTAGTCAGGGGATTGATCTGCTGCTCGATATCGACTACCAGGGTGCAGCCCAATTGAAAAAGAACTGCCGTCAAGGTGTCTTTATTTTTATCCTGCCACCGGATATGATTGAACTGGAACGACGGCTGAGACAACGGGGAACTGACGCTGACGATATTGTTAATCGGCGGCTGAAGGTGGCGCGTGAGGAGATTTCCCAGGCGGTGTGGTACGATTACCTTGTCGTAAATGATGACTTCACCACCGCCGTTGCCGAGCTTAAGTCCATTATTATTGCTGAGCGCTGCCGGAGTGAACGTTCCGGTCGACGGTTACAGCAGATTGTTAAATGAATATAGACGTTGGAAGTTGAAAAGGTTACATGCGTGGTGCGCTATGATGGGTAATGAGGCGTGCCTGTGTATGTCTAAACAAAGAAAATTTTGCGGCGACGTAGCACATTTAGTGAGTTTCTGCGCCGCCATCAATCAAGGAGAATGCAATGGCACGTGTTACCGTAGAGGATTGTCTTGAAATTATTCCCAATCGTTTCTTGCTGGCGATGGTTGCCGCCAAGCGCTCGAAGCAGCTTTATAAAGGGGCAGAGCCTTTGATTGAAAACAAGGCGGGCAATAAGAAAGTTGTAGTTGCCCTGCGTGAGATCGCAGCTGACGCTATTGATTTTGAAATTCCTGTGCGCAGAAACTGAGAATAAACTCAATCAAGACGTCGGCGCCAGCCACTTTTTTAGGCGATTCGGTTCGATGATCATCTGGGCCGGGGGCCTGTTCCGGTTGTAAGATGCTTACACGAGATGACGTTTTTTCACAATTCGTCTGTTATTATCCGCAGGCCGATCGAGCTCTGTTCGATCGTGCCTGTGCCCTCTCTGAACATGCTCACCGCCAGCAGAAAACCCCTGATGGCCGTGAATATCTGCAACATTCCCTCGAAGTTGCCTCCATACTTGCACGTCTTAAAGTTGACCAGACCACCATTCTTGTCGGGATTCTCCACGATCTTCCGGATACCCCTGACCCTCCAATTGCCGAAGTTGAAAAAATATTTGGCACTGAAGTTGTTCAACTGATTGAGACCGGACATAAAATCAGCGCTATTCCTTATCGGCAAAAGAATCGTCAGCAGGTTGAGAGCTTTCGAAAAATGTTTGTGGCCATGGCGCGTGATTTACGTGTGGTACTGGTTTATCTGGCGGATCGCTTGAGCGATATGCGGGCTATTTCACATTGTGCTCAATCCAGAAAAGAGGCCTATTCACGAGAAACTCTTGAAGTTTACGCCCCTCTTGCCAATCGTCTCGGGATCAGTTGGCTCAAGGCAGAATTGGAAGATCTGTCATTGCAGGTTCTCGAACCGCAAAAATTCGAGGCACTGACACGACGTATTACGACCCATAAGGAAGAGCGCGGTGATTACATCGATAAGGTCGGTGATCAGATCCGCAAACTGTTGGCAGACAATCAACTTGAAGGGGATGTAACCGGTCGGTTCAAACACTTTTATTCCGTCTATCGCAAAATGGAGAGAACCGGCGTTGATCTGGACGAAATATATGATTTGATCGCTTTTCGGGTCTTGGTCGATTCCGTTCGTGAGTGTTACGAAGTTCTGGGATTGATCCATGCGACATGGAAGCCGATTTCCGGGCGCTTCAAAGACTATGTCGCTATGCCCAAGCCAAACATGTATCAGTCCTTGCATACAACAGTTATTGGCCCATTTGGTGAACGGATGGAAGTGCAGATACGCACTCATCAGATGCACAGTATTGCTGAAGAGGGTGTTGCTGCACACTGGAAATATAAAGAAGGTGGCCCTGTTCCGGTTGCCGGACGGGATGATCAGCGTTTCAGTTGGTTGCGTCAGGTCATGGAGTGGCAACAGGATGTCAGTGACCATGCGACTGAAGAATCGGGCTTTGTCGACCTCTTTCCTGAGGAGGTTTATGTTTTTACCCCCCAGGGTGAAGTCAAGGAGTTGCCGCGTGGTGCTTCTCCGGTCGATTTTGCTTACGCCATTCATACCGATGTAGGATCTCACTGTGTTGGTGCCCGCATCAACGGCAAGCTCTCACCTCTTAAAACAGAATTGAAAAATGGCGATATCGTCGAGGTGATGACTGCCACCAACCAGACCCCACGCAAGGATTGGCTGGCATTTGTTAAAACCTCAAAAGCGCGTAATAAAATTCGCCAGTGGGTCAAGGCGCAGCAGCGCGAAAAGAGCATTCAAATCGGGCGGGAACTGCTGGAAAAAAATCTGCGTAAACATCAGACCAGTCTCAAAAGAGCCCTGTCTTCCGGGCTTCTGGAGCAGGCAGCGGCAGATTTTGGCTATCGAACCACCGACGATCTTTTTGCTGCGGTCGGATATGGAAAGACGTCAGCAGGGCAGGTGATCTCGCATGTCGTACCCAAGGATGATGTGCCCGTTGATAGCGATTTTGACAGCACTGAGGAACAGAAAAAGGAATCACGTCGACCAACGCAGAGCGCTATTCTCATTGGTGGCATTGACAATGTCATGGTTCGGTTTGCCCATTGTTGTAATCCGTTGCCGGGTGAGCCTGTGACCGGTTTTATTACCCGTGGCCGTGGTTTAACGGTCCACACCATTGACTGTCTCCAGGTGCAGACCAGTGATCCGGAACGGCGTATTGATGTGCAGTGGGATATGCAGCGCAAGAGCGTACGACCGGTTAAGATTCGAGTAATCTGTGACGATCAAAAAGGGATGCTGGTTGGCATTTCCGGTGCGATCAGCCAGGCAGACGCCAATATTGTCAGTGCAACAGTTCACGCTCGTGGGGACAAGAAAGGCACAAATCTGTTTGTTATTGATGTCGAGAATCTTGAACACCTCAATCGGGTTATCCGTGAAATCAAGAAAGTGAAAGGGGTTACCCGGGTAGAACGCCTGCGCAACTAGAACAGACCCTTTCCCGCCGTTATTATAGGCAGGGCATGGATGCTGCGACTTCACTCTGTTACGCGCAGCATGACGGTAATTTTTGCTGAATGTCGGTGTTTAACATCTGTCATCCTGTGTGAAATCGCAGGATCCAGATCCTAGTAAATTCAGTAAGGTGCAAGAGGGTGTTATGAGTAAAAAAATCATTTCAACAGCGTCCGCTCCGGCGGCCATCGGTCCTTACTCCCAAGCGGTGAGGTCCGGTAACTTGTTGTTCTGCTCCGGTCAGATACCGCTTGTACCGACAACGGGCGAGATGGTCGCTGGTGGTATCGAAGAACAGACGCGCCAGGTGATGGCCAATTTTGGTGAGGTTTTAAAGGCCGGTGGCGTAACCTTTGACCATCTGGTGAAAACGACCATTTACCTGACGGATATGGATCACTTTCCACTGGTCAACAGTATTTACGCCACTTACTTTGGAGACAACCCTCCGGCACGGGCGACGGTAGCAGTGGCTGCCCTGCCAAAAGGAGCATTGGTAGAGATTGACGGAATCGCCGCTCTGGATAATTAATCTGTTTTGTCCACGGAAAACACAGAAAAACACGGAAAAACTTATCTCTCACAGAGGCGCAAAGACACGAAGAAGGCTTTAGGCAGAATCTTCAGGGTTTAGAACCAAAAACAAAAAGCTGTTGGGTTAAAGGCTTTAAACCAA
>OBJA01002646.1_pt1 | contig 10023 bp, 9 predicted proteins | sample 1519751 | NCBI WGS metagenome assembly OBJA01 (sample SAMEA3881238, study PRJEB22517) | soil metagenome | biome: lake sediment; feature: soda lake sediment; material: sediment, water from around vicinity | place: India | collected 2013-12-23 | depth 3 m
TTGTCCTGGAAAAAGGTATGGCTTGGCGGCCAACCCCTACGGGGTGTTACGGGTGTTATGGGTATCGCATACTGGACACTATTTTGTATCATCGCTCCACCCTACAGTGTAACCAGATGAAAATCTGAATTTTTGGGTACAGCCCCTGAAATAAAGAAAACCCAGATCCTTATATTCTCCTTTTTTTACTGACAGGCCAGTTCACAGGAGTATTTTCCATAGAAGCCTATGATTAATAATACCCTGATTTTTGCATTACTGGTATGTCTCCCAAACCTGCTCTGCAATTCAGGGGAAAAACCTTCTGTGCCAGATGCCGGTATACACACTTCTTCTGAGCGTGTCGATACGTTCAAGGTCGCCTTTTATAACGTTGAGAACCTCTTTGATCTCCAATTTGACGGTCAGGAGTATCCGGAGTATAAGCCGGGCACATCGAATTGGGACCGGGACATGTACCGTAAAAAACTGGAGAATATCGCTTCGGTTCTGGAGTCACTGCAAGCAGATGTTATCGGATTCTGTGAAATCGAAGATGGGGATGCATTAAAAGACCTGCAGGGTGCTCTTCAGAAAAGAGGATGTCGCTATTCCTTCCACATGATTGATAATGAAACATGTCGCAGTAACACCAGACCTGCAGTTTTATCAAAATTTCCACTCAAAGATATGAAAGTTATCGATGTCAACCTCCCCGGAAATGCCAGAACTCGCCACATACTGGAAACAGATGTGCATATTGGCACATATAAACTCAAGATCTTCGTAAATCATTGGCCATCAAAGAACCACCCCGAATCCCATCGTCTGGAAGCCGCACGTACACTCGCTTTGCGACTGGAAACAATTACACCAGGAACAGATTACATAATTATCGGAGACCTTAACTCTAACTATGATGAGTATGCTACGGTGCGATCAAACAGGCTCGATGACACTGAGGGAGAAACGGGGATAAATCATATCTTGCAGACTGCTGAGATCAGGAACGGCAGAATCAGGGTTTCCAGACTTTTCTCAGAGCAGGAGATCCAAATAAGCCGGGCAAAAACGCACTATAACCTGTGGCTTGAGATTCCTGAGTCAAAAAGGATGAGCCATGTCTACAGAGGTAGCAATCAGACCCCCGACAATATACTTCTTCCACCGGCACTCTATGATTTGGCTGGTATCTCGTACCTTGACAACAGTTTTGAGGTGCATACTATGGATGGCAAACTGCTTCACAGAGGAGTTCCATTCAGGTGGCAGATGCGCTGGGGGAAAGGGAAACGCAAATACCATGTTGGCGAGGGGTATTCCGATCATCTTCCTATAAGTGCCCGCTTTGTAACCGGTCCGTTTCGATTTGACACATCAGGACAACCTACTTTTCAAAGTCAGAAGGGTGACTTTGTGCATGATTCTCAAACGAGGGTACAAAGGCAACCTGAAATGATGAGCGGATGGGTGGTGTGTAAAGCTGGTGTAATAATGACACGGGATACGCTGCAGGGAACAGGTCAATGTCTGAAAATAAGCGGAGATTCTTTTAAGAACAATTTCAGTGCTATCCGCACTGTTCTCGATAACCCGGAGAGGAAGTCAAAACTGATACTGCATCTGAAAGGAACCGGGAAACTCAGTTTCAGAGTGAGAACGGGAGATGGTGCCTGGAGCTACTATAATGCGCCTTCCTTTGCATTTTCCAACAATGCCCGTTATGCTCCGGTGGATCTTCCGCGATGGAAACGGGTGGTTTTGAATCTTCAGGATAGTAAACCGGAGCTGGAGATTGAGCTCCGGATTGGTAAAGAGTTGCCCTACTGTTTCTGGATCAGTTCGATCGGGTTTAAGTAATCACCAAAACTCAGTGTCGGAGGGGTTTCGTGGGTGGCGAAAACTCTGTCTGCATGCATTATTTTTAAAGCGATGCAGCAGGTGATATTTCATATCGATATGGATGCCTTCTTTGCTTCTATTGAGCAGCGGGATTTTCCCCAATACAGGGGAAAACCGGTGATTGTCGGTGCACAGCCCGGATATCGGGGCGTTGTGTCTGCTGCCAGTTACGAGGCGAGGCGCTTTGGTGTTCATTCTGCGATGCCGATAAATGAGGCATATAGGCGATGTCCTCAGGGGATATTTGTTCCACCCCGCATGAGTGTTTACAGTGAGGTTTCTGGTCAGATAATGCGGATTTTCGAACGATTTTCTCCAAAAGTCGAAAGAATATCGGTAGATGAAGCGTTTCTGGATATGACAGGGACTGAAAAACTGTTTGGGCCACCATCAAAAGTCGCTCAAACGATATCTGCCTGTATTACTGATGAGCAAAACCTGACCGGTTCAATCGGCGTAGCTCCTAATAAATTCTTGGCTAAGATAGCTTCAGATTTCAATAAACCACATGGAATTACATTCGCACCATTTGATCCTGAAGAGATTATCGGGTGGTTGGCGCCAATGGGTGTGGGAAGGATCTGGGGGGTAGGCAGGAAGAGTGTGGCGGTTATGGAGAGAATGGGCATCTCTCTGGTAGAAGATTTGCAGCAGTTATCACTTTCCTTTCTTCAGCAACGGTTTGGAAAACAAGGGGTATCACTATACTATCTCTGCAGAGGTATTGATGACCGCAGTGTGGGTGATGGGGATGCCATCAAGTCGATATCACGGGAACATACTTTCAATGCGGATTCCCGTGATAGAGCGGAGTGGAAAAAGACACTGTTTTTGCTCACCGAAGATGTAGCGCGCAGAGCGCGGCGCTACGGAGTTAAGGGCAGTACCGTCTTTCTCACCTGGCGTCGCCCGGATTTCAGTCGCCACACTCGTCGTAAATCTCTTCCACTGCCCACAAATGTGCCCAAACTAATATACGAATCGGTTCTTGAACTACTGGAATGTGTACATGAATCCTCACTTCGTTTGATCGGAGTGGGTATTACCGGCCTTGATAATGAGTTCCAGATGGATCTTTTTGCAGAACTGAATTCACTCAAAACGCTGGAGATATCAGAAGCAGTTGTTGATAGGCTGAGGGCACGGTTCGGTCCTGGTTGTATCGGAAAGGGACCAGAGATAGATACTAAAAAGAGGAACACGCCAAAAGAGATTACTTGAGATTCGGAGTGTTTTAATTGTATATATTTCAACATGATATTGCCGGAAACGCAAAAGAACGGATGATTATATGATCAGTGTGGTTACCTGCTGGAGACGGCCGATTCCTCAGTCGATTCAGGAACGAAACATTCAGAAAACGATCGGTGCGCACCATGAGTATATAATGATCGACGGAAGTGGTGGGATTCCGCTGGCTGCTGCTTACAATCAGGGGATAGAACAGGCCCGGGGTGATATAATCGTGTTTATCCTGGAGGATGTTTTTTTCATGAAGATGAACTGGGGGGGGATTCTCGAGGGAAAATTTGCCCAGGACCCCTGGCTTGGACTGGTCGGGGTTGCTGGCACCCAGTTTCTGTTTTCTGATAAGTGCTCCTGGACAGCTGCAGGAAGGCCTTTTATAAAGGGCCGTGTAATTCATCATCTGCAAAATGGTGATTTTTTTGCTGTGGTGCACTCACCTGAAAAAGGAGATGCACCTGTAATTGCCTGTGACGGGGTTTTCATGGCTGTAAAAGCATCGCTCTTTGAGAGTGTCCGGTTCGATGAGGGGACTTTCGATGGAGATCATTTCTGGGATCTTGACTTATGTATGCAGATCAATCAGCAGCAGCGATTGATTGTAACGACTGATATTGCTGTCAAACGGCGCTCACAAAATGTGTTCGACAAGACCTGGAACAGTTATGGACAGATGTTTCTCAGTAAGTACATGCACTATTTACCTCTGAGTTGTGCTGATACAGTCCCCGATCCGGAGCGTTTTTCCTCAAGTCAATGTGTCGATCTGAAAGGTAAGGCACCACTGGAGACAATCTGTTGACTGCCACGATGCTGCTCCAGTGGTGAGGGGGATACCTGTATCAGCCGGTCTCAGCCATCTTTGTCCGTATGTTATTTACTAATGTATCGAACTTTTCCAGATCCGGAGAGCGGGGGAATCTGTTGCGGAATTTATTGTAATAATCGAGTGCATCCCCATGTCTGTTTTGTTCAACTGCAGTGATAATTGTTTGGATAAATGCGGTGAGGTCCGGTGTTTCGGTTGTGTGATTCTGGAAGCGGGACAAACGTTGTTGGCGTTTTTGCAGAACAGCATTGCTCCAGAGGTGCAGTGGCAGTTGCATGAGCAGCATCGATTCGGCATCCCAGAGCTCCGGTCGGGTCATGATGGCTCGTGCGGCCTGGGGATGATAGACCGCGAACGCTGCACTTCTAATAAAAAAAGGCAGTACATCCCGGTGTGTTGTTTTAAGCAATTGTACTGCATGTACCAGACTGTCTGATTCCTGCGACCAGTCTTTCATTCCCTCGTGACAATAGGAACCGATTCGTCCATCTGTGGCGGTTGTAATAACCTCCGGGATATAACAGATCCCATGGCGAAATGCTATAACCAGGTTGCAGAACCAGTCAGAATGCCATTTGAGCTCGGGAATGAAGCCTCCGGCTTCAGAGAAGGCATCTTGACGATAAATAGTACAGTGTCCAAAAAGCGGGTTTCCCAGTAGTCGCTCAGCGACCTCTTCGGGACTGAGATAGCAGGGGGAATCTGCCAGGCCGAGTCTGATCGTTCCTTTTGAATTTCCGCACGAGTCGATCAATTGAATGTCACCAGTACACAATCCGGCCTGAGGATAACGTTCAAGCAGTTCCATGCATTTTCCCAGTACACCATCTGCGATATAGTCATCGGCACTTGTGCTGAACATATAGTCGCCTCTGGGTAAACTGAGGAGTTTACCTATTGCAGCAATGACGCCCATGTTGGTCTGATTCTGCACGAAGCGGATGAAGGGGTATTTGTCTGCAAAGCTCTGTATAATTGCAACACTGTTGTCCGTTGATGCATCGTCCTGAATGATAAATTCATCAGGGGTTCGTGACTGACTGACAATCGCTTCCAGACATCGTCCAAGTGTGCTGCTGTCATTGTAATTAGTCAATAAAACCGAGAGTGTCGACATACACATTCCATTCTGTAGAAGGTATCATTGAATCATACTTCCATAATTTTTGTACTTCCGGGCAAGGGTATTGACACTCCAGGAGAGGTCTGTACAGTGCATTGTGATGAATTCCGGAAGTCGCCTGCAGGAGAGACTCGTGTTTTGAGGCCGTATAAAACTCTCATCGAGGTCCTGAAGTGTGCAAGGGTGTACAAGAGATAAATCGACGTGCAGGGCTTTCGCTACCTGCAGCCCAAGAGAATATCTGTCTATCGATAAGGGGGAGCAGAAGTTTATGATGCCACTGGCAGATGACTTCAGGAGATGACGTATCCCATGTACAAGATCTCCAATATAGGTGGGGCAGAAGGTCTGGTTGTGGGCAGCGTGAATATGTTCTCCGCACCAGAGCCGGTGCATCATTTCATCCAGCAGTGTTCCACTCCCCTGGTTGAGGTCGTATACTTTACTCAATCGTAAAACGAGACAATCTTCTCCGTATGCAAGAAGCCCTCTCTCCAGGTCAGAGCGCTGCCTTCCGTACTCATTAACCGGACAGGGGGTTGCATTGTCATCGTAATTCCCCTCTTTCCCATCAAATACATAATCTGAAGAGAATGCGATGACCCTGATTCCTTGCCTGATAAGGTTTCCGGCAAGTGTGACAATGCCGTCGACGTTGACTTTACGGGTTCCGCACGGGTCCTGCTCACATGCGGCGATCCCAGCTATTCCGGCTGCAATAATCGCATGTGTAATCCCGGAACTATTCAGGTCAGAGAACCCGGAATCTGCAGCACTGAGATCGAGAAACAGGTGTGAGCTTTTGGCTCTATGTGAAGTTCCTGTGCATGAAATGTGACTGGATTGCAACTGTTGAAAGAGATGTCTTCCCAGGAACCCATCAGCACCAATGACAAGAACCGCCGGCTTACTATTGTGGCGCATCAGATTTTTGTCGCCTGCATCCGGATTACACATCTGCCAGCAAGCTCCCCCGATCGCATCATCGCAACAGCATCATTGACCTCATTGAGTGTGCACTCATGGGTGATCAGGTCGTGGGCACTGAGAATATGCTGTTGCATGAGTTTAAGATACCTGGGGATGTCTTCAGAGGGTTTAGTATTACCTCCGAACGAACCTGTTATCTGCTTTCCAAAATGGAGTGGCAGTGTATACAGTGTTGACTCTTTACCTTTGGGAGGGACCCCAACCAGAACGAGCCGTCCTCTGGGGCTTAGCAGGTCGTATGCCTGGCGAATGACTGTAGGGTTTCCGGTGTTATCGATGACTACATCGGCACCTCTTGTGCCAAGAATCTCCCTAAGAGCAGTTTCTGTTCTTTGTTCTGTGGCATTGATACAGTGTGTCGCACCTGTTTTCGCTGCGAGATGGAGGCGGTTTTGGTACAGATCGATGCCGATAATCGGATATGCTGAAACTAGACGGGCACCCTGAATGACATTCAGGCCAACACCGCCAGCCCCAAACACCACAACTGATTCACCAGGCTTAACATTCGCGTTATTGGTGATTACACCCAGTCCGGTTGTGATAGCACATCCCAGAAGCGCAGCGACGTTTCCATCTACCCAGTCGGGTATTGGGGTAAGGCGGTTTTCTGAGATGATTGCATACTCGTTGAATGTGGTGACCCAGCCGGCATTGACCCGGTTACCATTCCAGAAATAGTGGGGGGGGTGAGCATCGATACCATTGCCTTTCATCCAGTGAAGCACGACCCGGTCGTTTTCTTTGACCGTAGTTACACCAGGTCCGGTGCGCAGCACGATTCCGGAACCCTCATGTCCGAGCAGATGAGGGAGAAACGGGTCCTGTCCCTTGACACCATCTATTTCGCCAAGTTGTGAGCCGCAGATACCACTGTAATGGATCTCCACCAGTACCTGACCGCAGGAGAGTTCTTCGGGCAGTTCTATCTCTGTCACGACCAGTGGTTTTTTCAGTTCGGTAAGAATTGCTGCCTGAGTTTTTCGTGGTATTGGCATGGAATCTCCAGGGGGTTAGTTGTAATCAGATGAAATACTCGGTAATTAATTTCCAGGACTTCATGATCGGCACATCTGGAGGAACCGGTTGTGATGGTTTCCCCTTAGGTGAGAAGAGTATGCGCTCTACACGATCTGGAAACGCTGGATTTAGTAGGAATTCCGGAAGATCATCGATAAAATGGGTACATCTTTTTTCTTTGATGGTATTCCATTTCTGCTCTTGTGTTTGCAGCAGAAAAACATGATCAGCAGGGATAGCCCCGGGGCCATCACCGATAAAACCGTGCTGAAAAAGCCAGTTGCGTGATGCCTCATGCAGGTCGTAATCTGGACCACGGTAGGGAAATCTGGTTTTGTGGCTGATAATAAAAATCGTATGCCCAGCTTTACTCATGGCGTTAAAAAAGTCGCTGACACCAGAAAACATTTCTGCTTCAGACATTGCAGGACCATACAGATATCCCTGTAGTTCAATCCACTGCTCCTCCATGCCTGCCTGTCGCATTGTGTTGCGTATTTTCTCCTTTATCATCGGAACAGATGAATCGATGTATCCCCGCATCAGTGCAAGGCGAAAGAGCAGGGTATCATAGGATACGATGGTATTATCGAGATCGACTCCGATAATGTTACTCATAGTAGTGCTCCATTCTCAAAACACTCACTGATTTTGTCTGCAGCTGCCTGGGGAGTTAATCCGTGGAGCTCGCGAAGGTAGGAGTAACTTCCCACTTTATCGGTGAAAAAATCACGGCATCCGATTCTTACAAGGCGGGTTCCGCTCACCCCATTATCGGTAAACCATTCTGAAACAGCGCTTCCCAATCCGCCAATCAGAAAGTGCTCTTCTATTGTTGCGATGACCCGGTATTGTAATACTGCTTCTTTCAGGAATGCAGTGTCAAGTGGTTTGACCGTGTGCATACTTATTACTGCCGTGGAGATTCCATTGAGTTGAAGGATCTCTGCAGTACTCAGGGCTGTTGCAGCAATGTTGCCGGTTGTGATAATGCAGCAATCGGTTCCGCTCCGTACTGGAATCGATTTTCCCAGAGTAAATTGTGGTGTGTTGGTATGGATAACCGGATCACCTTTTTTTCCCAGCCGGATATAAACGGGTCCGGAATGGTTCAGTGTTGCTTGTACGGCGAGTTTTACTTCGACCGGATCGCAAGGGCAAACGATTGTAATATTGGGGTAGGATCGAAGGATCGCTATGTCATCACAGGAGTGGTGAGTAGGACCCAGATGTGAATACGACAAACCCGAACCGGTGCCGACAACAACGACCGGAAGATTATGATAGCAGAGGTCGATACGTATCTGGTCGAGACAGCGGACTGTGACAAACGGGGTTATGGTATAGGTAAATGGGCGCAGGCCAGTGAGTGCCAGGCCTGCTGCAACTCCAGTCATGTTCGCTTCAGCGATACCGCAGTTAAAAAACCGTTTTGGTGCAATATTCTGAAAGGTGTTGAAGAGACGGTTTCCAATATCTCCTGACAAAAGAATGATTCTCTGGTCATGCCTGGCGAGCTCTGTTACAGCATCTGCGAACGCATTTCTCATATGGTCTCCCTGGTAATTTCGGAGGCCATCAGCTCATTCCGTGCTGCAGCGATTTCTGTATTGTCCGGAATACGATAATGCCAGTTGTTGTCATCTTCCATGAATGAAACACCTTTGCCCTTAACTGTATGGGCAATGACCGCAACCGGTTTGCCGCTTCCGTCAGGGAGTCTGTTTAAAACCCTGGTGAGCTCATTGAACTGGTGTCCATTTACCTCATGAACACTCCATCCGAAAGCCTTCCATTTTTCAGGAAGCGGATTGAGGGCCATCACCTCTTCACTTTTTCCGGTCCCTTGCCATCGGTTATAATCGACAATGACCATGAGGTTTTCCAGATGTTGTGCAGCTGCCATCATGGCTCCCTCCCACATGGAGCCTTCATTGCATTCACCGTCTCCGGTGAGTACAAATACTCGTGATTGCATGTTGGTGATACGGGTTGCTAAGGCAATGCCTATTCCTATTGGTAAACCATGGCCCAGTGATCCGGTTGCCGCTTCAATACCGGGGATTCCATGAGCAGGCGGGTGTTCACCAAAGATGGTTCCATCGCTGTTGTATGAATCGAGTATTGCGGGTGAAAAGAAGTCGCGTTCAGCAAGGATTTGAAAGAGGGCCGGTGCAGCATGTCCTTTGCTCAAGATAAACCTGTCGCGGTCGGGAAGTTCGGGATGTCGGGGGTCGATGTGCAGCACATTCCAGTAGAGTGTGGCCAGTATGTCCAGACAGGAGAGGCAGGATGCCAGGTGCGGGACGCGGTGTTTACCTGATGTCTCTATGGTTCTGGCTCTGAGTACTGCGGTTAATTGCGAGAGGTCTATTTCTATTTTCATACAATATGCCGATATTCCAGGGGTTGTGACTTTAAAAAAGAGAAATTGCTGGTGACCCATTCGATCACTTCATCGATACCGGATTCTAACTGTACCAGATCCGACCAGCCAAGCTCATCACGGATTCTGCTGCTTTCCAGCACATAAGCTGCATCCTTTCCGATCCGATCACCGGTAATCTCCACTGCCTGTTCAAACTGAACTCCCATGCGGTTGCAAATCAGGGATACGAGCTCTGCAATGGAGATGATCTGATTTGTCGAAAGGTGATAGATCGATCCGCATGGAGATTTTTCGAGCATGGCTAGTGTGGCCCGGGCAACATCGCTGATATGAATGAAGGAGCGTCTGGATGTACCACCGCCGTGCAGAGGGAGTTTACGTCCCAGGAGTATCGAAAGAATGGTCCTGGGGATAATACGGTACAGGCGTTGTCCGGCACCATAGACATTTGCAGCCCTGGTTAATATAACCGGAAAGTTGTATTGGCGATTAAAAACTGAGAGACTCAGATCACATGCGGCTTTGGAAACTGCATAGGGTGTGCTG
>OBJA01002647.1_pt1 | contig 10019 bp, 3 predicted proteins | sample 1519751 | NCBI WGS metagenome assembly OBJA01 (sample SAMEA3881238, study PRJEB22517) | soil metagenome | biome: lake sediment; feature: soda lake sediment; material: sediment, water from around vicinity | place: India | collected 2013-12-23 | depth 3 m
GTTTTTTGATATCCTGAGTTCTTTTTGAAACACCGATAAAGTCTGTATCCGGTACCAGAACCAGAAATCGCCCTGCCAGACTGATCTGAGTGGTGATTTTTGCCCCCTTGGTACCAATAGGTTCTTTGGCAACCTGTACAAGGATCTCCTGACCTATCTCCAATACTTTTTCGATAGGAATCCGTGCTACCCGCTTCCGTTTTGATGGATCCTGCTGCCCCATGAAACGATCCATTACAGAATCACCTGCTTCAAGAAGCAGTGAGGGATCGACATCAGAGGCGTGAAGAAAGGCACACTTCTCAAGGCCAATATCGATAAAAGCAGCCTGAATTCCAGGCAGAATCGATGTAACCTTGCCCCGATAAATATTACCAACCAACCGGTAATGATCGGGCCGCTCTACAACGAGTTCAACTACCTTATCGTTTTCAAGAAGTGCTGCCCGTTTTTCAGTAGGAGTAGCATTAAATAGTATCTTTTTGTGCATATTCTGTTTTCTCAGAAATTGATTTTTACGGTAATCAGGAATCTGTTATTAGTTCTTTCCTGCTCTTTTTTTGTTTTTATCTTTCCAAAGGTCCACTCGGCTCTTCCCGTAACATTATCCGTAAATATATATGAGAGGTGCGGGGTAATGGAAAAATTCATTTCATCAGCGAGCACTTCTCCTTCGGCTTTTTCTTCTTTTGCTGATCGTGAGAAGTTTATTCCCATTGTCGTTCTACCCCGTACCGGAATCGTCCAGGTTAACAGTTTTATTTCGGATAAACGGCTGTTTTGTTCCACCTCGTAACTGATATCGAGTTCCTGGCCATCGGTTATATTTTCCTTTGCCCTCTCTCCAGTTGTATCCATGGTGAACTCAGTACCGTAATTTAAACGGCCGCTTAAACGAATCGGCCATTTCTTCACCGTCCCACTGAACGAAAGCAGTGGCGACCAGTCAAAGCGAAAGACGGTATCGATTCCCATAGTACTGGAACTTTTAAATGTTTTTCTGAAAGAAAAATTAGAGTTAAGATCAAAGTTCTGTATATGATCCCGGAAAAAAGAAAGTTTCATGAGTGCCGGAGTCCGTGCACTGACTGAAATCTCAGGACACGTAACGGAAGTATCACGGAACAGTGTATCGGGACGTACCTCATAGCGTTTGTTCCAGCTTACGGAGATCGGTGTGAAGTAGATCTCGAAAGGTATTTTTAATGACAAGCCACTGGAAAATGAGTACTTCCGCTCTACAGTCCGACGGTCATCTCTGTAGAAATCAAGGGTATCACCATGGTCTTCACTGCGATAGCGCATTCCCCCCAGCATGTTATCGTTCATATCACCGGTGAAAAAATTTCCCTCTCCTCTTCCGGTAATACCGAGCTGATATTTAAAAAACTCAAACCAGGAATCACCAACCCGTGCAGATGACAGGTAGTAATTGGTCAGACCTGAAGAAGCACTATAAGTAAAGGATATTCTCCTGAGTCCCAGTTTATCCAGTGTTTTGTTTATTCCATCGAAAAAGGCTGGGTTCTGTCCCCCTGTACCTGAACGAAAGATCTGATCGATGTTCAATGTACTATTAAAAGAGAGCATTCCCCGCACATCGCCATTGATGTAATTTGTATTGCTGTTTTTTCTGGTGGCAATATCTCCTTTGTAATCTGCTGCATACTCTGCTGAAGTTGAGAGCCAGTCCAGAAATTGAGGATTCAAACGTACTGATGCGTGCTGAGAACGCGATTTCTCACCATACGTAATAAGGAAATCTTTCCAGTCCTCATCTGCCTTGAATATGTAATCCATCTTTTCGCTGAGTTCTCCGTCTGCCCTGTCCCGCAGATCCCGTTGAATATTCAACGTGTAAGCCAGCTTTATAAGGGGTGCAATCGGTGAGTAATCCAGTGTTACACCATGATTGAGGTTAAAAGTGGAAGTGGGAGTCGATACTCCTTTTTTCGTATCAGTGTGGTGAGTCCACCCGTAATTGACATCTGCCAGATTGAAGGAGAACCGCTCGGGCAGCAGTGACAACTCATAATTTTTGAAGCTTTTAGGCAACCATTTCTGCTCTGAAGAACTGAATGGACGCCATTTAGTCCATTCCGGCGGATTGGTTGCAGACAAATCGTAGCGTAATTTCACTGAATATTTATCATGCTTCGTGCTGATTGCATAATCGTCACTGCGATCTTCCGTGGGCCCCTGGAGAGCCTCTGTGTTTGAAACACTATAAACAAAATCTGCCGCAATCCGATCTGCAGTGAGGTTGACAAGGGGATTATCCGATTCTGAGTTTTTACTGTAATTGGCAAACAATTTTATGTTTTTACTCTGTGTCTCGTAATGTTCAGCATCGGTCATGGCATTACGGTCTTTCTCTTTTCCTCTCATCATATCAACCAGATCACCAAACATGTCCACCAGATTATCAGAGCGCCCCGATTCATCAGTCAGATAGACATCCGTATTATTCTTGAGCTGTGGGCGGGAAATGGATCCATCGATAGATGCACCTACCGGAATCGATACCCCCCACTCCTGGGGAAGAAATTTATTCAGAGAAATTGTAGAGCTCATGTTTGCAGTAAGCGTGGAATGATCAGCACGCAGGATATTCTCTGTCATCCTTCTGAAATCACCATCCTCATAGTTGACTCCAGCATTTACATCGAGCAGATCAGCCCATTTTGTCTGCGCATTTGCCCGCATGGCCCAGCCCCGTTTCACACCTATACCCTCAAGCTTCATCTCATTCACCCACAGCTCTCCAGATGATAATTCCGAATCCTGGCCTGCAGTGAAATTCTCTCGCACAACCCCCAGCCCCATCCAGACGATCTTCGAAAAATTGGGCTGCCGCCCCTTCGGGGCCTTTACCCGAATCCTTCCGCCACCTTCCAGAACAAGGCTATCGAATATGGATGAATCAGGCATACGAACCATGTAATCATCCTTCAATGTCGCCAGTTTTTTCAGGTCGATTTTCACCTCCTGCCAACCCGACACGATATCACTGCGATACTCATAATAGGTCGAATCATCTGAACCAAACCGGAACACAAAATCAACTTTTCCGTCATATAAGAGCTTGTTATCTGCAGTACCACCATTAGGATCTCGTCCAAAAACCAGCAGATTCAGTGTTCTGTACGCTGTAAAATCCAACTCCTGGTAACTGTAGTTTCTGGTAACCAGAGCTTCTTCATTTTCACCAAGGTTCCTGAAATTAATCCTTAGCGCCCCCTCTCTGTCCCATGGCTCACGTTCGCTATCTCTAGTCCAGTTCAATTGTTTATACTTTCCTACAGAGCGGTTCCAGTAGAATAGATCTTCCTGGTTATTTATCGCATTCGCTTCAATCTTTGTCCCACTGGAATCGTATACAGCCTCCCACTGATTGCCAACAAACTCCATTTCGGAAAAAACAAGCTGTTGCTCGGTTTTCAATTCTGTTGAATCAAAACCATTCCATATTAACCGTACCATGGTAATAGTAGACCATGAAGGGCCATTGACTGAATCACGGATATGCTCATACCCTTTCAGTAGCTCCTTCAGTGGAATCCGGTATTTCCGGAACCCTCCTGCCGGATTGAGTTTGGCAGTTTTATCAATGTATGCAGCATTGGTGTCAGAGAGGTCTATTGTAAATTGATAGTAGCGTTCGGTTATGTGTGTCTGAACAGTACCATCAAAATTTATATCCTCAGAATCCATTCGGTTGTTACCTTGTGTTCTGCAAACATAGCGGTAATTTCTGGTATCATTAGCATAGTCACGATAATTGTCTCTGGAAGGGTCGGGATTCGATAAACTATCCCACCAGAGCGTATCCCAGGGTATATACTCTCTTTCGCCAGGTATCAGATAGAACTCATCTCTGTCGTGTAATCTGTCGAGGCCAAGATCGAGTTTCGAATCGATCCGGTCGGTCCAGTAATAACTGGTGTCCTCCCGGTCCTCCATACCGTTTGGCGGACCGCCATTGAGCGAAAGGTCTTCCCGCATCGTTCCCATCTGAATCAGCAGTTTTCCTTTGAGCGGTTTCTTACCACCCGGTTCATCCTTTACAGCTCGCATAAGAAATTCAAAATAACGGTCTTTTTCTTTATCAGAAAAGCTGTAGGAGATAGGAGTCATAATTCCAGTCCAGGCATTTTTATAACGGGGTACCAAAGCCGCAGAATCAGGCGCCGGAGTACAATGCAAGCGCAATACAGACTGATAATCATTGCTCCGATCGATTTTTGTTGAATCAGGTTTCCAAACCATATTTCGTGGTATACGAAACGTCTTATCGTCAGAACGGGGAGTGAACCAGTAATAGTCCCAGGCTGGAGGACGAAGGTGAAGAGAATCAAATGGTGGACTGGCCTGATACCAGCTCTCGTGTGATGTGTACAACGAACTCGACCGTTTACTATCTTCAAAATCATCAATATACGCTGCACCATCAGTGTTCGGGTTCATTCTGCTGTATGCAAGCTCGAAATCAAATGTTGCAGACGATTGAGCCTCGGTTTTCACCAGTGGCAACCAGTTTACCAGCGAAGTCATCCACTCCGGCTCAAGATCAATACGAGTGTTGACATCGTACAAAACTTTATTGTACGGTTCCTGCTCCAGACGGGGAACTCTGTCGGTAACCGACACATTCTGATAAAGAATACTTGCCCCGATAAAGGACTTCTCACTTATAAACGGCAGTTTCAGCTCTCCATGCATTCCCAAAAACACTTTTTTATCCGGAACAAACAGCGCTTCACGCTGATACTCAATGTCAACATTGGTAGCAGCTTTTGCCAGAGGAGAAATCAGTTCGAGATGGCCCATTTCATAATCGATGATATAATCCCGATCGCGTTTGAGCACCTGATTATCTGCGGTCACCCGCTCGGTGCCAGGCATAACCCCCCAGCCAAGATCAAATGTGGTTTGCTTCGCTGAACCAGACATTCTCATAACATAGAAAGGCTTATACCCCTCCGGCCTGCGTTCCTTGCTATAGGTGTACATCACCGTATCCCTGAAGTCTCCCAGTGATTTATTCCGAAATGGCTCATTTCCGAAAAATGAGGTATCGTAGGGTGGAATAATGAGCAGACCATTCTCTTTATCGAAAATATCTCTTTCATCGAGCTTCAGTATCCCGCCTTTTGAGATACCCAGGATATCTGTATACCATTTCCCGTTCTTGTCAGTTTCCTCCTCTATCTGTGTATCTTCATCCCTGCGAAACACCTTTAAGATAAAACCGCTGTAATCCTGCAACGCAGGTAGTGTATAGACATTTTTCCACATCAGATAAAATCGCTCCGGATCGGCACCAGCAGAGTCGATTGACTGAATCGGTTTCAATGTCCAGAGATTCCAGAGTGAGTCGGAACCGGACGGAGCTGTACCTTTATTTATCGAACCTGATTCGGTTCTAAGGTAAATCGCAATGTGATCAGTCGGCTGAATGGTTATGGAATCGACAAACCGAATCCACCCCTCCTCGGCTCTAAGATGATAATGCCGTTCAGGAACAAGCCGTTCAAACTCATAAGGCTGAGGAACTGAATCAACAGTTACTCTTGTGACTACTCTTCCTTTTTCAAGCTTGATTTGTGTTGCTCTGTTAGGGTCCACTTTCCTCCAAACCTGCAGCTCTGATATTTTAGGAGGAGGGGAAACTGCAGATGAGCTGGAACTACCATATTTACGGTTATAATACCGCCGGTATTCATTGTTAAGGAAAAAGAACCGATTCTGCTCTATCATGTCCTCTGTGAGAGACCGCATGTCACCACTTTTATTCCTTGTGGATAATTTCTGATTTTCACCCTGCTCATAGCTGGCAATCGATGTCAGCATGAGCGGACCGAGCTTCGATTTGACCTTTATACCAAACAATCCCTCGTGATTCTCCGAATAGCCAGCCAGACCCTGTCCTGGCATACTGAATCCGGTATGTCCTGCGATAACTTCCTGAATTATCTCATCTTCCAGCTCACCAGGTCTTGACTCCTTATACTCGATCTTGAAATTTTTAAGATTATCAGTCATGGAAAAATCGTCTGTCTGACTGTCAAATCCAATATTCAGGTTTATTAAACGCCCCACAGTTCCTGAAATACTGAAGGAGTAGTTCTCCATCTCAAAGATAAAAGAGCTGGATTGATTTGGATCATTATCGTTTGCGGATTCGCGGTGTGATGAGTTATCAAACCCGATCGCCAGCTCAAGAGAACCTCTGATAGTTAAACGAGGCGGATCATTTCCTAACACTCGCTGAGCCCATGAAGGATACTGTACCGGTAGCTCCCACTGCAGTTTCATAGGTTGATTCTTTATCTTTACAGCGTCTTTCTGTCCCTGGGAGACTCTCTGATGCCAGGCACGGTATAGGCCGTAGTTTCTCCGTGCCAGTAAATAGTCACTGAGCTCCGCATAGTGGTATTCCCACATGGTATACCCTAAATCATCATACCGCCTGAATGTAATCTGCCGTTTTTCAAAATCAACGACTGCTGTATCTTTGAAAAGTGTGGTATTCAGTTTAAGCGCTTTGGGATGAGTGGTTACCAGCAATGATTTAACATCTGGTTCATCCTCGAGTGGATGAAAACTCTCGATCCGGGGAGTTTCAAAACGCAGTCCTTTTTCTGCTGCATATACAGAAAAGAAACATATCGTTAGAATTAGTAAAGGAGCAATGTAGTTACGCAATTATCGATTGCTCCTCTTTTTAATCTGCTGTGTTTCTGGAACCGCAGGATCGGGCAAATCCTGGCAGCAACGGAATCCAACCGGGTTGTGCCGGTTCTGAGGGTAATAGCTGTAACGCTTGTCGGAGCACCTGCTCTGAGGCCCACTGGCCCAGAACCCTCCCATAACATAATAGAACTGTCCGTTTTCACCAGCCTTTGTACTTGTCCATTCCATGAGACTTCCCGACATGTCGTATACACCAAAATATCCGCGACATTCCGGTTTGCTTCCTGATGCCTGAACTGTCGTATCATGAGTCGCACAGGCATACCGTTCGTACATTTGCCCGTAGGGATACGTTGAACTTTGCGGCCCGGAACAGGCCAGTAACCACTCTTCCGAGCTGCATAACCGTTTTCCCACTGAATAACAAGAATCCATGGCATGATACAGTGATATATAGGAAAGTGGAACAACACCTTTGCGATTTGGCCACTCATACCGGTCGATACAGAACTCGGCTGAACCAATTTTTATATGCTCCATATCCGCAGGACAGGGAGATTTGCCAGATAACTTCTGAATCTCATAATACTCTTCCCGCATCTCCATTCGTCGTCCGCAACTATCAACACCATCAAAATAAAGCGTTACCGTACTATCGATGCTCAGTGGATTTCCATCGTATACTGACCATGGTGCCTCCTGTGACAATCGCCAGCGGATTGTGGATGCCCGGTTTGCTGAGAGAACAACCTTTATCGCCCGCCGGTGAAGTCCTCCGGAGGGATCAGGGTAAATCCAAAGCTCTGCACTGTCCCCCTGACAAGGCTCATTCGCTTGTTCAACTGTCGTATCGGAACTATCCCCAGTTGAATCAGAAGCAGGAGCAGTTACAACTACAGTATCTTTTATGGTATCCTTTTTTGCCAATGCCCGGTCCTGACGTTGTGAGCTTCGCTTTGGGATCGTATCCCTGCTTTCAGGTTTCACTGTATCCTCTTGTACCGGAACAGTATCAATAGCCTGTTCTGAAGAATCTGCACTAACCTGTACACTGTCTGCTTCGGAAAACTCGATCTGCTGATATCCCGGAACTGCTCGTCTGTTAAAAATAATCCAGAGCAGTAAAAATAACATCAGGAGGAGTAACAATAACAAAATACCCCGTTTTTTTGCGGAGGATCTGCTCTTGGTATTTAAACGCTTCTGAACCATTCGAAATTCATCTGTCAGACTGGTGTAATCATATCAAAACTAACTAATTACATTGAAATAATCTAACTTTGTATCACTCTCAATAACGGAAAAGACCTTCAGGAAATCTTTTGTCTCCCCCACATCATGTACCCTGAAAATCCTGGCACCACGCAAAAATGCCGATGCAACGGTACCCAGGGTTCCTGCAAGCCGTTCCTGAACACCTCTTCCGGTAATCTTGCCGATAAACATCTTTCTGGATGTCCCAATGAGTATCTCAAAACCCAGGCTGGCGATAGAATCCAGTCCCCGTAACAGCTCCAGATTATGCCAGGCTGTCTTTGCAAAGCCAAAACCTGGATCAAGAATTATCTTATCCCTTTCTACTCCGCCCTCCATGAACCTTTCCACCGCACCCAGCAACTCATCTTTGACCTCACCAACCACATCTGCATACTGCGGATTCACCTGCATTGTCTGAGGAGTTCCCCTGCTGTGCATCAAGACGATACGAGCTTTATGCTTTGCCACCGTCGTTATTATTTCTTTGTCAAATCGCCCTGCACTGATGTCGTTTATCCAGGTTGCCCCTGACTGCAGCGCTGCATCCGCTACGCACGCCCAGGTGGTATCTACACTGATCGGCCCGTGAAATTCTCGAGCCACACGTTCTACAACGGGAATAACTCGTTTCAGCTCCTCTTCGGCACTTACTTCAGAAGCCCCGGGTCGGCTCGAAGCACCTCCGATATCGATGATATCCGCTCCATCGTCACGAAGCTTCAATGCATGGTTCACTGCCGTTTCGGAAGTTCCATGCCACCCCCCATCATAGAAAGAATCAGGCGTGACATTAACGATTCCCATCAGGGCAAAGGGCTTTTCAGCAACTCTGATTGCGCTCTGGTCAGACATCTTATTGCACTACCCCGGTTAAAACCTCACAAAAGCTGAATAAATCGCTTAAGTTCTGTGAAAAAAACGACTGCTCGCCCTAGTAAAAAAGAATCACCCCAGCAGCTCTGTTTTAAAAGAGCAGGACTCCGATCTGAAGATCGGAGTCCTGCTCTTGTTGGTAACTTCAAAGATGGCGAATGATTCGCTGCAGGTCTATGCATTTGATTTTTCCGGAAGGTTTTCTGAGCCAACCGTACTGAGATCAGAAATACCTATCTCCGGTCCAACAGTAACCGTATTCGGAGATTCTGCAGGACGCCTCAGAAAAGACCGGGCCTTCTTTGCGGTCTGGAGCGTATCACCGGCAATCACTTTCATGATCTCTTCACGATCAAGAAGTTCATGCTCCAGCAGCGCATTGGCAAGCAGCTCAAGCTCCTCACCATGTTCAGTGAGAATGGTTCTTGCCCGCTCGACCTGCTCTTCAATTAATGATCGCATCAGACCATCAATCGCCTCAGCAGTTTTGTCGGAGTAATCCCGGTGACGGGAGATTTCACGACCCAGGAATATCTGTTCATCTTTTTCGCCATAACTGATTGGCCCAAGCTCATCAGTCATACCGTAATCACAGATAAGCTTTCTGATAAGACTGGTAGCCTGTTTGATATCACTTGCAGCACCAGTTGTCTGATGATTGAACACGATCTCCTCTGCCATTCTCCCACCAAGCATCACACAGATACGGTCGAGAATATATTGCTTTGTATAGCTGTGTTTATCTTCCCAGGGAAGCGAAAAGGTAACCCCAAGAGCCCGTCCACGAGGTATGATGGTAACTTTATGGAGCGGATCAGCCTCCTTGCAATAAATATTGCATATCGCATGTCCGGCCTCATGATAAGCTGTAAGCTTCTTCTCTTTTTCTGATAACACCATACTTTTTCGCTCAGCACCCATAAGAACCTTATCTTTGGCTTCTTCAAAGTCGAGCATAGTGACAGTGTCCTGCCCGAAACGCGCAGCCATGAGCGCAGCCTCATTCACCAGGTTTGCCAGATCGGCTCCGACAAAACCGGGTGTACCACGTGCAATGGTGTGCATATCGACATCTGGTGCAAGCGGAATAGTCTTGGCATGCACTTTCAGAATGCCTTCTCTGCCCTTTACGTCAGGCACATCGACAACAACCTGACGATCAAACCGTCCGGGACGTAACAGTGCCGGATCAA
>OBJA01002648.1_pt1 | contig 10018 bp, 10 predicted proteins | sample 1519751 | NCBI WGS metagenome assembly OBJA01 (sample SAMEA3881238, study PRJEB22517) | soil metagenome | biome: lake sediment; feature: soda lake sediment; material: sediment, water from around vicinity | place: India | collected 2013-12-23 | depth 3 m
ATTTAGTTGCATTCATAATCAACAAAAAAAGTAATATGCAAAAAATGACCTATACGGAAGCAAAAAAAGAGCTCGAAGCCATTGTTTCTGCCATTGAGACGGGTGAACTGGATGTGGATGCCCTTACCGAAAAAGTGAAAAGGGCGTCGGAGCTAATCGCTTTTTGTAAGGAAAAGCTGACCAAAACCGATAAAGAACTTCAGAAAATATTAGATGACATCGCATGATTCCTGAAAAGAAACAGAGTGTAATTATTGTGGCCGGTGGAAAAGGACTTCGGGCAGGAGGGGAATTACCTAAACAGTTCCAATCTATCGGAGGAGAGCCGATGTTGATGCATACTATCCGGGCATTTCATGATTATGACTACAGGATGCGTATTGTGGTGGTGCTTCCTGAGGGAACGCAATCGTTATGGTCGCAACTGTGTGAAGAACATCGATTTACTGTCCGGCATACAGTAGTGACCGGTGGAGAAACCCGATTCCATTCTGTGAAAAACGGGTTAGAGGAAATCCCGGAGGAAGAGACGGTAGGTGTACACGACGGTGCACGTCCTTTTGTGACACCGAAGCTAATAGGGCGGTGCTTTGATGCTTCGTTTGAAAACCAGTGCGGAGTGATCCCGGTGACGGATGAGGTGAACAGTGTGCGTCAGCTCACCGCAACGGGCAGCAGGACACTCGACCGGAAACAGTTGAAGCTCGTACAGACACCGCAGGTTTTTCCGGCGAGGGGATTGAAAAAAGCATACGAGACCGGTTTTGACCCTTCTTTTACCGATGATGCATCGGTAGCGGAAAAATGGGGAATGAAAATTCAACTGAGGGAAGGGGAGGAGACTAATATCAAAATTACCACCCCTTTCGATATGGCGCTGGCCGAATATTACTACCAATTGATGGCAAATCAATAAAAATCATTCCATTTTGTCAAAATATCATAGAAATTTATTACTTTTGAAGGATCAATCAAAAGCAGGTCCCTATGGAAAAAATAGATAAGTTAGACAGGCAGATATTGGAGATCATTTCTCAAAATGCCCGTATTCCTTTCAGAGATGTTGCGGAGCAGTGCGGTGTGTCGCGTGCCGCTATCCATCAACGTGTGCAACGGATGATCGAAAACGATGTAATTACCGGATCAGGATACCATGTAAACCCGAAAGTCCTCGGTTATGCTTCCAGCGCTTATATCGGTGTAAAATTGGAGAAGGGATCAATGTATAAAAATGTGATCCCCGAATTCGACAAGATACCTGAAGTGACTGAATGCCATTTTACCACCGGACCCTATACACTTTTGGTAAAGATCTTTGCACGCGACAATGAACATCTGATGGATCTGCTGAATAACCGTATCCAGGAGATACCGGGCGTAGTAGCCACCGAGACAATGATCTCTCTCAGCCAGAGCGTGAAACGGGGCATCCCGATCATGAAAGAGACAAATGGGGAGTAGGGTACCACAACTGTAGCGATGGGGTGCTAAATTTGTTAATCGGTTTGATTAGTAGCTTGATCCTATCGTCGTTCGAATTTTTACTCCTTAGTCAATACAATCATGTCTGAAAGACTTTTGATCATCCTATTGAAATCGTCTTTCAAATTTCCGTATTCCTCAGGTTGTATGATAAATTGTTTTAAGTTAAATTGAGCGTCAATAAAAACCTGATCTTCAGTGATTTTTGTTGATCGGGAAAATGAGATCAAATCGTTTTCCAACAATTGATTCTCCGGGATATATTCAACTTTATACCCTTCGGGAATAAAGATCGTACTTTTATAGGATTCTCCACGCGAATAAACAAGGTCAACCGGAAGTGTCCTGTCCGATTGCCTGAATGGATTTTTACTTAAATTCAGAGAACAAAACGGATTAATAAACAATTTATCGGAATGGTTATCAATCAGACTCTCAAACCGGAAGAAGAAAGTAAAAGGTTTACTCAGGACTGTGGTCTCCGGAAGCTTAATGTCGGTGGCGTTGATCTGCTCCCTGTCTTTTAGATATTTGGTCAGATTATTGGGATCTCCCTGATAAACCGAACGCAATCTGTATGCATCCGGTCCCGTGGACAAATACATTACCTCAGTCTGAACTGTATTTGTCTCGGGAATAATTTGCAATTTTAAATTTTTCTGTAGTAGGGATGACGTTTTTTGTTGAATCATAATCCATTCTTCCGATTTTGGTTTTACCACTAAACCGTTTACATTCATACATCTTTCGGGCAATACGGAATAATACAAAAGGGGTTCGGTTGCATCAAGAAGTACAACCCTGTCATCAACCTCCACCATTACGATGACATAATTAAAAAATTGTTGGAACGGATGGGAGAAACTGATGATCCCATTGCCCCGGGTACTTAATATCACAGGACAGGCCTCTATCCCTTCTGATTTTAGTAATCCTGTAAGCAGCAAATTGATATTCCCGACATTCCCGCTTTGCTGTTTCAAGAAATCTTTCAGGTCCACATCTGCAAACTTTCCGGTGACGCTATTCCATGTGTATTTCGATTTAACAAATTCGGTGATAATTTCAATCTTTTCTTTGGTGGATCTCTCTTTAAGTTCAACTCCGGCCATAATTCTGGAAGCCTGCTTCTCTACATTTCTAATGTATTTTCCGAAATAATCGTTTTTTAGAAATTCATCGCACATGGCCGGCCATGTGGTCATGATTTCCCTCTTTCCCCCGTTCGGATGATGAAATGTGGAAAGCTGAAAATTGATATTAATCATATAATCATCCACGGAAGAAATAAATTCTTCATCTTTGAACGCGGGAATATCATTCATCCCGAAGTTATAAATGACTTCCCTGTATCTGAGATTCCTGAACTGGATTTCGCTGGTGGGCGTGCTGGAAGTGAAAATATCTAACTTATCGGTTCCTTTAAGAATATATGCATATTCGTAATAAGGGATTGCATTGTATTTTAAGTTGCTGAAAACAACCGGTATCCTTTGCTGAAAGTACCATCTGCGCATATTGAAAAAGTAGGGCGTTATGATGGTATAGCTTAATTCGATGACCGAACCGGGGCGTACATCGGAGAATGCAATCTTTTTGACACGAACGTTGTCGTCCACTTTTTCTTCGAATATATTTTTCGCTTCCAATTTTGTTTGTGTAAAACCATGGTCGATATTATATGTTGTGCCTTCAATACTTTCGACAGATTCCCAGCCCGCATCTCCGTAATATATTGGGATTTCGAAATTGGCATACTGTACGCCCGGCTGCTTGAGGATTTTAATCTTGACCTGCTTCTTCATGCGAAGAAGAAAACCGCTCTGCGCATAGTTTCCCGAATAGAAATACTCCCCCTGATTGTAAAGCACGACGGCATCTGCATCGGGATCGTTTTCATACTCTTTCATGACCATTTCGTGTTGGGTTACTCTGCCGAAATCGAGCGAATATTTTTCTCCCTGGGCAAATCCCATCATTGATAAAAAGAGGAAAGCAGATAGAATGGCATTTTTTTTCATACGTCAATATTTATTTTTAACACTAAGGTCGTATGGAACTCGCTATAATCATATTCTTGGGTGAAAATGGTTTACATGCTCGTTTCATCGTATATATCAATTGCGTGTGTTTCATTAAAGAGTTTCGATATGGATATTTTTCATTTCATTGTTCTTCATCGTTTGAATGAACCGGTGAAATTCTTCATATCGCTCAAGCGGGTACTCACCTGCGTATAATAGGAAAGTTTTATAACAAACCAATGTTTTGTTTTTTAGATCAAAAGAGATTTCATATTTTCCGAAATCCGTTTCTACGGATACTCTTTCGGGAATTTTGACAATTTGTTTACCGGGTATCTCATAAATAATCGTATCCTTATAAAATTCGGGATAATCGAGTTGAACGCCGGTTGTTCTCTGGTTGGGAGCCTCAAAATTCTTGATTTCTATCGGGAAAGGCGGGAGAATTACGTTCTTACCGTATTCTTTATACAAATTTTCGGCTTTGAACCGGGCTGTCAGGCTAATTTCTGCAGATTGTCTATGGTTGGGGCTTAATTGATAGTCAATAAGCTCTGCTTTGCCTGCAAAAATATGCCTGCGAATAATATCGTCCACTTTATCTTTGCCCAACTCTTTGTCGGCATAATTGAAAAATTCGTATTTATAGCCTCTTTGAGTTTCCGATAGATCGATTACCTGCATATCCGGTTTTATTTTGATAGTCCGGGAACAGAGTACATCGTCCGGTTGCAGGGCCGGTACTTGTATCAGCCAGCTTTCGTTCTCATCAATTAAAAGCGCTTTCCTGCCTTGCGTAAAAGTTCCTATATACCCGAACGGAATATTTTTGTCGGTGCATTCCAGGAAAACGGTGTCTTTTTCTATCGGTACGGTCAGTATAACGTGGTTAAATGCCTGGGATGGAAAATCAACGTTTAATTCAGGTATTTTTGTTCCGGCTTCAATGAGTGTATAGTACGATTTTATACCGGCGTATTTCAACAGAGATTGTAAGTAATTGGTAAGGGCTTTGCAATCGCCGTACTTATTATTGCAGACATAACTTGCCGGATAGGTTTGAAGACCTCCTAATTTAATGCTTACATTGATATACCGCGTATAATCCTGAAGATACCGGTAAAGAATTTCCACTTTTCGTTTTTGACTGTCGACATTTCTCAGCATGTTGTCAACTCTTTGACACTCTTCTGCCGTCAGTTTGTCTTTATTTCTATTCAACCGGAATATCCAATTCCCAAAGGATTGCCAGGAAGCGAAACTCCCGGATTCGCCGTATTTAAAGTGGAGGGGAACAATGTGGATGGACGGCGCTTTTAAATCCCTGTCCAATCCATGGATTTCAAATGAGGGAGGCGGTATATAGCCGTATTTCCAAATGTATTTCCTGAAACGATCCTGTGTAAGAATTTCGGGACTTTCCACATTTTCATACCTGTACTTTATGGAATCGTTCAGCGGAACATCTACGATTAAAGTGGCCGAGCGAACCGGCGTTTTTGCCCTGATATGATTTATGTCGATAATATTCAGGGATTTGGCGTAATTGATGCGGGAAGTGTAGAAAATACGGTATGGAAATTTATCGTGCTTCAGATCGAAATATTTCACAAAATCATCTTCGTATAGCGATATGGAAGAAATATAGCTCCGGTCCTTTAATTCACTCTTCTTCAATTTTCGAATAATATTTCCGGCCTGATCTTCAATCCACATATTGTCTACACTTATCCTATCTCCTTTGGAATAGGGAATAAGAATCTCCGTGTCTGCACTTCTATCGTTTATTTGCATCAGTACGGTATCTATCTGTACCATTTCGTTATTGCTAAGTATGAAATGAGATGTCCGGCTTATTACCTCGCTGGAAGATGACTGCGACAGGCAGGTAAGGGAGTGGAAAATAACAAATAGAACTGCAATGTGTCTCATAGTGTGTAAACCTCCGAATATAGATGACTTAACTTAACTATATTATATCTCACTTTTTCGTTACAGGGTGGAGTCTGTTTTTCGATAAATCATTTCGTCAAGAACCTGCGTTCTCTTTGCCTGAAAGTTACGATACAAATATAGCCAATATTTTAATGTTTTATTGGATTTTCTTTTATTATTTTTTATACATATTCTTGCCTCTCTCCGTTCCTACCTCTCTCTTCATTCCCACCCGTAACGTTGTATTTATGTATTTATCCTCTATAGAAATGTTGGGCGGATCAAGAAATAAGAATAAAAATACAACGCAGATAAAAATTTTTCTATTTTATTTGGTTTATATTATAAACTGATTTATATTTGCGGCATGGATGTAGTTTAAAATATAAACTGATTTATAATATTAAAATAAAAAACAATGGAAGAGAGACAATTAAATGAGAAAGAGAGTTTAGAACTTATCGCTCGAATGATTCAAAACACGCAACGAAAATTGGAGAAAGGTAACGGAATGCCCTTTCTTGTGTGGGGATACACTACGATTGTGGTGTCTTTATTGGTATGGTATTTTTTATCGGCAACCGGTGATTACCGGATACATTATCTGTGGTTTCTGATCCCTGTGGTAGCAGGACCAATAATGTTTATTCTTCTCCGAAAAAATGAAAAGGGCGTCAAGACTTATATTGACAGGATAGTGGGATATGTCTGGATCGTGATGGGCTTGACCGGTTTTATGATGTCGGTAACGGCCATGTTTTTCTGGAATCTGCCTATTCTGTTCATTATTATCCTGTTGATGGGAAGCGGCACGGCAATCACCGGGCTGGTCATACGCTTTGTCCCGATAGCCGTTGCCGGATTTACGGGGATTCTGTTGTCACTTGCCTGCCTGTTTACACAAGGCCTGGATCAGATACTGGTCTTTGCTGCACTGTTTTTGGTAATGATGGTAATCCCCGGTCATATTCTCTACGCAAAAGGGAGGAGATAATTATGTTTGCATCGCTTGATCCGTTATTACATTCCGAACTGCGGCTGGCTGTAATGTCCATCCTTATTTCGGTGGAAGAGGCAGATTTCGTTTATCTCCGCGAGAAAACCGGTGCCACTGCCGGTAACCTCAGCGTGCAGATCGACAAACTGAACGAAGCAGGATATATTGATGTGGAACGGGGATTCGCCGGTAAGCGTACACGTACCGTATGCCGTATTACAAAAAAAGGTATGCATGCTTTTCAACAGTATGTGGAAGCGTTACAAAGTTACCTGAATCCGCCGAAAGAGGAATAATCAGTCTAAAAATATAACATCATGCTTATTATAAGACGATTAGCGGCAACCGTATGGTTGTTAGCCTGCTTTGCTGTTGCCTTTACGCAGACGGCTGCAAGGATATCGGGCATAGTGCAGGATGAAACCGGCCACCCTGTTCCTTACGCGAATGTGTACGTTAAAGGAACAATGGATGGCGCATCTACCACAAGGGACGGCGCCTTTGTGCTTACCACCGTTGAGAGTGGCGTGATAACACTCGAAGTTTCATGTATTGGTTACGTAACTTACTCGGTAACCGGCGAGGCAATGAACATGAACAATTTGGAGATAACCCTTACATCGCAAATCAATGATCTGGATGAAGTGGTGGTATATGCAGGAAACTATCTATTGAAAAGTTCGTCGACCATCAACAAGGCCAAGGTGGTCGATCTGGTTTCCACTGCCGGATCGAATGGCGATTTGTTTAAAGCTATATCCATGCTCCCGGGAACACAGGCGCCCGACCGTGACGGCCGGTTGTTGGTGCGGGGTGGATCAGGCCGTGAATCGCAGACATATATAGACGATATGCATGTACTTTCACCATATACCGCTTCGTTTGGTGAAGTCGGAGCGCGTAGCCGGTATTCTCCTCTCTTATTCGAGGGGATCAACTTTTCATTGGGCGGGTATATTCCGGAATATTCGCAGGGATTATCGGCGGTGTTGCCACTTTACACGCGCGACGAGGTAAATACTTCAAAACTAGGAGTGGATGTCATGAATGTGAGTCTTGGAAGCAGTGCTACCATTCCCTGGCATAATGGGTCGGCGTCTTATAATTTAGTCTATACCGACCTGACTTTATACAACGAATTGTTTTTTCCAAGTCTCAAATCCAAATGGGAAAGTCCGTATAAGCAGATCGGACTGCAGAATCAATTCCGGTTCACGCTGGGTAAGGATGCTTATTTAAAAAGCTATGTAGGGTACAGTAAAACCGGATTCGTTTTAATATCCGCAGATCCGTTTAGTGCAAAATCACGCAATTTAGAATTATCCGACGATAATTTTTACGTAAACACCACTTTCAGGAAGAAACTTGATAACGGAGTCACTTATTTCTTGGGAGCGGCATATTCGTCTAATCAACAAAACATGAAAAATGCCAGGACTATTCGCGATACCTATTCCACGAAAGAACGTGAGATTCATCTGAAAAGTAAAGCGGAAAAACGGTTCAATAATTTTTATAAAATAACGGCAGGAATCGAAACGTTTTTTAAACGGTATGAATTTCATTATGCCGACACTATGGCGTTCGATATAGGATTCAATCATGGCATTGGCGGAGCATTTATTTCAAATGATTTCGGTTTGACAAGAAATCTATTGCTGAATCTTTCGGCACGTATGGAATATACATCGCTGAGCAAGGAGTGGCAGTTGCTGCCGCGCATGGCAGTGGGATACAAATGGCGTAATCTGACATTATCAGGTGTTCTGGGGAAATATCAGCAAAACGCAGATAACGATATTCTTATTTATAATCCCAATTTGCTGCCGGAAAACAATGTCCAGTCGTTGATCGGGATTTATTATGAAAAGGGGAGTCGTATTTTCCGGTTGGAAGCCTATCATAAGGAGTACGATCATTTACCGCTTAAACCGGACGATACTTTTCCATATTACAATTCCGATGGAAAGGGTTATAGCAGGGGATTTGATCTCTTTTTTAACGATACGCAATTTTTGAAATACTGGGAATATATGCTTGCCTATTCATACAATGATTCCCGCCGAAAGTATCTTGATTTTCCTTATATGGCCGTACCGTCGTTTGCCATGCGGCATAATGCGAGTGTGACCTTGAAATATTCAAATTTTTCGATTCGGAGTATTTTTAGCGTCAGTAACCGGTTTGCAAGCGGTCGCCATTATCATGACCCAAACCGTGGAGGGTTTATGAATAGCAGAACGCCAAATTACAATTCGCTGGATATTAGTTGGATTTATCTGGCAAATAAACGTACAATCGTTTATCTCGGATTTTCGAATATTCTCAACCGGCAAAATATTTATGGATATGTCTTCAACGATAAAATGACCACGAATAACATGTATGAAAGCCATCCGTTGACGCAACAAATTAATCAGGCATTTTACATGGGATGTTTTATCTCCCTTGGAAAAAATGCGGCGTACAATGTATCGAATTTCTATTGAAATGAACGGATAATCCTCAATAAAACCAATATTCAATTTTAAAACTTATCCTTATGAGAACAAATTTTTTCATTAAAACAGCCATCATGTTTTGCATGATGTTTTTCTCCTTGGCTCATGCTCAAACTGTTCGGGACGCTCAATACGAGGAGTTTATACAGTTGGCTTTGAATAGATTGGATTCGGCAAATACTGTGGAGGAATTACAGCAAACCGGAAATCTGTTCGAGCGAATAGCGAAAAAATATTCTTCAGAATGGATCCCGGCCTATTATGTTGTTTATTGCGATGTGAATAGTGTATTTTATGATATTAAATCATCTCGCAATGAGATGATCTTAATGAAAGCAAGCAAGATTATAGAAGACCTGTATGCATTTCCGAACGCCGAGCAATCGGAAGTCAATACGCTGAAGGCTTATTACCTTACGGCTATGATTGCGATGGATCCCCAGGTGAACGGACAGAAATATTTTTCCGAAGTAATCCAACTTTATGAGACAGCAATTGCTCAAAATCCGGAAAACCCGCGACCGGTAATTCTTTTGGCTGATTTTGAACGACGATTACCGGCGTTTATTCGGTCGGATAAACGAAATCCGGATGAAGAAAAGGCCAAAGCAGCCCTATTATTCGAAAAAGAGGAACCGAATATCGAGAAACCTTATTGGGGGAAATTTTTTCTGAAGATAGAATAGAAAAGGGCTGATATTCAGCCCTTTGTATGTCGGGATGAGGTGACTCGAACACCCGACCTCCACGTCCCGAACGTGGCGCGCTAGCCAACTGTGCTACATCCCGATCAAATTGTGGATGCAAAGGTAATGATTTTTTCCTAATCGGGGCGGAATTCGATAAAAATTGGAGCAAATCGAATCGGCGAATCAAAAAATCTTGTATTTTTGTATTCATAATGCGGCAATAGCTCAGTCGGTAGAGCATTAGCTTCCCAAGCTGAGGGTCGCGAGTTCGAGTCTCGTTTGCCGCTCGTTGAAAATCAATCGCTTACAGGTTTTACCTGTAAGCGATTTTTCTTTGTGCGCCGTACATGATTACAAACTTGGTGGTGCAAGTCCACTACGGGGGTAGGT
>OBJA01002649.1_pt1 | contig 10017 bp, 8 predicted proteins | sample 1519751 | NCBI WGS metagenome assembly OBJA01 (sample SAMEA3881238, study PRJEB22517) | soil metagenome | biome: lake sediment; feature: soda lake sediment; material: sediment, water from around vicinity | place: India | collected 2013-12-23 | depth 3 m
CCGGCAGCGAGCCGTCGCCGCGGCGGTCGCCGGGTGCGAAGTGCATCTCCTCGATGTCCTGCGCCAGCCGGTCCTCGAGCGCGAAGGGCAGCGCCTGCATGAGGCGCTGGCGGTTGCGCGCCGGGATGTTCACGCTCGTCAGCAGCACGTCCTCTCCCGGCGCCAGGAACACCGTCCGCGCGGTAGCGCACACCGCCGCGGCTTCGGTCAGCGGACCGCGCGCGACCGCGCCGCCGCTCTCGCCGGCGGCCAGCCATTCGAAGACGCCCGCCTCGTCGCCGCGGGCGATGCGGAGGAAGACCGTGTCCGGCATCAGAAGGCGCCCTGCGTGCGCGCGATCACGGTCATCTGCGAGTTCTGCTCGCGCCTGAGCAGGCTGTGCAGGTGGATCTCGTTGCGCCCGTAGTGGACGTTGGCGTTGACCATGAAGTACGAGCTCGAGACGGCGAGATTGGGGATGTTCACCATGCGCTGCATGAGTACCGGGTGCGCCAGGAAGTCTTCCATCGTCTGGTAACCGTCGCTGCCGCGGTCCGCCACCAGCTGCTCGGCCTCGCTCTCGGTCATGCCGTCGGCGAGGGACATCAGGACGGGGACGGTCGCGGTGTTGACGTTCACCGTCGACCGCTCCGGCAGCGTGGACACGTGGCCGACCAGCGCCGCGAAGACCTCCGGGGTTACACCGCTGACCAATAATAACTCACTCGGATGGACCATGGGCGAGTTCGCCGGCCGGTAGGGCGGGTCCATCTCGAGATAGGCCGGGTCTTCAGCGCCGTCGGGAAAGCGCGTCTCGGCGTCGGGGTCGATCCAGTCGACCACGGCCTCGGCGATGCGCTCGTCGTGACCCACCGCGCGCAGCAGCCGCCGGAAGCGCTCGATCTCGTCGGCCACCGGGTTGCCCGCTCCGTCGACCAGGTTGTTGAGATTGAACCGGCCCTGCATGTCCTCTATCCACCCCGATACGGTCGCCCCCTCGACGTCGAGCGGCGGCAGCACGGTGGCCCACATCTCGGCCGGATGGTCGACGGCGTTCTCGCGCCGGTCGCGCGCCAGTATCTCTTTGGCCCAGGACTCTACCCCGAGCGCGAACAGGTAGGCCTGGTCGAACTCGATCACGTTCATGGTGCGGCGGATATCGAGGTGCTGGCGCGAGGCCATCGCGGCCGCGGCCACCGCGGCGATCGCGGTGACCAGCATCGCCGTGAGCAGCGCCACGCCCGCCTGCCGGCGCCGGCCCTTCATGTCCCGGGCACCTGCGGCGCGCCGGGCGCCAGCACGGGCAGCCCCGGCACGGTGCGGAACAGCCGCGTGACCCGGCCCCAGCGCTCTGTCTCGAAGCTGACCTCCACGGCGCGCGGCAGGGCGGTGGCCTGCGGGTCGGCCAGGGGAGCGGGCCAGAAGGCGAGCCACTGGCCCTGGCCGTCGAGGAAGCGGAGCTCGAATCCTTCTACGCCGGCGAGCAGGACGGCGTCGCGCGGCTCCGTGCCCTGCGTGCGGTCGAGGATCGGCCAGCTCAGGCGCCGCAGCTCGCTGCCCGTGAGGATGTAGCCTACGCGCTGCAGCTCGCTGCGCTGCAGGCCGGCAGGATTGCGCCAGCCGGCGCGGGTGAACTCGATCTGCGCGCCCGCCCCCGTCATCGCCTGCATGCGGTCGCCGAACTCGTCGCGCACCGGGCGGTTGACCGCCTGTTCCAGGTCGCGGCCGATCACGGTGAAGGCGAGCTGCAGCTCCGCCAGGCGCGCGGCCTGCGCCTCCACGCGCTGGCGCGCCTCGAGCGCGACCTGCAGTCCGCCGTAAGCCACCACCGACAGTACGGCGAAGACCGCGAGCGCGATCAGCAGCTCGATCAGGGTGAAGCCGCCGGTGCGATGGCGGCGCATGCCGCCGCTCATGGCGTCGGCCGCTCCAGGTAGGCGATCGCGCTGCCGTCCGCGCGCTCGCGGCCGCGCTCGGCGCGCACCTCCACGTCGACGCGGCGGATGCTCTCGTCGGGGGTGTCGCTGACGATCACGGTCCAGGCCCACTCGCGGCCAGCGAACTCCACCGTGCCGTTGGATGTGCCCGCTGTCGGCCAGACGTCGCCGACCTGCAGCTCGGCGACGCGGTTCGCCGCGATCCAGTGGGCGAGGGTGCGGTCCTGCAAGCGCGCGGTGTTGGAGATGTAGTGGCTGGTCTCGGCGACCAGGGCGCCGAGCGCGATGGCGAGGATGGCGAGCGCGATCAGGACCTCGATCAGGGTGAACCCCCCGGCGCGCCCGCGGCGCGGCGGCGCCGTGCGCTCAGCCATCGAGCTCGATCCGCCCGCCGGCGTCCCCGCGCACGCGGTGGACCGCGTCGCGGTCGATGTGCCGGATGCTGAGCTCGAAGGGCGTCATCTCGCCGCCGGAGAGCATGTAGATGCGCGGGTCGCGGCGCGTCGTCCCCTGCTGCTGCCGCTGCTGCCCGGCGGTCTCGCCCTCGATGCTCACGCTGAGCTCCATGTCCTCGGGCAGCGTGCGGGCGCGGAAGACGTCGTCCCCGGGCGGCAGCCATTCCCCGTCCTGCAGCATCAGGAAGCGGTAGCCGGTGCGCTCCAGCTCCACCGCGATCTCGCGCGACTGCAGCACCGCCTCCTGCGACGCCAGGGTCGCCAGCGCGGCGAAGCGCCGCGCCTCGGTCTGTACGCGCTGCCCCGGATCGTCGCGGATCGAAATGACGGCGAGGCCCAGCACGACGCCGATGATGAGGACGACGACCAGCACCTCGAGCAGCGTGAAGCCGCCCGGGCGCCGCGTCTCAGGAGCCGGTGGCCGCCCAGTTGCCAATATCGGCATCTTCCCCCTGTCCGCCCGGCTGGCCGTCGCGACCGAGGGTGAAGATGTCGATCTGGCCCTGCACGCCGGGGTTGAGGTACTGATAGGGACGGCCCCAGGGATCCTGCGGCAGCCGCGGCAGGTAGGTGCTGACCAGCGCTTCCAGCCCCTGGTCGGTCGTCGGATACACGTGGTTGTCGAGCCGGTACATGTTGAGCGCGCTCTCGATGGCGCGGATGTCGGACTGGGCCTTGGTGATGCGGGCCTGTCCGGGTTGCTCCATGATGTTGGGGACGATGAACGCCGCGAGGATGCCCAGGATCACCACCACCACCAGGACCTCGATCAGGGTAAAGCCGGCCATGCGCCGCCGCGGCGTCCGCTCCTTCGCGGGAGGGTGCTTCATGCTCAGTGTTGTCATGCTCTTCATAGGACCAACTGGTTGAGGTTGAATATCGGCAGCAGGATGGCCAGCACGATCAGCAGTACTATACCCCCCATTATCAGGATCAGGAACGGTCCGAGCAGGCCGGCGACGGTCTTGACCACTGCCTCCAGCTCGCGCTCCTGGCTCGCCGCGGCGCGCTCCAGCATCATCTCCAGCCGCCCGCTCGATTCGCCGCTGGCGATCAGGTGCACCGTCATCGGCGGGAAGTAGCCGCTGCGCTCCAGCGACTTGTGCAGGCTCGCGCCCTCGCGCACCTGGCGCGCGGCGCTGGCGACGGACTCGCGCATCGGCAGGTTGGTGATGACCTCGGCCGCGATGTGCAGGGCCTCGAGCACGGGCACGCCGCTCTCGGCGAGGATGCTCAGCGTGCGCGCGAAGCGGGCGGCGTTCATGCCGCGCAGCAGGCGCGAGACCAGCGGCAGGCGCAATTGAAAGGCGTGCCAGGCGCGGCGCGGTCCGTGCCGGCGCAGCAGCAGGCGCATCGCGATCAGCGCCACGACGAGGATCAGCAGCAGGAACAGTCCCCATTCGCGCACGAAGTCGCTCGCCGCGATCAGGCCGCGCGTGAGCAGCGGCAGCTCCTGCCCCATGTCCTCGAACACCACCACCACCTGCGGCACCACGTAGGCCAGCAGCATGGTCACGACCAGGACCGCGACCGAGATCACCAGCACCGGGTAGAGCATCGCCAGCATCAGGTTCTGGCGCACCGCCTGGCGGCTCTCGGTGTAGTCGGCGAGCCGGTCGAGTACGGTGTCGAGGTGGCCGGACTGTTCGCCGGCGGCGACCGTAGCGCGGTAGAGGTCCGGGAAGGCGCGCGGGAAGGTCCCCAGCGCGCTGGCCAGCGACTGGCCCTCCATGATGCGCGAGCGCACCGCGAGCAGCATGCTCTTGATGCGCGCCTTCTCCGACTGCTCGGCGACCGCGCGCAGGGCCTCCTCGATCGGCAGGCCGGCGCGCACCAGGGTGGCGAACTGGCGCGTGATCAGCGCGATGTCGGCGGCGCTGGCGCCGCGCTGGAACAGCGTGCGCCGGCCGCGCTCCTGGCTCTGCTGCGTGATCTCAGAGACGGCGAGCGGCGCGAGGCCCTTGTCGCGCAGGAGCTGGCGGATCTGGCGCGCGGTGTCGCCCTCGAGCACGCCCTTCTGCTCGCGGCCGCTGCGGTCCAGCGCGGTGTATTCGTATGCGCCCACGTCGCCGCGTCCGGCTACTCGATCTCGTGGGTGACGCGCAGCACCTCTTCGTGCGTGGTATCACCGCTGAGCACGCGGCGCATGCCGTCGGCGTAGATGCTGGGGCTGCGCGTGTGGGCGTAGGTCTCCATCTCCTGCTCCGAGACGCAGTCGTGGATCATGCGCCGCATGCGCTCGTTGATCTCGACCACCTCGAAGATCGCGGTGCGGCCGTGGAAGCCGAGGTGGTTGCAGGCCTTGCAGCCTTCAGCGGCGTAGAGCGTGAGGGGCTCGCCGGGGGCGACGCCCAGCGCCGCGCGCTCGGTGTCGCTCGCCTCGTAGGGTCGCTTGCAGTGCGGGCAGAGCAGGCGCACCAGGCGCTGCGCGATGACGCCGATCAGGCTGGACGAGAGCAGGAACGGCTCCACGCCCATGTCGCGCAGGCGCATCACCGCGCCGATCGCGCTGTTGGTGTGCAGCGTCGACAGCACCAGGTGGCCGGTGAGGCTGGCCTGCACCGCGATCTCCGCGGTCTCCAGGTCGCGGATCTCGCCGACCATGACGATGTCCGGGTCCTGGCGCAGGATGGCGCGCAGGCCGCGGGCGAAGGTCATGTTGACCTTGGTCTGCACCTGGGTCTGGCTGATGCCGTCGAGGTAGTACTCGATCGGGTCCTCGACGGTCATGATGTTGCTGCGCTTGTCGTTGAGCCTGGTGAGCATGGCGTAGAGCGAGGTGGTCTTGCCCGAGCCGGTCGGTCCGGTCACCAGGATGATGCCGTGCGGCCGGCGGATGATGCGAGCGACCTGCTCCAGGCCTATCGGCGCCATGCCGAGGTGCTCGAGGTCGAGGCGCCCGGCCTGCTTGTCGAGCAGGCGCATCACCACGCGCTCGCCGTGCCCGCTCGGCAGCGTCGAGACGCGCACGTCGACCGCGCGCCCGGCGATGCGCAGCGAGATGCGCCCGTCCTGCGGCAGGCGCTTCTCGGCGATGTCGAGCTTGGCCATCACCTTCACGCGCGACACCAGGATCGGCGCCAGCGCGCGCGCCGGCTCCAGCACCTCGCGCAGCACGCCGTCGACGCGGAAGCGCACCACCAGGCGGTGCTCGTAGGGTTCGATGTGGATATCGGAGGCGTTGATCTTCACCGCCTCGGTGAGCAGGGCGTTGATGAGCCGGATGATCGGGGCGTCGTCCTCGCTCTCCAGCAGGTCCTCGGGCTCGGGCAGCTGCTGGGCGATGTGCGACAGGTCCATGTCCTCGCCCATCTCGCCCATCATCTGCATGGTCTGCGCGGTGTTGGACTCGTAGGAGGACTGCAGCACGGCGTCGAACTGCTCCACCGGCAGCAGCCGGATCGAGATCGGCACGCCGAGGAAGCGCCTGACCTCGCTCATCACCTGCACCGGCACGCCGGGCCGGCAGGTGAGCACGGCCCGGCCGCGCTCGTCCTGGCCGCTGACCAGCACGCCGTGCCGCTTGGCGTAGGCGAAGGGCAGCAGGCGCGGCTGCCGGTCCTGCGCCGACAGCACGATCTCGTCCACCTCCGGCAGATCCGGATCCAGCTCGCGGTCGGAAGGGTCGATACGGGCCATCAATCGGTTGCGCCGTCGCGGGCGAAGGAGGGGGGCAGGGCCAACATCTCGTCGAAGGTCGGCAGCACCGGCGCCTCGTCCCGCGGCAGCATCAGCAGCCCCTTGTCGCGCACGTCGATCTGCAGGGCGCGCATGTAGTTGTACTTGTTGCCGGTCAGGTGCCGCGCCAGGGCTTCCTCGCGGATGATGGTCGGCTTGAGGAACACCATCAGGTTGGTCTTGGCCTTGGACGTGGTCTGCGAGCGGAACAGCCAGCCGAGCAGCGGGATGTCGCCGAGCAGCGGGATCTTCTGCACCGTTTCCTGCAGGTCGTCGCGGATCAGGCCGCCGAGCACGACGATCTCGCCGTCGTCGACGATGATGCTGGTCTTGATCGAGCGCGTGTTGGTGATCAGGTCGACGGCGCGCGTGCTCGGGCTCAGGCTGTTGATCTCCTGCTCGATGTCGAGCTTGATGGCGTTGCCCTCGTTGATCTGCGGCCGCACGCGCAGCGTGATGCCCACGTTCTGGCGCTGGATGGTCTGGAACGGGTTGGTCGGGATGGTCGCGCTGCCGGTGGTGGCGAAGGAGCCGGTCACGAACGGCACCTCTTCGCCGACCACGATCTCGGCCTCCTCGTTGTCGAGCGTGACCAGGGTCGGCGTCGACAGGATGTTGGTGGAGCCGTCGCTCTTCAGCGCGCGCAGCAGCGCCGCGAAGTTGACGTTGTTGGAGTTGAAGCGGCCCAGCCCCAGCGTCAGCCCGTCGCCGATGTTCGGCAGCGAGGTGGTCGGGAAGATGATCCTGCCGGCGAGGTCCGCGATCGAATCGCCGGTGCCGGAGCGGAAGTTGCTGAAGCCGACCGGGCCGGAGCCGCTCGGGGTGCCGTCGATGATCCATTCGGTGCCGAGCTCGGCGTCGAAGGTGGTGGATATCTCCGCGATCACGCCCTCCACGTGCACCTGCGCGCGGCGCACGTCGAGCTGCCTGAGGACGTTCTCCAGGGCGCGCAGGATGTCCGGCGGCGCGGTGATCACCAGCGCGTTGGTGTTCTCGTCCGCCTGGATGTTGATCGGCATGTTGCGGCCGGGCGCGGCCTGCGCGTTCTGCGCCTGCGCCTGCTGCTCGACGCTGGTGCTGACGCCGGTCAGCACCGGCACCAGGTCGGCGGCGCGGGCGTAGCGCAGGTAGTAGACCTGGGTGTTGCCCTCGGCCTCCAGCGGCGTGTCCAGGTGGGAGACGATGGCGCGCAGGCGCAGCCGTCCCGACTTGCCGCCGCCGATGAGGATGCTGTTGGTGCGCTCGTCGGCGATGAGGATGGGCGATTCCTCCCCCGCCTCCGCGCCCGCGCCGCGCTGCGCCCGGCGCTGCTGGTCGAGCGCGCCGATGATGCGCACGACCTCCGCCGCCGAGGCGTGAGACAGCGTCACGACCTCGATCTCCTCCTCGCTCCGGACGTCGATGCGGCTGATGATGCTGGCGATGCGCGCGATGTTGGAGGCGCGGTCGGAGATGATCAGCATGTTGCTCGGCACGTAGGCCGCCATGTGTCCCTGCTGCGGCACCAGCGGCCGCAGGATCGGCACGAGCTGGGCGGCGGAGATGTTGCGCAGCTCAATCACGCGGGTGACGACCTCGTCGCCCCCGCCCGGCCGGCGCTCGTCGGCGACCGGCACGGCGATCTGCTTGGCGGTGGCGTCCGGGATGATCTTGGTGACGCTGCCGCTCTCCACCGCGGCGAAGCCGTGGACGTCGAGCACGGACAGGAACACCTGGTAGACCTCGTCCTGTTCCATGGGACGGGACGAGACGATGGTGATCCGGCCCTTCACGCGCGGGTCGACGATGAAGTTGCGCCCGGTGGCCTCGGACACGGTGCTGATCACCGCGCTGATGTCGGCGTCCTTCAGGTTCAGCGTCACCGGGCCGGCGCCGAACGCCAGCGCCGGCGCGCACAGGAAGAGTGCGGATACCAGCAGGGCGCGAAGGCGGCCGTGACGCGGTGCGGACCGGCACCCGTCTCCCGATCCGGGCGCGGCGGCAGGCGCCTGTTGAGTCCTTCTAGGCATGCGAAGCATCGGGAATATCGGGCGAAGTTTTGACAGGGTGGAGGGTGATAATATACTCATGCATTTTATCGGACAATCCTTTCCGCCCTTACGGGTAGCGAGCCGAGGATCATTATGCCATCTAAGAGCATTACGGTTCCGGACGCCGGGCGCGATCGGCTCGGCATGGATGTGGAGTCGATCAAGCGCTCCATAGCCGACATCCTCGAGTACCGCATCGGCAAGGACCTGCACACCGCCACCACCCGCGACTGGTTCCACGTAGTGGCCTACCTGGTCCGCGACCGGATGATGGAGCACTGGATGCAGACCATGCGCAACTACTACCGTGAGGATGCCAAGCGCGTCTACTACCTCTCCATGGAGTTCCTCATCGGCCGCACGCTCACCAACAGCCTGCTCAACCTCGACATGCTCGAAGGGACCGAGCGGGCGCTGCGCGACCTGGGTCTCAGCCTGGAGGAGATCGTCGAGGTCGAGCCCGAAGCGGCCCTCGGCAACGGCGGCCTGGGCCGGCTCGCCGCCTGCTTCCTCGACTCCATGGCCACCCTCGGCATCCCCGGCTATGGCTACGGCATCCGCTACGAGTACGGCATGTTCCGGCAGAAGATCGAGGACGGCTACCAGGTCGAGCATCCCGACAACTGGCTGCGCTACGGCAACCCCTGGGAGTTCCCGCGCTCCGAGGTGATCTACTCGGTGCGCTTCAACGGCCGGGTGGTCGATTTCACCGACGAGCATGGCGCCGTGTGCCATCACTGGGTGGACACCGAAGAGGTGATCGCCATGGCCTACGATACCCCCATCCCGGGGTATCGCAACCGCACGGCCAACAATATGCGCCTGTGGTCGGCGAAGTCTTCACGCGATTTCGACCTCGGCTATTTCAACGAAGGGAACTACATCAAGGCGGTCGAGGCCGAGGCGGAGTCCGAAAACATCTCACGCGTGCTCTACCCCGACGACACCACCTACATGGGCAAGGAGCTGCGGCTCCGGCAGCAGTACTTCTTCGTCTGCGCCTCGCTGCAGGACATCCTCTACCGCTACAACAAGTACCACGACAGCCTGGACGAGCTTCCGGACAAGGTGGCGATACAGCTGAACGACACCCATCCCGCCATCGCCGTCGCCGAGCTGATGCGCGTGCTGATCGACGTGCACGGCTACGACTGGGACCGCGCCTGGAAGATCGTGACCGGGACCTTCTCCTACACCTGCCACACGCTGATGCCGGAGGCGCTGGAGACCTGGTCGGTGAAGCTGCTCGGCAAGGTGCTGCCGAGGCACCTGCAGATCATCTACGACATCAACCACAACTTCCTGAAGGATGTGATGCACCGCTGGCCGGGCGATGCGGAGCGCCTGCGGCGCATGTCCATCATCGGGGAGGATGGAGAGCGCAGTGTACGCATGTCGCACCTGGCCATCGTCGGCAGTCATCGCGTGAACGGTGTGGCCAAGCTCCACAGCGATCTGATGAAGGCGACCATATTCGCGGATTTCGACCAGTTCTATCCCGGAAAGTTCGTCAACATGACGAACGGCGTTACGCCGCGGCGCTGGCTGCATCACATCAATCCGCCGCTCGCCCGTCTGATCGGCTTGCGCATCGGCGACGGCTGGGTCTCCGAGCTGGAGCAGCTCGGGCGCCTTGCCCCGCTCGCGGAGGACGCCGCCTTCCGCGAGGAGTTCCGTGCAGCCAAGCGGCAGAACAAGGAGCGGCTGGCCGCGCTGATAAAGCGGTACCTGCGCATCGACGTCCGCACCGACTCCATCTTCGACGTGCAGATCAAGCGCATCCACGAATACAAGCGGCAGCTGCTCAACGTGCTGCACGTGATCACGCTGTACAACCGCATCCGCAACGGCTCGCCCGATGCACCGGTGGTGCCGCGCACCTTCATCTTCGCCGGCAAGGCCGCGCCGGGCTATGGCATGGCCAAGCTCATCATCAAG
>OBJA01002650.1_pt1 | contig 10015 bp, 14 predicted proteins | sample 1519751 | NCBI WGS metagenome assembly OBJA01 (sample SAMEA3881238, study PRJEB22517) | soil metagenome | biome: lake sediment; feature: soda lake sediment; material: sediment, water from around vicinity | place: India | collected 2013-12-23 | depth 3 m
CATATCTTGTCCCAATTTTTCCATAACAACACACCAACAGCAATCATACCAGCAATTGCTAGTGTCACTAATCCCATTGGGCTCATTAAGAAACCTAATAATGCAATGAGTTTACCACCTATAACTAAAATCGGACCAATCGCAGCCAATAAGCCTATGAAACCTAGAATGATTGTTTGTGTTCCGTCATCTAAATTCCCAAACCACTCGATAACTTGAATAATTTTATCAACAAACCATGAAATCGCAGGTATTATTTTATCTTGAATGATTGGCAATAATGTATCTTGCAAAACAGGTGCTAACTTTGTGCTTAATTCCATAAACATAGCCCCAAACTGTGCCTTTAAATCCTCAATACCAATTCTGAAATTATTAGCATCATTTAAAGCATCTTCGCCCCTGATTAAACCTAAATCACGTGCTTTTTGTCTTGTTTTTTCAATTTCATCGCCACCCATTGAAAGTATAGGTGCTAAATCTTGCCATGCACCACCAAATAAACTAGACCCTATGGCATTTCGTTCGGTTACATCTTCCATATCTGCTAGTTTGCCAATCAATGTATCAACTTGTTGTTCTGGTGTCATCTTTTTTAAATCACTAAAACTAACACCTAACTTTGCCATTTGATCAGTTGCTTTTCCGCCTTCTGATTCAAGTTGTGGAATTCTTCTAATCAATCCTGACACAGCATTTGTCATTGTTTCAGTTTCAACACCTGCTGTCTTTGCTACAAATTGCCATTCTTGAATTGCATCTGTTCCCATTCCTGTTATTGATTGAAGGTCTAACAATCTGTCTGCTAATTGACCACCCTTGATTGCAGTTCCAACCAAAGCAGTCCCAACAGCTAAAATTGGTGCTGTTAAATTTTTTGTTAAATCTTTGCCAACATCAGTAACTTTTTTGCCTGTGTCTTTGAGTTTTGATGATAATTTATCTAAACCATCGACAGCTTTTTTTGTTTCCGCATCAACTTGAACATAAACTCTTGCTGCTTGTGTCATTTGAAACTACCTCCATACATCTTTTGTAACATTTTAACAGTTGCTAACATTTCATCTGTTGTTTGTTGTTTTTTCTCTTTCGGCATAAAATCCTCTGGCTTGAAAGTTTTTTTGTTTTTTCTTGGTGTTGTGTTTACAATAACACTCGCCAACATTCCAAACCGCCAATCCATTCGTCTATGCTCTTTTTGAATAAAATCAACACGTGATATGTAAAAATCAACAAATTCACTCGGAATCATGTCCCAAAATTCATCTGGCTTAATTCCAAGTTGATATGCTAGTTTTTCGTATTCTTTGACTTTTTCAAAAAAGAAGGTAGCCATGAAAGCCACCCCCTTTACACTTTCAATGCTTTTGTGATTAACTCAATCGCTTTGCTTAGTAATTCTTCAAGTGTACCATCATAATCATCAATTAAATTCCCCACTTCTTCTAATGAAAGTTTGTGGCGAGATCTCAAACCAGCCCATAGTATAGCCCTCATTTCTTTAATACCGAAATTATCTTCTGATACTAATTTAGTAATTGGCATTTTTAGGTTCTCTTCAAGTTCTACGATTGCATTAAACGTAAACCTCAAAGTGTAAGTTTGTTCATTGATTGTGAATTGATGTTCTCTCATCATGCTAGTGCTGGTTCTCCGCTAACTTTGATAGTAGCACTAAAAGTAATCTTGTCGTCCATCGGTGCATCGGTTGAAAAAGCATTCAAATAACCATTAAATGACCATGTCCCCTTTGAATCTGGAAATGCGATTGTCATTGCAACAGGTTCGCCTCCTACTAAATCAAGCAATCCTGTTTGTGATGAATCGTTTGTGAAGTTACCTTCGATTGATACTGTTCCACCGTCTTTCAATCCACCGCTAAACTCTCGCCATGCATCGTCGCTATCGTGTGATGTCATGTCAATGTCATCAGCTGATAATTCAACACCACTAATTGATGTTAAATCGCCGACAGCGGTTAATGTTGAATTGAGTGTTACCGAGAATACTGTGCCATGTGCAAATACTCCTGCCATTATAATTCCTCCTTGACTTCTATGTCGATTAAAGTTGCAAACACATTTGTGCTTGGGTCATATGTATCACGTTCGTTTAATATTGTGATACGTTTGATGTTGTTATCTGTGAATTGGTCGATTGCATAAGCATTGATTGCTATTGTCTTTGCTTCTACATAATCCCGACCATAACAGTTGATCTGAAATCTACTTACTTTGGTGTTGTCGTTACCTTCTATTGTGTAACCTCGAACACCGCTGACTAATTCAAGTACAACATAAGGCAATTGAGTGTTGGATGGTTTTCTTTTTAAAGATGTGGGTTTACTTGTTAATGTTTGTAACTGACCCCTAATGGTTGCCTCAACACTCATTTTAGTGCCTCCTTAATGTACTTTTCAAATATTCTTTGAAGTTTTGGTTTTGTTCTGTCTAATGCTGGTCTAAGATAAGGCTTGTAATTTTCTATCTTTTCCGCATATTCAACATTTGTTCCAACAACAACGCTGCTTTTTTCTGATGTGTGAACTGAATCCTCTAATCCACCACCACGATTGCCTTCAACGTCCCAACCAAGCGAAGCCCTTAACCGACCTGTATCAACAGGAACATTTTCAACTGCATCTCGATGAATGGTAGCACCTACTGCCCACAACCCATTATACGTCCCTTTTTCAATTTGTTGTTTAATCTTTGAAATGTTATCAGTTATTTTAATCTTCACGTTGGTAGCCGTCCACTTGTAGAAATCTTTCCATATGCATTGGGTCATGTATGGATGTAATATTGAATGTTTCTGTACCAAATAAAATCCTATCTTGTAACGTCAAATCAGATAAAGCCATGTAAAATCTATGCGTGGTCATTGGTGTGTCTTGTTGGTTTTGATACCGCTCGTCTTGACTTAATTGTCTCACTACCGCAACATCATCACGAAGTTTAGTCCAACTTAGAACATCATTTCCAAAACTATCAGTTGTGATTGTTGCACGTTGAACTTCAATGTCCTTGCCATATTTTTCAATTAAATGTGCAATCATATATCACGATACACTTTACGATAATTTGATAGTTTGCGACCAAACTGTTCTTGAAAGTTTTTAAATGTTACAGAGTAATCGCCTAAACTTTCAGATTGAATGTCTGTGTCGCTTGTTTCTAGGCTCGTGGCAAGGTCTACTACTTCTTTTGGTATCATCAACCCATAAACTATGAAATCTCTGTTATCGTTGGTTATATCGCCATCTACAACAATTATATCATTTTCGATTGATAATATCTTGTAAACGCCATCATTCATTCGACTTTCTCTAATTGCGATATGTTGTCCAGCAATCAAATCGTGGTTTTCTACAATCAAGTCGCCATCTTCAATGTAACCTGTGTACATCTCATCGACAAAGTGATTGTTTAAATAATTTAGGACTTGTGCTAACATAACACACACCTCCCTCTATTCTGCTTCTTCTCGTGTTATTTTGAGTGAATAAGTAAGCGTTGTGTGGTCTGCTAGTGTGCAAACAACATCAATCTCATTTAAACCTTCTGTTAATAAAATCGTTTCAGGACTTGGTTGTCCATCAATCAAAACAGTTGTTGCTTCATCAAGTGGTGTTGCTGTTACGTCAATTTCATCAATCTCATTTGCCACAGTTGCTTCGTATTCAAATACATCTGGGTCAAAATCCTCAATCAATTCAATTTCAACAGGTTCTTCCTCAATAGTTACTTCATAAACTGCACTTAATGCTGATAACAACGCACCATCTTCACGTGGTATGCTAATTTGATAATTGCTTCCATTAAACTCTGGGTAAATAATTCCCACATTCAACACGTTTTCGCCAACACCTAGATCAATAACACCTAAGCCTCTGATAATTGCAAATTCTTCATCTTCTTGTGGTTCTGCTGCAATCACGACTTGTCTTGTCAAATAATCCACTTCATCAATTGCATACACTTTAACATCACTATCAAATGTAGGAACTAATGTCAATGCTGTTTCTTCAATGTCCTCAACTGTTAATTCACTCAATGTCAATGTTGGAATTGAATAACGATATTCTGGTTCGACTTCGTACCAATCCAAACCTAATGAAACATCTTGATTTTGTCCGGATGTGTTTTTGACTTCAAGTAAAATGTCGGTGTTTGCTGGTACGATAAATTCGGCACGTTGATTTCCACTAACACCTTCTGCTTGTGGTCCTGTACCACCTGCAATGATGTGATATGAAACCAAATCGCCTTTATCAATAATGGTCGGTGTGTGTCTTACTGTTGTTTTTCCTAGTGGATGTCCTAGAATCCTATTAACATGTGTGAGTACATCACCATCAGGCAATGTTCCTTGTGCTGAATAGGTTGCATTGATATACTTTGTAAATTCAAACTTACCACTAGCCTCATAAGCAATAATCAAGTGAGATGCATAATCCCCTGAAATCAATCGTAAATACCTTGATGTTCCATTTGCAACAGTTGTCTGTTTGAAATCTGCATGAAAAGAATTTCCTTCATGAGTTTTCTGATGTTCAAAATCTATTGTTACTTTTGTCATGTTTTCACCTCTCTATTTAAAAGAGAGTGGGTTGCCCCACTCATTTATGCTGCCTTGTGGTGAATGTAAATCCCAAATTTCTTATTATCAGGAACAAAGAAGTCATGATATAAACGATACATATATAACCATTGGTCGCTTGATTGGTTTGCAAGTGGGTCAATGATTTTTGGTCTTGCTGTTTTTACAACACCTAACATTGATGCTGCATCAACTAATACAAAGTTAATGTCTTTACCAGCAGAAGCCTTAGCATAACCACCAGCAGATTCGGAATCTTCGCCATCAAGTAAATCAATAGCTGTGTACATGCGACTTTGTGGTACAACAATTACAGGTATTCCGTCTAATACTTCAACTTCACGATTCACTTCTTGGTTTCCAATGTTTACTACAAATTGACGTGATAAAGCATCAGTACCTTTTAGTAATCGACTGACTTCTGGTGTAATGAATAACACCGCTGTTTCAAGGTCCACTTCTGCATCTTGTAACTTTTGAATCGCAGTATCAACCGCAGGCATTACTGTCGATGTTGATAATGTTGCTTCCGCACTATAACCACTCTCTAATTTTGAGAATAATGTTGAAAAACGATAAGCATCAACTTCTGGTCCTACTTTTTGTTTGACAAATTGTCCAGATAATGAAGCGAAAGCCATGTTTACTGTTTCTTTATCATCTTCATCATCGATTCCAAATCTACGCCCTCTATCTTGTGCAAATGTATGTGTTTCCCATGCAAAAGTTACATCGCCATCAACATAACCTGTGTTTCTTCCATAATCCCCTAATCCGTCCATTGCAATTTTTGCAATTCGAATGGTGTTTGCTTGTTCGGTTTCACGTACAAATTCAGGACGTGCATCTAAAACCGCTGTTTTCGCATTCTGTTTGTAAACTTCATCTAAAATTGGCACAAATTTTGATGCCAATGCAATACTGTTAGCCATAATTTCCTCCTATTTGGTTAATCTTTTAATCCAGCCCATTTACGCAGTTGTGACATTTCATCGTCATTCGGCTTGGCTTTCTTTCCCTTTTCGGTACTTTCAACTTTTTCATTGATGAACAACCCTGCACGTTCTGATCTGATTTTTTCTATTAGTTTTTCAGGCTCTACTAGCCCCTCTTCTGTCCACTCTGCCACTTCTGCGTATTCTTTTGTCAATAAATCAAGTGCATGTTCATGTGCGTTGTTTAGCAATAACAATTCCTTAATCTTTGATTTCTTTAATTCTTTTTGAGTATTCAAGGTTACTTCTTCAATTTGCCTTTGATACTCAATCGCTTTGTTGTCGTTTTCTATCTTTAACTCGGCGATTCGTTTTTCGTATTCTTCAATGCTACTTGCCTTTTCTGTTAGTTGATTAATCAACCCTTGACTTTCATCTAACTGTTGCTTGGTTAGTTTTAGTTCTTCATTGATTTCGTTAAACTTTGATTTTGGTATAAAATTTTTCGGAAATGATTTGTTTAATTCATCAAGCACTTCTTCAAGTTTATCTTCCTCAATTTTACCTTCTAAAACTTGTTTAAAAAATTCCATGTTGTCCTCCCTTGGTGTTTTTAGTGCAACCCCACTTTTTGAGTTAGCATTTATGGTATGCCTACCATATTTATTATAACATATTCACAATATGTCATAACTAATCCAATAATTCTGTAACCATTGTGCATCTGCAATTGATGACTTCTTCTGGCGGTCCAGATTGGTCACCTGGGTACATCAACCCATTGTCAAACGCTTCGTCTAAGTTTTTTGATTGTCCGTTTAAGGCTTCGTGGCTTTCACGTGTCCTATCGCCTATCGAACTAACCCATACTTTCTTCAATCGAATTCCGTTTGCTTGTGCTTCTTCAAGTGCTGTTTGTCTTGCTTCCCCCATGATACCTGTTGTTTCGGTTCGTGCAATCCTAACTGCGTTGTTTGCGTTTTGACCCATGACGTTACTTATATCTGATGCCATGTTGTCGATTGACTTCCCTTGAACAATTCCTTGTGTAATCGCTCGTTTGATGTTTCGTCTAACTGCATTAGCGTTATCAGTTAATGCAATCTGTGCCATTGGTCGCTGTACTGACTGATAAATAGCACCTCTGTCTAATCGTGTCCATGAACTAACATCTGTGAATGTCATGTTACCAATGTTTCGTATTGCTGTATCGTAATTTGCTTGGTACACATCAGACAAATAACCATATGTTGCTTGTGGTGTTCCGCGATTTAACTTGGTTAATTCAACGTTGATGTTTCTTTCAAGTGTTTGTAACCTCGTCATTTGATTTGCGGTTTTCTTGTTTAACGTTGCCATGTCAAGCTTTCCATCAACAGCATATTTAGCGTAAGTATCAGCAACTTCTTTTCTGATTGCTTTTAACGATTCCTCATAAGCGATTTTAATTTCCTTGATGAATTGTGCTTGTAATGATTTAGTGATTCTCTCGGCTTCAACAAACTTAATCTGTGTCAAGCGTCAATGCACCTTGTTCTTTTTCAAGTCGTTGTTGCTCTTGTTCTAAATCAATGTCATAAGGCAACATTTCGATAATCGTTTCTTGTGAGAGAATCCCTTGTAAACTTAATAATGTGTTGATTCGTTCAGCGTGGTTTGTGATGTTTGAGCGGTCGAATGTCATTTGGTCGGTGTAGTTTTTGTTGTCGTGTCGATTGACAAAACCTATAAAATGATAAATAAACTTTCTGATTTCATTTTCAAACTTATCTGTTTTTAGATCCAAATCAACAAACATTGCTTGAATGGCTACATTGGTTAAACTTGAACCTCGCACAACACTCATATCTAACCCCATTGCTGTTTCAAAGATTTGTTGTCGCAATAAACTTAACATTTCTTTTCTTGCTTCTGTTGGTATTTCTAATTGATGACTTGTAACATCGCCGCCTTCGCCAACAGGTACAGCCTTGTAAAGTTTCAACTGCCTCATAAACTCACTAAGGTTTTTTGTGTCGCCTGTGTAGTTCTTTAACGTGAAATAAGCATCTTGCATATCGTCTATGTTGTTGGCAAAATCTGAATTGATAATATCATACGCATCAATCAACGCTTTAATTCTAAATAAATCTGAAATATGTTCTTTGTTGTTGTAACATGGTATAAAAGGTATCTCACCGAATGAATGTTCTTCTTGCTCTTGGATTTCATCATTGTAAACTTTGTATGATGTGTAATGTCCCACTTCTCGCTCTAATCGAAAGCCATTGCCTTTTTTGATGTATTCCTTCATACCTTCATTGGTGTAAATCTGTCTGATGTGTGTTTTGTCAATTTGAAAATCACGTATCAACTCAACGATGTTTCCATATTCATCTTCAATGGGTATGATTTGTTCACTCGGTATAAGTGTTGCTCTTAGTTCTCCATTCTCTTTGTAAAAATAACACCATGACACAGCCTTTTTACTTGCTTCAAGACCAATATCAATGATAAACTCATCAAAGCTTTCAGGTACATAGTCGTCTAATGATTGCTCTTGTTCGGCAAAAGTAACCCCATTACCTAATAAATGCATCACTTTTTGATCAACTAACTTCGCAAAGAAGCCACTCGGCAATCTGTGGTTTGCACCAAAAGGGTTGGTCTTGACACCTAAGCCCTCAATGTAAACCTTCTTTTCACGTTCTAAAATATCATTGAGTGATAAATAATAGTTCTCGCCCTTAATCATGTAGTCAAAATGCTGTGATTCTTTAAACTCATCGACAATCTTTTTGTAATCCATAATTCCTCCTTACCAACCCCATGTTGTATTTTTGCCTATCTCACGTATTAAACTCGATAAACTATCTGGTGCATCGTCATGTTGTGCGTTTTCTGTGTAGTCTAATATTTGATTGATGTATTCTCGACTTGTGTCTTGAATGAAAATGATATCTTCCCATCTGCTTTTTAAGTAACTCGATATTTTTATATACTTGTTCATCTTCTCATGGTAAGTCTTTACAGGTTGTTTTATCTTTTTAGCAAGATAACCTTTATCAGAGTTTACCTCGTTGTATAACGTCCCTGCTTGATACATTTCACGTTTGCTCTCAAATATAGGTAAACAATCATCAATGTGTGCTTGTCGTAAATCGCCATATACGTATAATCTACCTTCGTGTTCGTTGAGTATCGTGAATGCACTTCCGTCACTTCCGCCATAACTTGCATCAATATGACATATACCATTGAAAATCAATTCGGTGTTACTGCCATCATCAATCTTAGGGCTAGTGAATAACGCTTCGCTATCAGCAATGTGTTTTAACTCGTAGTTGGCACTAAATAGCGATGGTGTTAGTTTAGATCGAATCTCTTGTAATACATCATCAGCAATCAACCCTGTTTGATAACAATCAAATCGATGTATGTTTGGCATTAAAGTAAATGCATCTTCTTTGTGCCAAGGAGTACCTGTGTTGATGATCCTACCATCACGATTTTTAATGTTCTGCAATTCATGGTACACATACTTTGTGCGTTCCCTTGAAGCTTTGCTGATTCTGTCCTCAATGTTTACAATATCATCTGTGATGACAATATCTGCGTGTTTACCTGTTAATGAAGCTCGTGAACCAATCCCTAATAACTGGCTTGAACCTCGTGATGTTGTTTTTAAATTCGTGTCAATCTCAAATGCACTTTCTTTTAACTTAACAACATGCACCCCATACAACGCTAATGATAATGATTGAAATATCTCATTGTCTAATAACTTGGCTACTTGCAATATTATTTCTTTCACATCATCGTCTGTTTTTCTAAGGAATATGATATTCTTGTTTGGGTAAACAATAATCATAATTGCAATCGCTACTGATAAACACGTGGTTTTATAACTACCACGATGTGCTTGAAGTGTGAAATCATCACTTCGTGTTATCATCATCTTTAACCAATCGTTATGAATATCAGTTAAATCTTCAAAACCACTTTCAATTCCAAATGCAATTGGTTTTTCCTTAACTAAATCTAGCCATTTATTTTTCATCTTTCAAATACTTCTCGATTAGATCAGTTCGTATTTCAAATTTGCCTTCATGGGTTATTTCTTGTTTGTCTGTATAACCATAGTTCTTCAATAAGAAAATAACTCCACCTGCATTTTTACCTGCAATAGCATGTTCTTCGTAATTCATGATAATCCAATCTCTGAATTTTTTTAATGTGTCGAAGAATTCATCTCTTTTTTGATAGTTATATATTGTTTGCCTATCAATTCCTGTGTAGTAAGCAAGACCAGCAATAGTAGGCGGTCTATCTGTTTCTTGCAGATAACCCTTGTAATCATCAAGTGCTTTTTGTAATTCTTCCACGTTTTTATATTTTAGCGGCCTTCCTGCTCCCATGTTATCAACTCCCTATTACAATTATATCACAAATTTAAAAAAGACTAACTTAATTGAGTGTCTTTTAAAACCACTTCAATC
>OBJA01002651.1_pt1 | contig 10012 bp, 9 predicted proteins | sample 1519751 | NCBI WGS metagenome assembly OBJA01 (sample SAMEA3881238, study PRJEB22517) | soil metagenome | biome: lake sediment; feature: soda lake sediment; material: sediment, water from around vicinity | place: India | collected 2013-12-23 | depth 3 m
TTGATGCTCTAAATGAAAGCAAACTAAGGAGGTTGTTGGAGCGGTATACCGCAACGCCGACGTCGCTTTTGCCAGGCTGCTTGCCGCCAGCGACCAATGCCGCCGGCTTGCCGTACGGCTCGACCTCCGAGAGACCGGGGGCGGCCTGCTCCTGAAGGTCGTCGATGAGGACGGGGTGGCTTCCGAAACCTTCCTGGAGGTGGAAAAGGAGGCGGCGAGACAGGCCGGGTCGGCATCGCTTCTCGCCGAAAGGCAGTTGCAAAAGAGCGGCGCCACCATCTTTGCCGTGGAATCGGTGGCCGCCGAGATCAGCCCCACGGCCTTCTACCCGGCTGCAGTATACAACGAGCTGCGCCGCCGGGCGTTGGCCCATCACGAGACGGTGCGGCTGGCGGGCTACCAGCCGCAGCGGGTCGAGCTGAAGGGAAACGACGTCCAGTGGCCGGAGACCGAAGTGAGCTATCTCGACAACATCGCCAACCGGAAGGCCGAAGCCTTCTACCGGCGGCACGGGGTCCGGCGGATCGACAGAACGGCCCTGCAGGCGGAAAAAGTGGCGGAATGCGCCCTGATGACCACCAGATACTGCGTCAAGGCTCAGCTGGGCATCTGCCCCAAAGACAAAAATCGGTCGGGGGAAGATCCGGTCGGGCCACTGACACTCTCGGACAATACCGGCGACTACGAACTGGAGTTCGACTGCCGCCGCTGCGGCATGGTCGTCCGCCGGAAGAAGTGAAAACTATTTCCCTTCGACGAGCGGCGCGATGCCCAGTTGCTGCAGGATGCTCCGGGCGACGTCGGCAGTCTTGCGGCCGGTGACGTCGATCTCCAGATCGGCCGCCGCGCGGTAGACGTTCAGACGGCTGTCATAGAGCCTGCGGGCTTTCTTGAGACTTTTCAAGAGGGGTCTTTTCTCCAGCTTTTTCACGGCCCGCGGATGGTCCATCACCCTTGCGAGAATCGACTCGAAATCGCTGTGCAGGTAGACCACCACCCCGATATTCTTCAGGTTCGGCACGTTGACGAAGCCGCCGCCGGTGGAAATGACGGTGCTGTCGACATGATTTTCCAGCCATGCCCCGGTTTCCCGCTCCAGCCGGCGGAAATGCGGTTCGCCGTAACGTTCGAAGATTTCCTTGATCTTCATCTTGCTGAAGGATTCGATGAGGTCGTCGCAGTCGATGGCGTATCTGCCGCTCTGCCGTGCCAGTTCCCTTGCGGTGCGCCCCTTGCCGACCGCCATAAAGCCGATCAGTACTATATTTTCATTCATGGATGGAGTGTTTCGGTGATTTTTGGACAGCGTCCTCCGGCGTTGCCGTTGAAGGATTTTCAACCAGCCTTAACGTAGGGGTAATGATCCGGTGTGGAAATCCCTGCATGGAGGAGATTGATGAAAACATGTGCTTTGGTTGACTTCATGGCGGAAATGAAGCCATGGCTGGACAAGGAATATATCCGCAACGCCTATATCGATGCAAAGGGCAATTTCGTCCTGCAGTTCCTCGACGGCACACGCAATGTGTACGCAATAAACGACTGCACCAGACAGCAGATCAAGAAAGTATTGCTGGATCTTCGGCAATACGGCATCCACACGGTGGAACTCTGACATCTGACAGGCACTCGTCACTCCTTCGCGGTGCTGCTCCCCCTTCCGCAGGTATCGAGCGGGTGACCGGGGAGATGCACGCCCCCGAACAGGCGATGCGATGGCCTTTCAGTTCCATGGTTGACCCGCCTCGTCACTTGAGTTTGCCCAAGGGGTGGTGGCGATGGCATAGCAGGAGTCGAGTTCCGCCTCGACCAGGTTCACCAGTTCGGCATCGAGCTGGCGACGGGCCGCACCTTGCTTCAGAATGTCGATGATGACCTCGGGCGGCTGGGAAACCCGGTAGGGGCGTTTTTGGGCGAGGGCCTGGAAGATGTCGGCAATCATGATGATCCGCGACTCGATGGTCAGCGACTCCGCGGTCCGCCGGTGCGGATAGCCGCTTCCGTCCAGCTTTTCGTGGTGATTTCCCGCCCACAGGGCGATATCTTCCAGGCCCTGGACTCTATGGAGAATCTGATGGGTCACGTAACTGTGATGGTGCATGGCCGCCGTTTCTTCACGAGAGAGTGCCCCCCGGTATTCCAGGATCGTATCCGGCACCTGCAGTTTTCCCAGATCATGGAGGAGTCCGGCCACCTCGATCTGCCGGCAGACCGACCTTGGCAGCCCGCACTTTTCCGCCAGGAACCTGGCCAAGCTGGCGACACCGTGGGAATGTTCTGCGGTATAGGGACTCTTGGCGTCGACGACCTCGGCAAAGATCGCGGCGATGTTGTAGAGGCTGTCGAAGTCGATGACGATTTCGTCGCTGCCGAGGGGGTGGCTGTGCAGGAAGTCCTCGAGGAAGGCGGGCTCCATGGTAATCCAGAAGGCGTCGGTATCGGAGGCGGCCAGGAAGGTGTCGACGAGTTCGGGAAGGAAATAGGAGCGGCGGAAGCTTTTGATCTTTTCGCAAACCTTGTCTTTCACCATCAACCTGCTCGGCGAATGTTGCATGGTGGTCAGGGCATCGACCCGGTCCAGCAGGTAGATGAGATTGGCATGACGCTTGGTCGATTCCGGCAGCGCCAGCTCGCGCAGGACGGGCCATCTGGTGTGATGATAACGGACGGCATCGGCCAGCTCAGCGAGAGGGGCGGACCGCCGCAGCCTCTCCTCCCCCACCCGGCAATGATGGTCCGCACCGTCCCAGTCGAATTCATCGATGAGCTGCCTGTGCACCTTCGTGGAAGAAACGCCGCAGTCATGGAGGAGCCCCATGCGGAAGAGCATGATCTGCTCCTCCCTGCCGTATCCCAGCCTCTCGGCGCAGGCGAGGGCCATGTAGGCGACTCTCTTGCCGTGCTGTTTCTCGTCGACCGAGACCAGATCCACGGCGCTGGAGAGGGCCCTAATCAGTTGATCGAGATCGAGTTTCATTGCTCTCTCTTGTTGGACCGGTTTCATCCATCCTGATCGAATGGCGGCCCACTCCCCGGTCATACACCAAGTTCCTGTCCCGGAGTGAACGTTTCTCCCCCATGGTCAGTAACGCCAAGCCTTCACGAAATGCTCAGCGGGAATCGTAATGCGGGCCGACGCAGGCAACCCTTGCCGAAATTCAATCCCCAAGAAATGAATTACTAAAGTATTAAGATAGTCTTTTCCGGAGAATTTTGAAGAGATTTTTCAGGAGCACGAAAAAAATGATTGTTCAAATCACGGCTTACCGGTTTTCTCCGCGCGGCTGCAGGTATTTATCCCCTCTGCTGTGGGAGGGGATAACGACCCTTGGGTTGCGGGCGTCAGTCAGCCCGCATTACGGCAGGATCCTGATACTCGGATACATGCCTTTATTGGCGCCGAACTGGAAGGGCTGGATGGTGTTCAGGGAGAGCCGCTGGTTGCGCTGGGCGTGCCCGGCGTTTCTGCCGTCTTCGAAGAAGGCGCCGTTGACGTCGAGGATATGGTGGATGCGGTCCTTGAAGGCTTTGACGAAGAGGGCGCCTTTGCCCTCGAAATGCATTCTCCCCTTGGACCACGAGGTCTCGACCTCGTTCAACTCGGCAAGGGATATGCTGTTCCTGGCCAGTTCCTCCCGGTTGCGCACCAGTCCCCAGACCAGATGGTCGGCAGGAATTTCCAGGGGTTCTTCAATATCGATGATGGTATGAGGCATGATGACGCAGCCCTCGTTGATGATCAGCCTGCTCTTCTTCTTCCCGCAGAGGTAGCTGTTGAAGCCCGAGAACACGCCGAGCTTCAGATCCGCCTCGATGATCTTCGCGCCATGGGCGGTGACGTTGTAGCCTTCGAGGGAAGAGTTGATGATGAAACAGTTCTCCTGGGCATTGGCCCCCTTGCCGAGGCTCGAGTTTTCGATGTAGGCCCGCTGCGACACCAGCACGTTGTCGGCGATCCTGGTATTCGGTAGCACCACCGCATAGCGGTCGAGGGAGGCGGTCTTGGGGACCGATTCGATCTCCTCGAGGTTGAAGAAGTCGAACCCCCGCTGGAACTCCATCTTGCGCTCTTCGATAAAGTCTATGAGCCTTCCCCAGGGTACCTTGTCCGGAGAAAGGGACACGTATTGTTCCAGCGCCTCCGCCGGGTATTTATAAAAGAAATTGAAGTTGCCGGGGCTGTTGACCCAAATGGTCCCCGGGTCCACCTTGAGGTGGGAGATCTCGCCGGCCTGGATGTAGGAGTAGGCTCCGATGACACAATCGCGCATGGTGGTCAGGTCGACGGTGGCGTACGGCCCGAGAAAGCAGCCGTCGGACGGCGAGCCGTGGATGTTGGCGTAATCCATGGCCAGGGTGTCCTTGATGAAGAACTTCTCCGGGGTCTCGGGATCGTGGGAGTAGTTGTGAACGAGTGTCTTTACCAGGGCGCTGTCCTCGATGTCGATGATCTCGTCCTTGGTGAGGGTCAAGGTGAAGTTCTTGTAATGGATCTGCTTGTCCTTGCGCTTGAGCTCGTCGCCCCGGATGTCGCTCTTGTAGAGCAGGGAGTTCCTCACCCGGCATTTGCCGAGAAAATAACTGCCGGCGAGCGCCGAGTGTTCGAAATGGAGATCGAGGGGATGATCGGGGGTTATCCCGTAAAAGGCGTAAAACTTGTTCAATTGATCGGGGGGGATGAGCTCGATTGCAAACGGGCTCACATCGAAGTTCAGCTCGCGCAGGTTGATGTTCACTCTCTGCACGATCCGGTTGAAGAGCTTTTCCAGTTCTGTCATGGGGAGACCTATGTGAGGTTGAAGGGAGACTGTTCAAGCGACGCCATTTCATGGAACACCGCGGCAAAGACGTCGGAAATCCTGAGAATGCCAACGATCTTTTTCTGGCGGGTGACCAGGAGCGAGAGGTGCGTGCCGGCGACAAGTTTATGGATGGCGGTGTCGAGGCTGCAGTCCTCGGAGACGTACTCCCCGGGAGTCGGCGCCTGCATGAACTCCTCGACCTTTTTCCCGGCCGCCTCACGCAGGGTCTTCTCCTCGATGATGGCCTTGCGGAACCGGAATTTGTCACGGAGCTGAGCGATATAGGACTCGCTGAAGTTGAACTTCCGCATTTCCTCGATTTCGTCGTTGAACTCGTGTTCCCCCTCGATGGCCTTGAGGGCCCTGAGCTGGCCGACTTTGCCCACGACCTGTCCGGCATGATCGAGCACCAGGACGGCCCTGTGCTGATATTTGCTCACGGTATAAGCCTCCTGGGCCCGTTCGAGAGCCTGGATGGCGTCCAGCAGCGAGGTCCCGACGGTCACCGTGGCATATTCGGAAATGGGGACCATAAGATCCTTGACAAGATAATTTTTCACAATACCCCCTCGGCAGCATGACGAAAGAAGACGTCCGATCCCTGACCGGACCCCCGACTATGATGGGGTAATGTATTGGGAAAATAATGCTTTGTCAAATGTTCTCAACAACTCGAGGGTTGTGAGAGAGAATGCCTGTCTATCATGAGCACTGAGTATCTTAGGAATTCGTTTCTTGTTTTTTCAAATGAATTTCGTGAAGGTACGTATCCTCCTTATGGGTTCGTGAGAACGGGAGGACGCGGGATGATTATCACACCCAGAGTGACGATCTCCTCGTCGGCGAACAGGTAGGAGTGATCGAAGTAGCGGATTGGATATTCGGCGGCGCGGAAGCCATAGGTTTTTTGGAGAAAGGTCTCCAGGTCGACAGGGATGGGAATTGATTCGGCAACCTTCCAGACGACCGCTACGGTCGTGTACCGGCCGTCTTCGACCAGCCTTTCCAGCCGGTAGTCCGGGACGATCGCCGTGCTCGACGGAAACATTACATGAAAATTGCCCGCCAGGAAGCGGTCGTTGCTGACGATCAGGCCTTCGGTGAAGCCGGATTTACGCATATCGTCGGCGAAGGCCTGGAAGGGATAGTTGAGACGGCAGAAGTTATCGGTGATGTCGGCGCCGGCGGTCCTGAAGGTGAATCCCGTATAGACGGCGAGGGCGGCGACCAGCACGGTTGTGAGATAGGTCCTGAATTTCCTGGGGGTGATCTCGGCGGGCGACAGCCGGGAGAAGAAAAAGATTGGGGCGACGAACAAGAGCGGCTGCAGCCAGCGGTCCTTGACGTAGGTCACCTTGAAGAAGAGCACGGCCAGCAGCAGGGTGAGGAACAGGATAATCATGTATCTGGTGATGAACCGGCGGTGGAAGTCGCTGTCCTGAACACCCCTGCCCAGGTAGCCGGAGGGAAAGATGAGGCCGCAGATCAGCCAGAGCGGGGTCAGAAAGAGAAAGCTGTTGGCGATCAGGCTCAGGGTCCCGCGCAGCCAGTAATGCCCCACGGCCTGCTTGAATTTATGGGTGGCGGAAAAGACGATATCCTGATTGGCGGCCATCCACAGGAGATAGGTGCCGGTGAAAAGAGCGAGGATCGCCAGGCTTGCCACGATCTTGCGGTTCGCGAAAATCCTTCTCCCCTCGGCGAAGGTCGAGAGGGCCAGCACCGCGACGAGCAGGAACAGGGCATAATTGGCTTTGGCCATGAAGCCCGTGCCGAGGCAGAGACCGAGGATGCAGTAGTTGAGGAGACTGGTGTTCTCTATCAGCCGCATCATCTGCCAGAGGGTGGCCGCGGCGGCGAACACCACCAGTGTGGTGTGAGTCATATCCCGTTGCGATTCCCAGGCGATCTGCGGGATGAAGAGCAGCGAACAGGTAGCGAGGATGGCGGAACGACGATCCCCCAAAATCCGGCAAGCGGCGAAATAGACGCACGCGTAGGTCGAGAAGAGCAGCCCGTTTTTCATGAGGCTGACGGCGAAGGCGTTCTTGCCGAACAGGATGAAGAGGCCGTGCTGGATCCAGGTATAGAGGGGCGGCTGCTCGGTGTAGCCTGCCAGCAGCCACTGGCCGAGCATGGCCTGTTCCGCCTCGTCGTAGTCGAGTGAGCCGGAGATGGTCACCCTGAGCAGGATGTGGAGGAGAAAATAGCCTCCCAGCGCAAGGAGGAACTTGAGCGTCAAGGCGCGCTGCTCTATTGCGGGAGACGGCGCCGTCATCGCCTTCCCCAGGTCCTGCGCCAGAGCAGGATGTTGCGGAAATATACTATAAAACCGAAGAGCTGTCCGACAAATAGCACGGGGTCCCGGCGGATGACGGCATAGCTCAAAACCATGACCGAACCGATGATGCTGAAGACCCAGAAACCGATCGGCAGCACCGACTCCTTCTTCCTTTCCATGAAAAACCATTGGACGATGAAGCGAAAGGTGAAGATGAACTGTCCGGTCAGGCCCCAGGCCATGAGGGCGTTGGGAATCTCCTTGTTGTCGAAGATATTCCTGAAATTGTAGATCTCGCCGGTCTGCAGCGCCAGGATGGCCGCGAGCGGAAAGGAGAGCGCCGCGACCCGGACCAACTGCGGGATCTTTCGCCAGAAGCCGAGGTGGTGGAGATTGCGGATATAGACCCCGTAGGTGATCGCCTGGCCGAGGATGATGGTCAGGTCGTGGCGGAGGATGCCGTAAGCGATCATGAGGATCGAGGCGAGCAGACTGAACTGCCAGAAAATGAGCGGCGAGAGGACCTTTCCCGCCCGCTCCGAGGAGACCCACTGGACGAGGAGCCGGGCAGAGAAAAGGATCTGGGCCGAAAAGCCGACCGCATAGACGAGGTACTGATTCATGAATCCCGCCGGATCACTTCGTAGCGGATGTACCGGTTGCGCATCCAGCGAAAGGCGAGGGTATCGAAGAACGGCCCGGTCAGCCGGTTGAGGAGATGATATTTACTGGTGCCGGCGTAACGGGGATAGTGGGAGACCTCGATCTGTTTGACCCTGCCGCCCTGAAGCTGCACCAGGGCGGGGATGAACCGGTGCATGCCGGTGAAAAACGGCATCCTCCGGGCGAAAGAGGTTTTGATGATCTTCAGCGGGCAGCAGGTATCCTCGATGGCGTCATTGATCATCAGCCGGCGATAACTGTTGGCAAACCTGGAGGAGCAGCGCTTGACGAGGGTGTCCTGCCGTTTGCGCCTGATCCCGTTGACCATGTCGTATTCGGGGAAGTGTTCGAAAAAAAGAAGAAAATCGTCGGGGCGGGTCTGCAGGTCGGCATCGATATAGCCGACCAGCGAAGTCCGGCAGTGATCGATGCCGGCCTTGATCGCGGTGCTGAGGCCATAATTGCGGTCGAGGGAGATATGGCTGCAGTACTCCCTTCTTTCACACTCCTCCGCCAGCAGAGGCTGGCTTTGGTCGGACGAGCCGTCGTTGACGAAGATCGCCTGGAGCGCAACCGGGGACTTCCCGGCAAAGGCGTCCAATTCGACGAAGAAGCGAGGCAGGCTCTCTTCTTCGTTGAATACCGGGACGAGTATGGTTAATTCATCCTTCATGCTGTGCGTTTGCATCACCGGACAAGGATTCTGTGAATCCGCCGGCGCCAAGGTGGGAGAGCAAAATACTTTCCCCGAAAATTCATCCCCTGCCAGGGGACAAGTACCTCTCGAACTTCTCTTCTCCAGAACAAAAAACGAATTGCCGGGGTTATAAACCGCGTATCGTTAACAGACATCGCCGTGAAACTCAAGAGGCGATTTCGATCGTGCCGCCGAGCCACCACAGGGGAAGAGTTTATGAAGAGAAAAACGGCGGCAGAAAGCATAAGGGGGAGGTATGTTGTTGATTCCCGGTCTCCAGGCCGAGCTGCTGCCGCAGCATAACGTGACCGTGAGGTAATTGCAAATTCCGATTTCATGGGTAGACCATGATGCTGCCCGACCGGTCCAGGAAGTCGACAACTGTCCTGGAGGCGAGGTTGAGGTATTTCATGTACTTGTCGTTCTATAATCTTCTTGCGAAACCTTTTGCCATCCAGCCCGATCCCTTTTTCCTCTGGCTTGGCCCGAAGCAGGCCGACGCCCTGTCGATGCTGCGCCATGCACTGCTTGAGGACAGGGGTCTGGTCCTGCTGACGGGGGATGCGGGGCTCGGCAAGACCACGCTCATCCAGGCCCTGGCTGGAGGTCCCGCCGGGAGGGAGGCATGGGCGGTGCTCGGCGACCCGAGCCTGGAGCGGCTCGACTTCTACAACGCCATCGCCAGGGGATTCGGGCTCGATCGGGAGGTTGTCTCGAAGGTCCAGTTTCTGCTCCAGTTCAACGCCTTTTTGCAGAAGGCCCGCGATGACGGCAAAAGGGTGGTGCTGGTGGTGGACCACTGCCATCGCCTGAGCCAGGAGATGCTGGAGGAGCTGCACCTTCTGGCCAATATCGAAAAGGACGGCGCCGGGCTCATCAATATTCTCCTGGCCGGGCGCGGGGAGTTTTTGGAGACCTTGTCCCGGCCGGGCAACCGGGCGGTGCGGCAACGGCTGACCCTGAAGGTCGAACTGGTTCCGCTCACCCGGGGCGAGACCGGGGACTACATCCGCCACCGGCTGCAGGTGGCCGGGGCGGCCGAGGAAATATTCACCGCGAAGGCGGTCGAGGTTATTCACCTCGCCGGCCGGGGCAACCCCCGCCTCATCAACATGATCTGCGACGAGACGATGGTCGTCGGCGCCGCGGCGGGCAACCGTCCTGCCGGCCCGGAGAGCGTCGAGGAGTGCCTGGTGCGGCTCGATATTCCGCCTCCCTTCAGGGAGGAAGTTCCGGTTTCCGCCGGCGGGGATGAAGGCGGGGGACCGAAGGCGGCTGAAAAAGGAACCTTTGGCCTGCCTGTGTTCCGGTCGGTGGGTGCGTGGCGGTGGGTGATGGCCGGGCTGGGAATCGTCCTGATTGGCGTGGCCGGCCTGTCCCTGCTGCAGCCGGGAGATATCGGGGAAACGCCGCCCGGGAAAGACCTGCCGGTGGTGCAGCAGTCCGCGGGCAGGGAGAGACCTCCCGATACCACCTTCCCGGTCGGCAAACTCGAGCCCATCGGCAAGGCCATCGAATTCGACGGAGTAAAGAAGCAGAGGCAGACCATCCTGAGGAGGGGGGGCGAAG
>OBJA01002652.1_pt1 | contig 10011 bp, 11 predicted proteins | sample 1519751 | NCBI WGS metagenome assembly OBJA01 (sample SAMEA3881238, study PRJEB22517) | soil metagenome | biome: lake sediment; feature: soda lake sediment; material: sediment, water from around vicinity | place: India | collected 2013-12-23 | depth 3 m
AAATATCGAGATTTGATTTCAACTTTTTCATATGATCGCATCTATTATTATCTAGAAGTGCTTAATCAACTTCATCAAGATATGAAATGGACCCATCAAAAACGGGCATATGTTGAATTAGCATTAGTTAAAATGATGGAGCATCAAACGCTAAGACAACTGGATTATGAAGCAGCCATTCTTGATTTAAAATCGAATGTTCAAGAGTTGAAAGAGCAAATTAAGACACAACCCAAACAAGTCGTTAAGCAAAATAAAGAGCCATTAGTCACGATTAAACAAGTTGAACAAGTTCTTAAGCAAAATAAAGAGCCATTAGTCACGATTAAACAAGTTGAACAAGTTCTACATCGTGGTGATAAAGAAAAAAAGGCGCTTCTTCAATCGGGATGGCAACATCTTAAAGATTATCCACGCGCACATTTGAAAATGGTTGCTTATCTTTTCTCACAAACAGATCTTGAAGTTGTATCGGATGACACGATGCTCGTCGTGTGTGAAGACTTAAGCACATGTAAACGACTGATGGAGCCTGAAACGAAGAAATTAGCATTAGACATTTTCAACAGTAAACAACATCTTGTTGATAATTTTATTGCCATATTGAAATCAGACTGGATTGTCATTAGAGAAATCTACAAAGATTTATTCGCCAAAGGGCAAAAAAGACCTAAATTACCCCCATATGATTTAAAATTATACATAGACATTCAAGAAACCGAAAAAAAAGAACCTGAAATTGTTGCATTAGCCAAATCATACTTCGGGGATAAAGTACATATAAAGGAGTAAAAAAATGAATCCAAACATGATTAATAAATTGAAAAAAATGCAAAAGCAAATGATGGAAGCACAAGAAGCACTTGAGCGTAAAGAATACTTTGGAAAAGCAAGCGGTGTTACAGTTATTGTACAAGGAACACGCCAAGTGATTGATGTACAAATCAATCCTGAACTTTTAGAAGAAGTTGAAATGCTACAAGATGCCATTTTGCTTGCTGTTAATGATGCATTAAAACAAATTGAAAAAGAACAAGAAGAAACGATGGGCCAATTCACAGGCGGTATGGGTGGGTTTGGATTTTAATGTATCCAAACATTCTTAAGAAAATCATAGAAGATTTTCAAAGATTACCCGGAATTGGTGAAAAGACAGCAGAAAGACTTGCACTTCATTTGATAACACAAAGTGAAGATGACGATTTACTTCAGTTCTCTGATCATTTAAAAAGACTAAAAAGTGAAATCAAATTTTGCCCTATTTGTCACATGATTACTGATCATGAACCGTGTGATATTTGTAAAAATGAACATCGCGATCGAGACACTTTAATGATAGTCGCAGATGCAAAAGATGTCTTTGTTATGGAAAAAATGAACACGTATCATGGTTTATATCACGTTTTAGGTGGACTTGTTGATTTTTCACGAGGGATCACGGATAAAGATTTAAATATCGATACATTATCCAGTAGAATTACACATTTTAAAGAGCTTATTATTGCAACCAATGGGACTGTCGAAGGCGAAATGACCGCTAAATTTCTTAAATCACTCTATGGTGAACACATTAACATGACAAGATTGGCTTATGGTTTACCTGTTGGAGCTGACTTAAAATATGCTGATGAGCTTACATTAAGTAAAGCTGTTGAAAACAGACAGAAATACTAGGAGGTAAAACCATGTGGGACATGATTAAAACGTTTGTAGAAAGAATTTTTGGAGGATTTAATAATCTACTCAAAAGTTGGATAGGATTTGATGAAAAGATACTTAATCTTTATAATCAATTTATTGAACCACAGCCTGAGATATTTAAAATCCTAGGATTAGTGTTTTTATCAATTATCATTGTTTTAGGTGTCATCAGTTTTGTGAAGAAAATGCTTAAGCTTTTTATTGTAATTGCAGTTATTCTTGGAATCGTGTTATTGTTATCACAATTTTAATGAAAAAAGTTCTTGCAAAATAGATAGCTTTGATATACAATAGATACGGTTTTAGGAGGCAAAAATGGATAAATACAAATCATTAGCAATGCTTGATGTTGCTGAAGCGTTACTTAGAGAAAGCAAACAACCCATAACGATTCAACAACTCATGAAAGACGTTGCCGAAATAAAAGACATTTCAACAGATGATGTTGATCGTTTAACACAACTATATATGGATATCACACAATCAGCTAAATTCGTTTATTGTGGTGATGACCAATGGGATTTAAAGGAAAGAAATTTAGAACTTTGGGATAAAGACGGTTATGCTTTTGTGCATGCTGAAGATCTTGAAGAAGATGTCGAAGAGGACTTAGATTTCACAGAGTTTGTTCTTGAAGAAGAGGAAGAAATCGAAGTTGATGAAGAAGAGATTGAAGAAGTCGACGAAGAAACGAAAGAAGAAAAAGAGTATATAGAAATTGATTTACCTATCAAATCAACAGATGATGAAGATGTTGATGATGACTTAGAAATAGAATTCGATGATGAAGATTATGATGAAGACGATTATAACGAAATCATGGATGACTATGAAGATATGTACGACGAATAAAAGGTATAATTGAATGAATTAGGGTATACTAAAACTACGTATACCCTTTTTTAATCGGTAAATGGAGGAATAAAAATGGATTATAAAGAATGGATAGGTTATTTAGCATCACTCATTGTTTTAGTATCGCTATTGATGAGTTCGGTGAAAAAACTAAGATGGATTAACTTAGTTGGGTCACTAACTTTTGCAGTATATGGTTTTTTAATAAACGCACTACCGGTTGCAGTGATGAACTCCGGTATTGTTTTAATCAATGTTTATTATCTTGTACAAATGTATAGAAAAAGTGATTATTTCTCACTGATTTCATTAGATAAAGACAAAGAATATTTTGAATATTTTGTTAATTTTTATAAAGAAGATATCAAATCATTCATAACAGAAGATAGAAACTTGGGCGAAGAAAATCTTGCAAAGTTTTTTGTTTTAAGAAACACAGTTCCAGCAGGAATATTTGTTGCTAAAAAATTAGAGGATTCAACCATGCATGTCTATATTGACTATGTAACACCTCAGTTTAGAGATTTTAAAATTGGAGAATACAACCATGCATGTCTATATTGACTATGTGACACCTCAGTTTAGAGATTTTAAAATTGGAGAATATCTTTTCTCAACGCAAAAAGATTTTTTTATCAACCAAGGCATTAAAAAGATTACATCACATCCAGGAACTGAAAAACATCAAAAGTATCTTTCTAAAATGGGATTTCAACAAAAATCAATTCAAGGAAACACAATGTTCGTCAAAGAAATTAACTAAATCTTATTTTTTAGTTGAGTTTATTTAAACATTTGATATAATAAATAAGGGCACACCAAAGAGTCTCCTATAACAAAAGGGGTCTCTTTTATTTTTTAGGAGGATAAAAATGGCGAAGTATATATTTGTAACTGGAGGGGTTGTATCTAGCCTTGGTAAAGGTATAACTGCATCGGCAATTGGACAGCTTTTAAAAAGCAGAGGACTAAAAGTTTTTATGCAAAAATTTGATCCATACATTAATGTTGACCCAGGTACGATGAGTCCTTATCAACATGGTGAAGTATTTGTCACTGATGATGGTGCTGAAACGGATTTAGACTTAGGACACTATGAACGGTTCATTGATGAAAACTTAAATAAACATTCGAGCATCACAACGGGAAAAATATACCAATCCGTGTTAAAAAGAGAAAGACGCGGTGATTATTTAGGCGCTACCGTGCAAGTCATTCCTCATATCACAGATCAAATTAAGAAAAAGTTGATTGATGTTGCAAAACACACTGAACCAGATGTTGTCATTACTGAGATTGGTGGAACGGTTGGTGACATTGAGTCATTGCCATTCTTAGAAGCCATACGTCAAGCCAGACGTGATTTCGGTTATAACAACACACTATATATACATACAACATTAGTTCCATATTTAAAAGCTGCAAACGAGATCAAGACAAAACCAACACAACACAGTGTTAAAGAACTGATGAGTTTAGGGATTCATCCAGATATTATTATGTTAAGATCTGAGAGGTCAATCTCAGATGATCAGAAAGAAAAAATAGCGTTATTTTGCGATGTAGAGCCAAATGCTGTTTTTGAATCACTTGATGTTGATGTCTTATATGATGTGATTAATAAACTATATGATCAACATGTCGATGATTGGATTTTAAAACATTTTAAATATGAGAATATGAAACAAGCAGATGTGACACCATGGATTGAACTTGTTGATCGCATTAGAAACTTGAAAGATGAAGTACATATTGCTCTTGTAGGAAAATATGTTCAACTTCATGATGCATATTTATCGGTTAGTGAATCACTTAAACATGCGGGATATTATCATCACCACAAAGTTATCATCAATTGGATTAATGCTGAAGACGTCGATTCATCAAACATCGCATCAAAGGTTAAAGACTGTCACGCGATATTAGTTCCAGGAGGTTTCGGTAAAAGAGCAACAGAAGGTAAATTAGCTGCTATCACATACGCTAGAGAGAACAATATTCCTTTCTTTGGTTTATGTTACGGCATGCAACTTGCAGTCATTGAATATGCAAATAATGTTTTAGCACTTAAAGGCGCTAGTTCAACTGAAATTGACCCACAAACACCACATCCTATTATTTCACTTCAACGTGGAAGAATTACAGACGAGGACTTAGGGGGAACGCTTCGTTTAGGTTTATATGATTGTGAAGTTAAAGAAGGAACCTTAGCTTACAAAGCATATCAAAAGAAACTTGTTAAAGAAAGACATCGTCATCGTTATGAATTTAATAATAACTTTTTAGAATACTTCGAAGACAGTACGATGGTTTTATCAGGATATAATAGCGAGTATCATTTAGTCGAAATGGTTGAGCTTAATGATCATCCTTGGTTCTTAGCAGTCCAATTTCATCCTGAATTTTTATCAAGACCACTAAGACCACACCCGCTTTTTAGAGATTTTATTGAAGCAGCAATCAACTTTAAAAAATCATAGTTCAAAATCATAGTTCATAAAAACGGTTACAAGCAAACATTTATTGCTAAAACACCGGGATTGTAATATAATAGATTTGTTGAAAATTCTATAGGAGGAATTAACATATGTCAGTCGTATCAGCAAAAGAAATGTTACTTAAAGCTAGAAAAGAAGGCTATGGAGTAGCACAAATAAATATTAATAATTTGGAATGGATCAAAGCAGTTTTAACAACTGTTGAAGAATTAAAATCTCCAGTTATTTTAGGTGTTTCTGAAGGAGCAGCAAAATACATGGGTGGTTATCGTAATGTCATGGCGATGGTTAAAGAACTGGATGCTTTCTACAAAGTTTCTGTACCTGTTGCAGTTCATTTAGATCATGGAACGTATGAAGGAGCGTATAAAGCACTAGAGGCTGGATTCACTTCAATTATGTTTGATGGATCACATTACCCTTTTGAAGAAAATTTAGCTAAAACAAAAGAAATTGTTGCAGCATGTCACGCTAAAGGAGTTTCAGTTGAAGCCGAAGTTGGTTCAATTGGTGGAGAAGAAGATGGCGTTGTCGGTCTAGGTGAAGTTGCTGATCCAAAAGAATGTGCAGCTATTGCAGCCACAGGCGTCGATATGTTTGCAGCAGGCATTGGTAATATTCACGGAACTTATCCAGCAAACTGGCCAGGACTTCGCTTCGATGTTTTGCAAACAGTATCTGAGGTAACCAATGGAGTACCACTTGTTTTACATGGTGGAACAGGTATTCCAGTGGAGATGGTTAAGAAAGCTATTTCCATGGGTGTATCAAAAATTAACGTTAATACAGAACTTCAATTAGCATTTGCAGCAGCAACACGTAAATACATTGAAGAAGGTAAAGACCTACAATCAAAAGGATTCGATCCTAGAAAACTTTTAAACCCTGGTTATGAAGCGATTAAACAAGTCATTCGTGAAAAACTTGAAATGTTTGGTTCAGTAAATAAAGCATAAGTATAAGGATGTGATGATGTGCGCGATGAAAGAATCTACCATGAGTATGCAAATTGGAAATTAGAGAATCACGAACTTCTGAAATATTTAACCGAAAGCAATTCGGATTTAATTATTCGTTTTAAGCACGTTATCGATGTGACTGATCATCTCTATGACAAATTAATAGATGATGATAAGTATTCAGATGATGAGGATCAAATATTTGAATCAGGTTTTTATTATATGTTCGACCAAATCAATGAGATTGTCCAACTTCTTAATAAATCTTATAAAAACAATATTAAAGACTTAGAGAATCATGCAAAAGATGTTAACTTATTGCTTTCAACCATCGATTTTCAAAATGAGTTGATGAATGTTGAAGATGTTGAACAAAGTGACATGGATAAACTTGTTGAGTTTGAGCAATATATTCTAAATATGTTGGAGAAGAAAGAGACGATACCACACGAAAAATTTATCGAACTAGACAACCTTACTTTTGCGATATTTCATAAACTTGATGTTGAATATTTTCCTGTCAATGATATCTTCTTAGAAATAGCAGACGAACTGGGACTATTATAAAATTATAAAGCCAACATATGTTGGTTTTTTCTTTTATTTAATGTATAATTTTGATAAGGAAACGTTTTATGGGATAAATCGCTTTAGGGGGATAAAATGAAAAAAATCATCGTTTTATGCTTGTTTGTGCTAGGAACGATTGTATTATCATCTTGTCAATCATCTGATGAGTTCCCATATCTTGATGCACAGGTTACGATTGAAGGTAATGTGTTTATGTCTTTAGATCAGAAGCAATGGAAAACAACGCTTACGTCACAAGACTTTAACACATTATTAACAAATAAATACTCGACATTTGAGTTTTTTCCTGTTACTACAGAAACAGGACGTCTTCCATTCTATGAAATTACTGAAACCGAGGCATTGATTGCTCATTTAGGTTTTTATGAGATACCCATCTATTTTAGATCAGAGAATCTCAACTATATTCAATGGAAAAGTGTTGCTTTATCAAGTCTTCCGATTACTTGGAATCCATCCGTTGATTTTAGATCTGGAGCAAGCCAAATAGAAGCAGGTGATGAGATTCAAGCATCCATAGTCAATGCAATTCGTGTTTCAATATCTGGGACTATTGGAGGAGATGTACATAGTGTTGTTTATGAGAGACCTCAAGGCTATCATCATAATCATGTTCTTGGAAGCGGTGGCGATTTATCAGCCGATGGAGTTGGGGTGCCTGGTTTCTTATCTTATTATTTTGCACACCATCAACAACTCTTGTTTGGTGCAGAAAACGTTTCATGTGCACCGACCATAACACAGGTTCGAGAATCTGCTCAAATCATGATAACTGAATTAGAACACAAAGATGATCAATATGAAGGGCACATCGTTTTGCGAATTTGGATTGAAAGATGGGATCCAGACAGTTATCCAGTTGTTTATGATGGAAAATTTTCACTTTCAATGGTTTTTATGGGGAAACGTATTGACTAACTGATTCACTTGAATATACTAAAAAGTTCATCAAGAGATGAGCTTTTGTTTTTAATTATGATACATGTCATCTTAAGCAAATTATGTTATCATTAAATCAATATTAATGAGGTGAGTTATGAGTAATCAGATTTCAATTGAGAACTTAAGAACATATTTTAAGTCAGAAGCAACATTAAGTTATCCATTTCGATTACATGCGTTGAAAAAATTAAAACAAGCTATCTTGACACATCAAGATCTTATATTAGATGCACTTTATAAAGATCTAAACAAATCACACTTTGAAGGATTGTTAACAGAAGTAGGGGTTGTTTTAATTGAACTTAATGAAGCCATAAAATCGTTAAAGACATGGATGAAAGTTCGAAAGGTTAAAACGCCTTTAACATTATTTAAAGCGAAAAGTTATATTTTCCCTGAGCCATACGGAGTCGTCTTAATTATGTCACCTTGGAATTATCCATTTCAACTAGCGATTGCTCCATTGATTGGTGCGATTGCTGCCGGTAATGTTGCCGTATTGAAGGTAAGTCCAGATGCTCCACATACGAGTGACATAACCAAACACATGATTGAATCAGTTTTTGATCCACATTTTATACGTGTCATGACGGGTGGATTAGAAGAAAGCAAAGCTATTGTTAAAGAAAGATTCGATTATATTTTCTTTACCGGAAGCACAGAAGTCGGTAAAATAATCATGAAAGAAGCGAGCAACCATCTCACACCTGTGACATTAGAGTTAGGTGGTAAGAGCCCGTGTATTATTGATGAAACTGCTGATATTGATAAAGCAGCTAAACGGATTGCATTTGGGAAATTCATGAATGCAGGACAGACGTGTATTGCTCCTGATTATATTTTTGTTCATGAAAGTGTTAAGAAAACCTTCATTGACCAGATAAAAAAATGGATTCATGTATTTTTTGAAGAGAAACCTATTGATTGGCCAGATTATCCAAAGATTATTAACGATAGGCATTATAAGAGACTGATTGGTTTAATGATTAAAGAGAAAATCATTCATGGTGGAAGTTATCAGGGACAAAAGATTGAACCTACATTGCTAGCTGATGTAACACGAGAAGATGCCATCATGAAGGAAGAAATTTTTGGACCACTTTTGCCTATCATGAGTTTTAATCAGTTACAAGATGTGATTGAAGATTTAAAAGAACAAGAAAAACCTTTAGCAGTATATATCTTTTCTAAAAATAAAGATAATCAAAAGAAGTTGGTTCAATCACTTTCTTTTGGAGGAGGAACGATTAATGACACATTGATGCATGTCGTTAGTGGACACCTACCATTTGGAGGTGTAGGCTATAGTGGTATGGGCTCATATCATGGGAAAAAGAGCTTTGAGACATTTACACATGAAAAGCCAATACTTAAACGTTCCAGTTTCATTGATATTGATTTTAGATATCATCCTTATAATCAAAGAAAAAAAGCATTATTAAAAATGTTTATCAAATAAAAAAGGTGTGCATCGTCTGCACACCTTTGCTTGTCATATGAACTAGTTTCTTAAGAGGGTTACCAGGAATCCTTCGTTACTACCCCATGTATTAAATGCAAAATAATACGTTTGGTTTGCAACAAAGTAATAATTTAATGAGAAGTTATAATAACTACCTGAATCATCATCATAAGCTAATAAATTCATAGAGGCATCATATAAATAGACGCGTGTATCAGGACTATAACCATTCACTGATGTGAAAATCCAGTAATACCCACTTTGTTGTGGAACGAATTTCACAACGACATTATTATGCTCGTAATAAATATAGATGGATTCATCAGCAAATATTTCAGTTGGATTATCATCGTAATTGCCACCACCAATACTACCGAAAAGCATATCAAGGATTTCTGCAAATACACCAATTCTTTCCATGTCATCGCTTGTTAATGCATTAAAGTTAAAGTCTGCAATTGCGCGAATTTCACCAATGAAGAAATCAACTTGAGCTAATGCCATTGTCTTCATTGAATCAATGTCATTATTTGACATACCATGAAGATCCATCATAGAAGGGTCTTTAAGAATGTTATCAAATACTCTATTAACGATTCCACGAACGAGGTTTTCATTTTGACTAGTTAGCGTTTCATCTAAAACAGAAATAAATACAAGTACAGCCGCCAATCCCATATCATCGAGATTTTCATTTGTTAAGATGCCAGATACATCGACGGATGATATTGCATTTAATATTGCCATTTCTAGAGAAATTAAATCAGCGATGATAAATGCGACATCATTTAATATAGGATCAATATTTGGTAAGTCAGGCATTGATGAACTCACGCTCATCATCGACATACTTAACGTTAATGTAACAGGAATCTTGATAACATTCAAGATTGCTAAGATACTTGCCTGATCTAGTTCGCTAAAGATTGCAGTATTATAGTTGATGATCATTGGAAGTATGGTGTCAACCATATAATCAATGGTTTGTTCCATGGTCATATCT
>OBJA01002653.1_pt1 | contig 10003 bp, 9 predicted proteins | sample 1519751 | NCBI WGS metagenome assembly OBJA01 (sample SAMEA3881238, study PRJEB22517) | soil metagenome | biome: lake sediment; feature: soda lake sediment; material: sediment, water from around vicinity | place: India | collected 2013-12-23 | depth 3 m
AGCCGGCGTAGGTGCAGCCGCGCATGGTGATGATGCCGGGGATGGTCCGGACGTTCGCTTCGATGGTCGGCGTGGTGTTCTCCAGCGCCTCGTTGATCATTATCTGCTTGGCGCGCTTGCGGGCGACCTTCGGCGGATACTTCGCCAGGAGCTTTTCCTTCACGTCGTGAGGCTCCCACTGCACCGGTTTCTGTGCTTTTGCCATTTGGTTTCTCCTTTAGAACCTTAGAAATTCATGAAGTGAATTTCGTGAAGGTTCTTATCCCGTTCATCGGGGTTAAACCTTAGAAATTCATGAAGTGAATTTCGTGAAGGTACTTATCCCCTTTCATGGGGAGGTTTTTCGAGCTTGCACCGGGAGCTCCTCTTGGGTTTTTTCAATCCCAGGCCGTGTACGATAACTCTCCGGATGTTTATTCTTGCGGGCCGGGAGTCTGTCGGATGTTGCCCTTTCCCCCATTTCCGACAGGCTCCTAGGCTATCGATTTTGCGCCCCGCTCACCGGTGCGCACCCGGACCGCATCTCCCACCGGCAGCACGAAGATCTTGCCGTCGCCGGGCTTGCCGGTCTTATTGACCTTGATGATGGCCTCGACCACATCTTCGACCTCGTCGTCGTCGACGACGATGGTGACCATCCTTTTGGCATAGAGCTTGCCTTTCTCGCCGAGCAGCGCCGCGGCCTCTTCGTAGCCCTGTTCCGCCCCCTGCAGGACGTGTCTATTGACGAAGCCCACGCCCCGTCCCTGGGCCTCGTGGGCGAAGAAGGCGTCGATGCCGGCGGCGGTGAGGGCTGCCTTGGTCTTGTTCATCATGTTCATGCGCACGACTGCGATTATCTCTTTCATGCCTATGCCTCCGCCGGGGTGTCCTCGCGGACGCCGGAACTGATGGTGTAGACGTCCTCGACCTCGGTGACGAAGATCTTGCCGTCGCCGAAGGCGCCCTTGCCGGCGGTCCTGGCCGCGTCCATGATGGTGCTGATGACGAAATCCTTGTCGGCGGCCTTCACCACGCTCATCAGCATGGTTTTGGGGATCTCGTCGTAGGTCACCGAGCCGATCTTGATGCCGCGCTGCTTGCCGCGGCCGGTGACGGAATATTTGGTTACCGCCGGGAAGCCGGCATCCATCAGGGCGGCCAGGACGTCGTCTGCCTTTTCCGGTCGAACTATGGCTCTGATCATGATCATCATCGTGATGTCTCCTTCTTGCTGAATATATGGTGAGGTGAAGTACTGTTATGCTTCCATCAGGCCGTAGTCGAGCAGCAGCTGCTCCAGTTCCTCGATCTCCAGGGGCTTGGGGATGACGAACATCTTGTTCTCGTCGATCGCCCGGGCCAAACCCCGGTATTCATCGGCCTGGGTGCAGGCGGGGTTCCACTCGATGACGGTCTTGCGGTTGATCTCGGCCCGCTGCACGTCGTTGTTGCGGGGAACGAAGTAGATCATCTGGGTGCCGAGCTTTCTCGCCAGCTCCATGATCATCTCCTTCTCGTTGTCGACGTTCCGGGAGTTGCAGATGAGGCCGCCGAGCCGCACGCCGCCCGACTGGGCGTATTTCATGATGCCCTTGCAGATATTGTTGGCGGCGTACATGGCCATCATCTCGCCGGAGCAGACGATGTAGATCTCCTCTGCCTTACCGTCGCGGATGGGCATGGCGAAGCCGCCGCAGACGACGTCGCCCAGAACGTCGTAGAAGGCGTAGTCGAGGCCTTCGCTCTCTTCATAGGCGCCGAGGGACTCGAGCATATTGATCGAGGTGATGATGCCCCGCCCGGCGCAGCCGACGCCCGGCTCCGGTCCGCCCGACTCGACGTTCCAGGTGCCGCCGAAGCCGGCCTTCCTGATGTAGTCCAGCTCCACGTCCTCGCCCTCCTCGCGCAGGGTGTCGAGGACCGATTTCTGGGCCAGGCCGCCCAGGAGGAGGCGGGTGGAGTCGGCCTTCGGGTCGCAGCCGACGACCATCACTTTCCTGCCCATCTCCGCAAGTCCCGCCACCGTATTCTGGGTGGTCGTCGATTTGCCGATTCCGCCTTTGCCGTAAATAGCCACCTTTCTCATGATGCTCTCCTTGTAGGTAGTGTGGTGTGTAGAAGTTTCCTGGCGATGGTCCCGATCGGCCTCCCGCCCGTGCGACGATGATTTGCGGCACGCTTTCCTTCTCGGTTGCTCTCTTGAAGCAAAGGGCATGCCACCCAAAATTTATATAATAATGAGTTGGTAATTCAGTATGATATGAGTAAACACCGACCTGTTGCAGAGCAAATGGGGGATCCGACACAGCTTGTCGGTTTTCGTTGTCTTCCGACAAAAAGGTAATGAAATGTGAAAATCAGAAAGACACTGTTGTTGATTACAAATGTTATGACAAAAATGTAAATAATTGTGATACCAGATAGACAAATCTGTTGAGAAATACAGGCCATTCCCCTCCGGTTCCGGCAAAGATTTCTCCTGTCAGGGAATTTCAATGTACTTTCAGCGAGATACACTGGTGGAACGGATTTTGCTGTTCTGTGTCGAAAAAACTGGTCACCCCATCCGGGCGCTGCGTGACCGAGGGGAGATGCGGGTGCGACGCCGCATCACATTTTTATAGAGGAGCGACAAATACGATGGATTCGTATGGGATACCCGCCGAGATAAACAAAACCCAGGGCCTTGAACTCCTGGCTCTCTACCGGATCACCGAGCTGATCGGAACAGCGGTGGATCTCGATATCACTTTGTCAAGGATCCTCGGGGTATTGAACGACACGATGAAGATGGAGCGGGCCACGCTTCTGCTCTTTGACCGGAGCCTGGAGAAGCTGACCATCAAGGCCTCCTGCGGCCTTTCCGAAGAGGAGGAGATGCGCGGCGTGTACCGGCCCGACGAAGGAGTCTGCGGTCAGATCTTTCAGAGCTGTTCGTCCTTCGTGGTCCCCGATATCAATAGCGAACCGCTTTTTCTCAACCGGACAGGGGCGAGGTCCAAGGTGACCAAGAGCAAGATCTCCTTTCTCGGGGTCCCGGTGGTGGTGAAGGGCAAGCCGGAGGGGGTGCTGACGGTGGACCGGCTGTTCGGCGAGGATGTCTCCTTCGAGGAGGACATCCGCTTTCTTACCGTCCTTGCCACCCTCATCGCCCAGTTTCTCACCCTGCATCGGGAAATCGTCAAGAAGGAGGCCAGGCTGCTGGAGGAGAACGCCTCACTGAAGGCCCGGCTGCACCAGGTGCATGGCGGTCATTTCATCATCGGCCATTCCAAGTCGATGCAGGAGGTTTTCAGCATCATCGACAAGGTGGCCAGCAGCAAGGTGACGGTCCTGCTGCTCGGCGAATCGGGCACCGGCAAGGAACTGGTGGCCCGGGCGATCCACGAGGGCGGCAACCGCAAGGACAAGCCCTTCATCAAGGTGAACTGCGCCGCCCTGCCGGAGACCCTTTTGGAGAGCGAGCTCTTCGGTCACGAGCGGGGGGCCTTCACCGGGGCCCACGCCGCTCGGCCCGGGCGCTTCGAGCTGGCCGACTGCGGCACCATCTTCCTCGATGAGATCGGCGAGATGCCGCTGGCCCTGCAGGCCAAGATGCTACGGGTCCTGCAGGAGAAGCAGTTCGAGCGGATCGGCGGTGCCAGGACTTTTATCGTGGATGTACGGATCGTCGCGGCGACCAACGTCAGCCTGGAGGAGGCGGTGGCGCGGGGACAGTTCCGGGCGGATCTCTACTATCGCCTCAATGTCGTGCCGGTCCAGCTGCCGCCGCTACGGGAAAGAAAGGAGGATATTCCCCTGCTGTTCAGCCATTTCCTCGGCAAGAGCAACGAACGCAACGGTAAAAAGATGAATATCACCCCAGATTTACTGGATTTTCTCATCTCTTACCCCTGGCCCGGCAATGTCCGGGAGATGCAGAACCTGGTGGAACGGATGGTGATCCTGGCCGAGGGCGACCGGCTGACCCTGAACGATCTGCCGCCCAATGTCTTCCGGGTGGAACGGCGCGAGCTGCCGGCGCCGCCGGAGAATCGGCCGGAGGTTAAACCGGGCCCGCCGGCTGGCCCCAAATCCCTCCAGGATATCGAGCGGCTGGAGATCGAGGCGGCCCTGCGCCGCAACGGCTGGGTGCAGATCCGGGCGGCCCGGGAACTGGGCCTGACCGAGCGGCAGATCGGCTACCGGATCCGCAAGTACGGCCTCAACCGCTACGATTCCTTCCGCTAGCCAGAAGCCAGAAACAAAGAGGACAGAAACCAGAAATTTTTGCGCCGAAGGCGCCATTATAAGCCGGCTTCTGGTTTCTGATTTCTGGCTTCTGATACCGCTACCAGCTGGCGGAGTTCCGTCTCGCTTAAGGGCCGCTTGAGGTTAAGGGCTGTTTCCCGGACCAGGCGGACCGACTGGTCCGAAAGCTTGCCAGCCTGGCCCTCATTCCGGCCCAGGTGGGCGAGAATGGCCCTTCGGCCGCTCTTCGGGCCGATGAGGAGCTTTCGCCGCCCCGCCACCTTCTCCGGGGCAAAGGGTTCGTAGGTCTTCGGGTCATTCTGCAGACCCTGGAGGTGCAGCCCGGTTTCGCAGGTGAAGATGTCTTCGCCCACCACCGGCCGATTGCCTTCGACGGTTCTCCCGGTGATGCCGGCCACATAGCAGGCGAGCGGCTTCAGGTGCTCGGTCTTGATGTTCTTCATTCCCTGGACCAGACAGAGGTAGGCGGCGACCTCCTCCAGCCGGGCGCAGCCGGTCCGCTCCCCCAGGCCCAGGATGACGGTGTCGACCGCACGGGCGCCGGCTTCGAGGGCGGCGATGCCGTTGGCGGTGGCCATGCCGAAATCGTTGTGGGTATGGATGGCGAGGGGGCAGCCCGTTTCGCCCTTCAGCGAGTCAACCAGCCCGGTGATGAGGCGCGGGGAGCCGATGCCGACGGTGTCGGCCAGGCGGATCCGCACCACACCCCGCTCTTCGGCCGCTTTGGCCATGGCCGCAAGGAACCTCGGCTCGGCGCGGGTGGCGTCTTCAAAACCGATGGCTACCGCGAGCCCCTGGCGCCTGGCGTAGGCAATCGCCTCGCACATGGTTCGGCGGGCCCATTCCCTGGATTTCTGCAGCCGTTTTTCCAGATGAAGGTCGGAAACCGGTATTGAGAGCGAGAGGAAATCCGGCCTGCGGCCGGCGGCCCAGTCGATATCCTCTGTCCGGCATCTGCTCCACAGCGACAGCCGCAGGCCGGGGTGCGCCCGCCGGCCGTAGGCGATCAAATCACCGGTGCAGGGGTGGAAGCGGGAGGAGATGCCCAACTCGACCTCGGTCACACCGACCTGCACCAGGCCGTCCAGGATATTTTGCTTCTCTGTCAGAGAGAAAAGGACGCCCGGGGTCTGCTCCCCTTCCCGCAGAGTGGTATCGATTATGTCGTATTCTAGCATCCGATGAATCCTTTTTCCTTGGTTGGTAAAGATATGTAAGCAATATGGATGCCAGCTTATGTTTTAAAAAATCGCAGTCGTTCACCAGGATAAGTTTTATCCTATCGCTATCGGTATCGAACTTCAGAACCTTATATCCAGCAGGCCCAGTGTTGTAATGGCCCAGAGCTGCGAATCGATGAAGCCTTTGCTGCAATACGATCCTCGCATGCACGCGATTTTTCTTTCGATACCGATACGGACCTGATTTCGATCCGGATGTTGTTCAGGTTCTGGTGAAGGATTACCAGAAATCCTTGGAGAGGTCGGGGAAATCGCTATCAGAATCGACAGAGGGAAGACTGGTTTGTAAAAAATGCGATAAACGGCAGATTGACTCTAGTAAACTATCAGTCTGGGCTTTCTCCAGTCGGTGGCGAAACCCATCCCGGCGAGGATGGCGATCCCCCGCTCCATGTTGACCCCGATGTTGGCCAGGCCGTGGGAGTCGTCGCCGGGCACCACGGGGATCTCCATCTTTCTGGCCATCTCGAGGATCACCCGGGAGATGTAGGGCTCGTCCGCCCCCTTCAGCAGCGAGCGGAGATTGAAGTCCATGATGAGATCGAGCTCCTTGATGAGGGCGAGGTTCCGCCTGATCCTCGCCATGATCGCCGGCTTCTCGAGCCTCGTCCGGTAATCGGGGTCGAAGATCCGGACGAGATCGAAGTGGCCGACCACCGAGGGCCGCAGGAGCTCGATCATCTCGTACTGCTGGTCGAAATAGCGGCAGTAGAGCTCATCCTTGCCGCCCACGGCCGCGGCCGTCTCATCGTACTGCTCCTGCGAATAATCGAAACCCATATCGTCGACGAAGTGGACGGAGCCGACGATGTAGTCCGGCCGGAAGGTTCGCATCAGATAGGGCATGAATTCCCGGTAGCCGCTGTAGGTCTCGCTTTCCATGGCGGCGAAGATCTCGATCCTGTCCCGGTATTTTTCCTGCAGGCGGCGGCATTCCTTCATGTACCTGCCGAAGCGCTCGAGCAGGAAATCCGGGGTGAGCCCTGCCGCCTGCTGGTCGGGATAAAGCAGCTCCAGGCTGATGCCCGGGGCGTGCTCGGTGATGCCCACCCAGGGAAAGCCCCTCTCTATATAGAGCCCGATGATCTCCTCGAGCATATCGGTGGCGTGGAGGCAGAACTGCCCGCTGTGGCCGCCATGAACGGAAACGGGGGATATATCTTTCATCGCTGCGGTCTGTTGGTTCTGGTGAGGCGGTTGAACGACCTGGTTCAGTGCAGGGATTTGCCGGTGCTGGACATGGCCAGGTTCGCGTCCCGCACGCCCCTGAGGGCGGCCAGGCGGTCGGCCAGTTCCTGCACCTCCTTCGCCTTGCCCCGCACCACGATCACCTCCAGGCAATTATGGTGGTCCATGTGGACGTGGGTGGTGGAGACGATATGATGATGATAATCATGCTGGACCAGGGTTACCTTCTCCTGCAGCTTATGCTGGTGATGATCGTAGACGAGACTGATGACGCCCATGACCGGTTTGTCGGCCTGCCATTCCTCCTTGACGAAGGCCTTGCGGATAAGGTCGCGGATGGCCTCCGACCGGTTGTTGTAGCTGTGGGCCCTGATGTGCTCGTCGAATATCGTCAACAGCTTCTCCTCGAGCGAAATGGAAAATCTCTTCAGCATATGTCACCTCCCCGGTTCCTCCCGTTTTTCGAAAATCATCACTATATAGATTCGCTAGAAGAACTGCAAGTTGCAACTGGGATGCGCAAACTCAAGGATCATTATCTTCTCTCGGCGACTCCTTCCGGCCGGTCGCCCGGCTTTTTCGGAGATAGAGGGCGCAGCAGGCGACTGCGAAGACCAGGCCGGCAACGGTATACCAGGGAAACCAGGCGACAGCTTCACGGAAGGCATGGCTTTCCAGGGTGGCCGCCGGCCACTTCGGATGGAGGATCCGGGCGTCTTCTCGCAGGTGGGTGGTCAGGAGGGCGAAGAGGACTCCGATCAGGCCGTAGGCCAGATTGAAGGCCATGCCCTTGAAGCTGAGGACTGTGGCCCGCTGACGGGATTCGGTGATTCGATTCAGATAGTGGCTGGTGAACATCGAGACCAGCATGATGGCCGTAAACACCAGGGCCATCGGCAAAAGGCCCCAGTAGGGGGTGAAGATGGTCAGGCCGAACAGCCCGAGCAGGCTGACCGCCGAAAGCCAGGCGAGGTTTACTGCCGGGGTGTTGCCCGCCACCATCTTCTCGGCAAGCTTCGGGATGATGAGCCCCAGGAGGGCCAGGGCTGAGCCGATCAGGCCGAAGCTCGCCTCCGGCAGCTCGATTTCCCGGAAATACTGGCTGGTCATGGTGACGATCATGCGCAGCACGTGGTCGAAGCCCATGCCGAAGAGGATTACGGCGAAGGCAAAGGGGGTGCGGAGGATCCAGAGACCCGCCTGGCCCACCTTTCTCAGCGCGGCGAGCGGGGTCACTTTGCCGGCGGGGTTCTTTGCCGAAGGATGGTGTTCTTCCATCCTCAGGGCGACGAAGGTTGCCAGTATGGCCATCCCGAGGGTCAGGTAGACGGGGAAGCGCATGGTGGCCTGCTGGGTGAGGATCTGGGGAAGGTCCAGCCAGCCCAGCAGCCTGTTCATGACCTTCGGGTCGTAGATGAAGGCGCCGATGGTCATGGTGAGGATCGTGGCAATGGAATGGAGCCGCATCTGCAGGCTGAGCACCTTCGGCCAGTCTTCGGGGTTGCCATCGGCCACCAGGGAGTCGTAGGCGATGGCCTCGTCGGCGCCGCTCGCCATGGCTTCGGCGAGCCCGCTCAGGACCCGGTTGACCAGGAAGAACGAGAAGACGAGGGTGATGTTGCCCAGGGGCACGAAGGCGAGCAGGCACATCTCCGCGACCATGAAGAGGGAGGTCGCGACGATCAGATACTTCCGGCCGATCAGATCGGCGAGCGCCCCGGAGGGCACCTCGGCGCAGAAGATGGTGAGGGCCCAGACGGAATTGAGCAGGGCGAACTGTTCGATGGTCAGGCCGAAGTCGAGAAAGAGAATGGTGAAGACCGGGTAGTAGAAGCGGGCGTTGAAGAGGACCCGGAAGGCGATGAAGTACCGGATGTTTTTAATGGCAAAGGGTGATGCGGCACGCATGGGGGTTCACCGGATTCCGGGGGCGTGGGGCGCATCCGCCCGGGCGAGCCTTTGCTCGAGCCTACGGACGATGAGCGACAGGGCAAGGCACAGCACCAGGTAGAGCGCCGAGACCGTCAGCCACACCTCGATGGAGGCCTGGGTCGAGGCCATGACCTGGAGACCCTGGAAGGTCAGCTCCTGGATGGAAATGATCGAGACGATGGACGACCACTTGATGGTGTTGATGAATTCGTTCGCCAGCGGCGGCAGCATGATGCGCACCGCCTGGGGGAGGATGACGAGGCGGAGGAGCCGCCATCGGGTGAGCCCCAGGGATTTGCCTGCCTCCCACTGGCCGGTGTCGATGGCCTGGATCCCGGCGCGGACTATCTCGGCGATATAGGCTCCCTGGAAGAGGGTGAGGGTCAGGACCCCCGACAGGAACTGGGCGATCAGGGCCGGGCCGGAAAAGAGCAGGGCGAGCAGTTCCTGAATGCCCTGCGGGGCGGCCCGGAAGAGATCCTCCACCCCCAGCCAGGCGAAGAGCTGGTCGCTCACGAAGAAGTAGAAGACGAAGACCAGCACCAGCGGTGGGGTATTGCGGATCGCCTCCACATAGGTCCGGCTGGTCAGCCGGCAGAAGAGCCGGGGGGAGACCCGCAGCAGGCCGACCAGGAAACCGAGCAGCAGGGCGAAAAACATCGCCCAGGCACTCAGCTTGATGGTAGTGAAGAAGCCTTCCAGGAGGATGTTGGCCACCCAGCGCTGCTGCTCCTGGTCGAAGCGGACCAGGTAGGTCGGGATCACCGACCAGTTCCACTTGTAGTTGAGGGCGAAAAAGAGGCGGTAGCCGAGCAGGCCGAAAAATCCGAGGGTGGCCGCGAGGATTACTCCATCCAGGATGGTGGCGGCCGGTCTTTTCGCTGGCATGGCGGTCGTGGAAAGCGCGGTTTTTCCCCGAAAACTTACTCTGTCAGACTGCTCCAGTCCTTGGTCTCGAACCAGTACTTATGGCGCTCCTCCAGCCAGCCTTCCAGGGTCACGAGGGTGATCCAGCTGTTGAAGAAGGCCAGGCTGTCCGGGTCGCCCTTGCGCAGGGCGAAGCCGATGGGTTCCCTGGTGAAGGTCCCGGCTACCGGGATGAACAGGGTCTCGCTGTAGTCCATTGCCTCATAAGCCGGGCGGGGCGCGGAGCCGACCACCGCGTGCACCTTGCCGTTGCGCAGTTCCTGGTAGGCCTGGGGTTCGGTGTCGAACATCCGGAGGGTCGCCATGGGCAGATATTTCCTGGCGGCGGCCGCCGCGGTAGTTCCCAGTTTCACGGCAACCTGGATTTCGGGCTTGTTGAAGCTCTCGAGCGTGTCGAAGCCCGCGGCCAGCTGCCGGTGGGCGACGATGCTCATCCCGGAATAGTCGTAGGGCTGAGAGAAGTTGACCTGCAGGGCGCGCTC
>OBJA01002654.1_pt1 | contig 10003 bp, 10 predicted proteins | sample 1519751 | NCBI WGS metagenome assembly OBJA01 (sample SAMEA3881238, study PRJEB22517) | soil metagenome | biome: lake sediment; feature: soda lake sediment; material: sediment, water from around vicinity | place: India | collected 2013-12-23 | depth 3 m
CTGTTCGAGAGTGCAGCAGCCGCCGAGGTGGCACACCGGGACGGGGTGTTGCGACTGCTGATGCTGGGTAACCGGGATCGGCTCAAGTACCTGCGTAAGAACCTGCCGGGGATCCAACGACTGTGTCTGGACTATCTGCCGCTGGGCGGCTGCGAGGAGCTCAAGGACGCTATCCTGCAGGCGACGGTGCGCCACCTGCTCGGTGATGCCCTGCCCCGCCAGCGTAGCGAGTATGCCGAGCTGATGGGCCGGGTGCGCGAGCAGCTGCTTGAGACGGGCATGACCCTGAGCAGGCAACTGGGCGAGGTGCTGGCCAGCCATGCTCGGATCCGCCAGGTGCTCAAGGCGCGTGTACCACCGGATTGCCTGGCTGCACTGAATGATATCCGCCAACAACTGGAACGGCTGATCTGGCCAGGTTTCATGGCTGCCACCCCACCCGACTGGCTGGTGCAACTGCCGCGCTATATGAAGGCCATTGAGCGGCGGGTGGAAAAATTACCGACCGATCCCGCCCGTGATCAGCGTCTGATGCTTGAGATGCAAGGGCTGTGGCAGTGTTTCTGGGCGGACTATCCCGATGAGCGGTTGGCCGAGGCGGCCGACCAGGTGTTTCGCTGGAAGCTCGAGGAACTGCGCGTGTCGCTGTTTGCCCAGGAACTGGGCACGCTGGAGAAGGTCTCGGTGGCAAGGCTGGAAAAACAGAAATAAGGATAGGTGACAGGATGGCCTGCCCGGTATTTTGTCCCTATCACAATGTGCTAAAGTCAAAAGAGTTATCAATCCAAGGAATGCTTGATGGAAAGTCCTGCGGGTGTGTATCAAAAACTGAAAGGATTTCTGTTCAATGAGCTGTGGCGTGCCGATCTGCATCGGCAGAATGTCGTGCGCCGGGTGGTGTATCGAGCCATCCGCCTGTTGTTTGTGATGGGACGTGAACTGGCCAGTGGTCAGCTCAATCTGCGCGCGATGTCGCTGGTCTATACCACGCTATTGTCACTGGTGCCGTTGCTGGCGGTGAGTTTCTCGGTGCTCAAGGCCTTCGGGGTGCACAACCAGATCGAGCCTTTGCTGTTCAATCTGGTGGCGCCGCTGGGTGAGCAGGGCAACGAGATCGTGGTCAACGTGTTGCACTTTGTCGAGAATATGCGGGTCGGGGTGCTCGGTGCGGTCGGTCTGGGCTTGCTGATCTATACGGTGATCTCGCTGATCCAGAAGGTCGAGGAGACCTTTAACTATGTCTGGCACTCCAAGGCAACACGCAGTTTTTCGCGGCGCTTCAGTGACTATCTGAGCGTGATCATGGTCGGGCCGGTGCTGGTCTTCTCCGCATTGGGGATGACCGCCACAATGATGAGCAGCACGATGGTGCAAGCGATCATCGCCATCGAGCCCTTTGGCAGCCTGATCATCCTGCTCTCCAAGATGGTGCCGTTTTTCCTGATTATCGGCGCCTTTACCTTTGTGTATATGTTCGTGCCCAACACCCGGGTCAAATTCTCTTCGGCATTGATCGGGGCCTTGGTGGGCGGGGCGCTGTGGCAGTTCTCCGGCATGGTGTTTGCCGGTTTTGCCGCCACCTCAACCAAATACGCAGCAATCTATTCCGGTTTTGCGATCCTGATCCTGTTTATGATCTGGCTCTACCTGAGTTGGCTGATCCTGTTGATCGGTTCGCAGGTGGCATTCTTTGCTCAGCACCCCGAGCAGATTCGGCTGGGTAGCCGTCGTGTCCCCTTGAGTGGGCGTTTTCGTGAAGAATTGGCCATGATGGTGCTGGTGCGGATTGCCCATCGTTTTGTGTACAGCCAGCCGCCCTGTTCGCTGGATTGCCTGACCCAGCAACTGGATGTGCCGGGCGAGCGGATCGCCGAGGTGCTTGAATTATTGCAGGAGCGTGATCTGGTGATGATGGCCGGAGACGATGAGCAGCCGGTCTATCTGCTGTTGCACGACCCGGCGAGTACACCAGTGGATACAATCCTGCATACCTTGCGTCGGCCAGACGAAGAACAGGCGATCATGGAGCGGCGGCTGAATATAACGCCATTGGTCAGTACCCTGTTCGAGCGGGTGGATGGTGTGCAGCGTGAGTCATTGGGTGCGATGAGTTTGCGCGATCTGGTGATAGAGCAGGCGGGAGATGACGCTGTGGTAAATATATCCTGATTGTGTCTACTGGCCCCTTATCCCGTATCTTCGCCCTTTTTCGGTACCACTCTTTCAAATGGGCGAGTAGTCGCTTCTGATTATACTAATTCATCGATATGGGGTGGTGGTTCCCCCCTGCTGCCCCGGCCCCGGCGACGTTGCTTTTTGCGGCGATCCAGTTGGCCGCGTGTATCATAGGTGACCGTACCCGATTCCTTGCGGCGTTCTTCCTGACGCCGTTCTTCCTGATGCCGACGTTCACCGTGCGGGGGTGGCTGCGAGGGTTGTTGCTGCTCGGAGGAGGGGATCCTTGGGTAGGCGTCGAGAGGACGCAAGGCCTTGACGGACTTGTCGCGCTGTTCCAGCTTGAGGCGTTGCAGCCCCTTGTCGTCGGCGGTTGGGGTAATATCCACGATGGTTTACCATGACTGCTTGTTCTCACCCAGTTTAGCAGAGGTCTGTTCAATGTCATCCTATCCCATCCTCAAGCACCTGCACCTGCTGTTTGTCGTTCTGTCGCTGACGGGGTTTATCGTGCGCGGGCTGCTGATGATGTTGGAGTCGCACTGGCTCAATCGGCGCTGGATGCGCACTGTGCCGCATTTCAATGATACCTTGCTGCTCGTGTTTGGCCTGTTGCTGCTGCACTATGGGCCGTGGACATTGCAGCATCCGTGGTTGCAACTCAAGCTGGGGCTGTTGCTGGTGTATATCGGGCTGGGATTCGTCGCCCTGCGGCGTGGCCGGGTGGGACGGGCCGCGCGGATCAATGCCTGGTGGCTGGGTGTGATGGTGTATCTGTACATGATGAGTCTGGCCTATTACAAACAGCCGCTGTGGATGTTCAATTGATGAGTTTCTGGCAGAAGATCAAACAACGCGGCCCCCGCCTGTTGCTTGAGTTGGCGGTGCTGCTGGTGGCGCTGCTGCTGCTGGAGGCCTTCCTGACCCGTGATGCGGTGCGCGGCCCGGCCCCGCCGATCGAGGCGCACACCCTGAGCGGCGAGCCGTTCAGCCTGGCACAGTGGCGGGGCGAGGCTGTGGTTATCCACTTTTGGGCGACCTGGTGCCCGATCTGCGAATTGGAGCAGGGGATGATCGATCGCCTGGCCAAAAGCTATCCGGTGATGAGCGTGGCGATGCAATCCGGTTCGGCCGGGGAGGTGGCCGACTACCTGCGCGGGCAGGGTGTCGATTATCCGGTGATCAACGATCCGCAAGGCCTCCTCTCGGCGCAATATGGGGTGCGGGCGGTGCCGGCCAGTTTCGTGGTCGACCCACACGGGGAGGTGCGTTTCGTGACGCATGGCTATACCAGCGGGATCGGCTTGCGGATCCGTTTATGGCTGGCTAGGGTGTTGTGAGTGTAGGAGCGGCTATGCCGCGATGGAGCTTAATCACGGCATAGCAGCTCCTACTGGTGATGTATCAGTGTGCAGGCGGTGCTGCCAGGGCCGCCTCCAGGCGATCGCAGTATTCTTGCAGCGCCTTGATGCGCGCGAAGCGCTTGTCGTTGCCCTCGATCAAAACCCAGGGGGCGTATTCGGTGCTGGTGCGCTCGACCATGTCGTTGACCGCGTGCTCGTATTCATCCCAATGCTCGCGGTTGCGGTAGTCTTCCTCGGTGATCTTGTACTGCTTGTAGCTGATCTTCTCGCGTGCCTTGAAGCGCACCATCTGCTCATCCTTGTCGATATGCAGCCAGAACTTGAGCACCACGGTGCCATGGTCGCTGAGTTGTTCCTCGAAATCATTGATCTCGGCATAGGCGCGCATCCATTCTTCGGGCCTGGCATAGCCTTCGACCCGTTCCACCAACACCCGGCCATACCAGCTGCGATCATAGATGGTGATCTGCCCACCACGCGGGATATGCCGCCAGAAGCGCCATAGATAGTGGTGGGCGCGTTCCTCGTCGGTGGGGGCGGCGATCGGGATGATCTGGTAGTGGCGGGCATCCAGTGCCGGGATGATGCGGCGGATCAGCCCGCCCTTGCCTCCGGCATCCCAGCCCTCCAGTACGATCACGCTGGAGATCTTCCTTTCGTGTGCGGCGCGCGCCAGCAAGTGCAGGCGTCCCTGGAGTTTTTCTAATTGCTCCTGGTAGGCCTTTTTGCCAAGGCGTTTGTTCATGTCCAGGTGGCTGAGCAGGGTCAGTGGCCGGGTCAGCACCGGCAGCGCCTCGCTGCTGCTGGGTGGCAGCGAAACACGCTGTTGCTCGCGTTGTTGCAGGCGCAGACGGATCCGCTCAAGGATGTGCTGGCCGACGGTCAGGCCACGGTAGCCAGGATCGGTGCCTTCGACAATGATCCAGGGCGCCTCGCCGGTGCTGGTTTCGCGCAGGGTGCGCTCGGCGATGCTGCGAAACTGGTTGTAGTGCTTGAGGTGTTTCTTATCCTGCTTGGTGACGCGCCAAGCGGTCGCAGGGTTGCTTTCCAGTTTCTTCAGTCGCGCGGCTTGGGCAGCACGGGAAAGGTGCAGCCAGATCTTGATCACCAGCGCGCCGTCATCCACCAGTTCCTTTTCGAAGGTCTTGATGCGCAATAGGCTGGCATCGAGTTCGGCCTCGTTGAGGGTGCCGGCGACCCGCTCGGCGACCGGTTGGCTGTACCAGGAACCCACGTACAGGCCGATCCGGCCATGCGGTGGCAGGGCGCGCCAAAAGCGCCAGTAGTGCGGCCGTTCGCGTTCCTCGTCGCTCATCGGGCCGAAGGCGTGGGTACGCACGTAACGCGGGTCGAGCCACTCATTGAGCAGGTTGACTGTTTCACCCTTGCCGGCGCCGTCGACTCCGGAGATCAGTACCAGCACGGGAAAATCGGCCTGTTTGAGTTGTTCCTGGATCGTCAGTAGTTCGGTGCGCAACTCCGGCACCCGCAGCTTGTATTCCTTTTTGCTGAGTGCGTGGCCCAGTTCGGCAACTTCAAACACGGCACATCCTCCCCTATTGATTGATTATTCTTGCTCCTCTCAGCCGATAATACAGACCCATCGCGTCATCGTCACGGATAAGCTGCAGGGTGCCTTGCAGGACAATGGGGTCATAACTGAAGGTGATCGGTGGCCCGGCAAGGATCTCTACCAGGCTTTCGGCGCCGCCAGGCATACAGAAATAGCAGTGTGGCGGATTGGCGCTAAGGATGAAGTGGCTCTGCCGTTCGGCGTTTTCCAGCGGCAGCATGAAGCCTTGCAGGATCACCTCCTTGCCATCGTATGCGCTGATTTTTACGCCATAGCTGGGGGGGCCGAAATTCTTGTCCGGGGTGACATCGGCAAAGACCTCCCATGGCAGGGCACCTGGATAGTCGACCACCAGCGGTTGGGTACTGCCCAGTTGTCCTTGGCTGGCGGGGAGGTCGTCCGGATCACCGACGATCATCAGTTTCAGCTGGCTGCTGATCTCACCGGCCTGAAACAGCACGACATCCTCGCCGGGCGTGGTGGCCAGGATATCGGCATGGATCCAGCCATCTTCATCGCTGTAGCCGTTTTCGGTGCTGATGCGATTGCCGAGGCGGGACTGGATGCGGATCCGTTGCCCTATAACGGGGTTACCTGCCAGATCCTCGATGATCGCCGAGATGAAGAGGCTGTCGCCGATCACCATGTTCATCTCGCGGATCTCGCCCCAGCCGTGCATGTCGGTCATGTACAGGCGCAGGTAACGGGGCTCGCGCTCCTGGCCGGCGCCGACCTGGCCGAAGAAGATAAAAAGACAGAGTAGGCCAAGCAAAGCTTGCTTCATCATATTCACCATCACCTTGATATTTGGCAAGACTCTATACCCCGTACCTTGTCCCTGCTTTTATCCCTTGGCCAGGATCTTGGCGATATCGCTGCAGTAGGCCTGGATGGCGGGCAGTAAGGCCGCGGCCAGGCCGGTCAGCAGGGCGAACAATACGATCCCCCACTCGGCATTGAGCCATATCCGGCCGCTTAGCTCAAGCTGACGTGCCTGCACGAAGGCCTGCCCCATCAACTCGGCGGCCAGATGGCCGAACAGGATCCCGAGCAAGCCGCCCAGCATCGCGAGGATAACTCCTTCGAGCAAGATATGGTTCATCAGACGCAGGCGGCTGGCACCGAGGCTGCGCATGATGGCCAGATCATACTGGCGATCGCGCAAGGTGTTGTAGAGGGCGATAAAGACCCCTAGCGCGGCGCTGACGATCAGCAGCAGGCCGAAGATCCGTAGTGTATCGATGCCAACGCCGAGCAGTTGCATCAGGCGGGTCAGTTCCACCGCTGGCACGGCGGCCTGCAACTGGCTCTGGCTGTTGATCTGGCGTGGCAGCGTGGCGGCTGCAATCGGTGAGCGGTACTGAATCAGCACGGCGGTGATTTGGCGATCGGTCTGGCCTGACTGAGTATGTTGGCTTTCGGCTGCCGCTTCATTGCCATGTGTCTCGCCGTGCTGATGGCCATCTTCATGGCCGTCCCCGTGCTCATCGTGATTATGTTGATGGGCTTCCTCATGATTATGGTGGTGGCCGTCCTCATGTTCATCATGACCATGCTCATCATGAGCATGGTGGTGTTCGTCGTGAGAATGGCGATGATCGTCTTCCTGTCCATGGTCGTGTCGTTGATCGTCGTTATGATCATGGTGGTGGCTGTCCTCATGCCCGTGTTCATGGTCGTGCTCATGATCATGCTCATCGTGCTCATGAACGGCCCAGACGCTCTCGATGCTGGTCAGCACCAGGCGATCGATGACGCTACGGCTTGGGGCCAGGATGCCGACCACGGTATAGGGGGCATAGTCATGGGCTTGTCCACCCCCGGTGGGACTGAGGCCGTGGGTTCCGGCGAAGTGATCGCCCACTTGCAGGCCGCTCTGGCGGGCCACCTCGGCACCGAGCACGGCCTCCATCGGGCGGCGCCACAGCTGACCGTCGGCGATGGTGATGTCATAGTGTGCCGGATAGTCGTGGCTGGTGCCGACAATGCGATAACCCCGGTAGTTGTCACCCAGCGCCAGCGGGATGGCCTTGGCCACCTGTCGGTCGCGGGCCAGGGCCATGGCTTCGTTGAGCGGGATATTGCCGGTGGGAACATCCAGGTGAAACAGATTGGCGAGGATGATCTGCATCGGGCTGCCCTTGGCCCCGACTACCAGATCGATTCCCTGGGCGTTGCGTTGCAGGCGATCCTCAAGCTGATGGCCGACCAACAGGATTAGGGTGATGGTGCCGATCCCCAGCGCCAGCAGCAGCAGGTTCAGTGCGGTATTGAGCGGCTGGGCGCGCAGATAGGACCAACTGAGTCGGAACAGATTCATGCGCCACCTCCCAGGCTCAGGCGGTGTTCAAAACGGGATTTGACCCGCTGGTCATGAGTTGCGATCACCAGGGTGGCCTGACACTCCTGGGCCTGTTGTTGCAAGAGTGTGAGCACCTGTTCGCAGTGCTGATCATCCAGATTGGCGGTTGGTTCATCGGCCAGCAGCACGTCTGGTTGGTTGAGAAGAGCCCTGGCGAGGGTCACGCGTTGCAATTGTCCCTGACTGAGTTGGTGAGGGCGGCGCGCCGCCAGGCCGGCCAGGCCGAGCCGTTCCAGCAAGGCCTCAATGCGCTGCCGATTCTGCGGGAGTTCCGCCAGGTATTGCGCCAGCAGCAGGTTGTCACACACCGACAGTTGTGCCAGCAGATGGGGGCGTTGAAAGACAATGCCGATGTGGCGGGCGCGAAAGGTATCGCGCCGCGCCTCGCTGAGTTCGTCGAGTGTCTGGCCCGCGATATGGATGCGCCCCTGGCGGGGCAGCAACAGACCGGCCAGCAGGTGCAGCAGGGGACTCTTGCCGCTGCCTGATGGCCCCAGGATCAACCACTGTTCCCCCTTTGCCGCCTGCCAGTCCGGCAGTTGCAATGCTGTCTCGGTGCCGTAGCCATAGCTTAGGTTCTCGATCCGAATCATGCCTCGTTCCTGGATAGTTACCGTTTCATCGCTTGGGCATCAGGGCGCTGGCAAAGAACAACAGCCCCGCGCTCAGGGCGATCGCGGGGCCGGCTGGCAGATCCCACTGCAGGGAGCCCCCCAGTCCGGCCAGTACTGCCAATGCACCAAACAGACAGGCCAGCAGGGCCATTTGTTCCGGGGTGCGGGAGAATTGCCGGGCGGCGGCGGCGGGGATGATCAACAGGGAGGTGATCAGCAGGATCCCCACCACCTTGATCGCCGAGGCGATCACTAGGGCCAGCAACAGCACGAACAGCAGGCGGGTGCGCCCGGTATGGACACCTTCCACCTGGGCCAGCTCTTCATGCACGGTCATCGCCAGCAGCGGCCGCCACAGCCACAACAGCATTACCAGCGCCACCAGCATTCCACCGACGATCCAGCCCAGTTCGGGCCAGCCGACTGCCAGGATATCGCCAAACAGATAGCCCATCAGATCGACCCGCACCGAATCGGCAAAGGCGATGGCGACCAGGCCAAGTGCCAGCGCACTGTGTGAGAGGATCCCCAGTAGGGTGTCGGAGGCCAGCCGGCGCTGCCCCTGCAACAGTACCAGGATGACCGCCAGCATCAGGCAGATCAGCACGATGGCCAGGTTCATGTGCAGGTTGAACAATACCCCGAGGCTGACCCCGAGCAGCGCGGAATGGGCCAGGGTGTCGCCAAAGTAGGCCATGCGCCGCCACACCACGAAGGTGCCCAGCGGCCCGGTGATCAGCGCCACCGCCAGCCCGGCCAGCAGGGCGCGCAGGATGAAGTCATCCATGGTGATGCCCTCCGCCCAGTTGGCATACCTCGCAGCCCTTGCGCGGGTTGCTGCTGGGGTGGTGATGGTGGCTGTAGGGCGCCAGGCGTGAGTCCGTGGCGATCAGGCCCGGCAAGCCGGGCAGGGTAGCCGGGGTTTCTGGCTTGCCGGTGCAGCAGATCTGCTGATCGAGACAGAACACCCGATTGCTGCGCGCCATCACCAGATGCAGGTCGTGGGAGACCATCAGGATCCCGCAGTGGTGGCAATCGCGCAGATCGGCGATCAGATCGTAGAGTTCACCCTGGCTGTTGACGTCCACCCCCTGGGTGGGCTCATCCAGAAACAGCAGTTGCGGGCGGCGCAACAGCGCCCGTGCCAGTAATACCCGCTGGGTCTCGCCGCCGGAGAGGGTAGCCAGTTGCGCATCCAGCAGGACCTCGATGCCGACCTGACACAGGGCGTGGCGAAGCTGTTCGGTGGCAAAGCGCTGGGTCAGGGTCAGAAAGCGGCGCACCGTCAGCGGCATCACCGGATCCGCACTCAGCCGTTGCGGGACATAGCCGATTCGCAGCCCGGCGCGGCGCCATACCTCGCCGTGGGTGGGCCGTTGCAGGCCCAGCATGATCCGCACCAGGCTGGATTTGCCAGCGCCATTGGGGCCGATCAGGGTGACGATCTCTCCCTCGTGCACGGTTAGCTCGACCCGTTCAAGGATCATCCGCTCACCGTAGTGCAGGGTGAGATCCTGTACCGAGACCAGGGCCTCAGCCACGGTGTTGGCCCTGGCATTCGGCACAGACCCCGCTGATCTCCACGGTCTGCTGCTGACTGGTAAAGCCGGCCCGTTGCGCCTGCGCGGTCAGTTGTTCGGTGATGGTGCTGCTTTCCAGCTCGGCCACCCGGTGGCACTCGCGGCAGACCAGGAACTGGCTGGCGTGGGGGTGTTCGGGGTGGTTGCAGCCGGTGTAGGCATTCAGGCTTTCGATACGGTGGATCAGGCCATTTTCCTGCAAGAAATCCAGTGCCCGGTAGATGGTCGGCGGGGCGGCCTTGTGGCCCTGCTCGCGCAGCTTGTCCAGCAGGTCGTAGGCGCCGATCGGGCGGTGTTCCTGCCAGATCAGTTCCAGTACCTGCTGGCGTTGCGGG
>OBJA01002655.1_pt1 | contig 9997 bp, 6 predicted proteins | sample 1519751 | NCBI WGS metagenome assembly OBJA01 (sample SAMEA3881238, study PRJEB22517) | soil metagenome | biome: lake sediment; feature: soda lake sediment; material: sediment, water from around vicinity | place: India | collected 2013-12-23 | depth 3 m
ACCCCCTCTTCGAGGAAGGTGAGGTCATACTCGTCGAGTTGCGCCGTGAGTTCCAGGATCTCCTCCAGGGTCAGCTCGCGCAGCCAGGCCTCGAGCTCGGCAAGGCTCCTCTTCCCGCCCTTTCCCTTCGCCCTGGCCAGGAGGGGCGAGTCGACCTCGCCCCCGTTCAGCTTCAGGCTGACGATATTGTTGTGGAGATCGACGATCAGGGACTCCGCGACGTTGCCGCCGGAGACGAGCCTGGCCCGCACGTAGAGGCCGACTTCTTCCCTGAGATTGACCGTCACCCGGCCCTCCGCCAGCAGCTCCCTGGCCCTGGCGACCGTCTCTTCGGTAATGCTCTCCAGCACCTCGAGCCCTCGCGCCGGATTGCCCCCGCAGGCGCCGAGGGCCGCGGCGGTATCGAGTCCCTGCATCCCGCCGGTGCCGGGGATGGCGACCGCCAGCCCGTTTTTGTAGATATTGGGGTCGATCCAGATCTCGATGGCGTCGAACTTTTTCGTTCTCCCCGGCAGGAGAGAGGCTGCCGCCGCCGCCCCCAGGGCGATGGCCACCGGTTCGGTGCAGCCCAGGGCGAGCGTCACCTCCATCTCCAGGATGTCTTTGACTGTGAATTGCATGGCTGCTCTCCTGACGGGATATGTTTACCTGGCCACGATGAATTCAATCTCGATATTCGAGCCGAGGGGCAGGGCGGCCACCTGAACGGTGCTTCTCGCCGGCGGAGCGTCGGGAAAGTGGCTGCCGTAGGCGCGGTTCATTTCCTGGAAGTCAGCGAGGTCGGTGAGAAAAATGGTGGTCTTGAGGGTCTTGCCGAGGAGAGTTCCCGCCGCCTTGGCGATGGCTGCGGCGTTTTTGAGAATCTGCTCGGTTCTGGCCGCGATGTCCCCTTCGATCATCTTCCCGGTTACCGGATCGATCGGCAGCTGGCCCGAAATGAACAGGAGGCTGTCGGTGCCGATGGCCTGGGAGTACGGGCCGATGGCGGCCGGGGCCTCGCTGGTGACAATGGCATTGCGCATCATGGAATCCTCTTGTTGAAGTTGTTGAGTAGCATGGGAAGGTGCTGAGTGCTTAAGAAATTCATTTTGTGTTTTTTTCAATAAGAGTTTCGTGAAGGTACTTATCCCCTCTGCTGTGGGAGGGGATAACAACCCTTTGGGCTGCGGGCGCAGCCCGCATTAGTACCTTAGAAATTCGTTTCTTGTTTTTAATCGGATTTCGTGAAGGTACTTATCCCCTCTGCTGTGGGAGGGGATAACAGCCCTTGGGCTGCGGGCGCAGCCCGCATTAGTTCCGTTAAGAGAAAAGTTTATGAATATCCTGTTAATTTATCGTAATTTTATGGCCTTTTCCCCCCTTTACGGGTGAGTGGGTCGATCTTATTTTCTTGAGGTAATTATAGATGGTGAATCGTGTAACACCCATCATCCGGGCGACCTGCTCCACAGCTCCCTTGAATTGGAAAATTCCGTTTTCCTCGAGAATCGTCACGAACCGGCCTCGTTCTTCGATATTCATGGTCGAGGGATGCTTGCCGATTTCTGTCGCCGCATGGTGCATGAGGGCCTCCACGGTCTCGTCGGAGGAACGGGCGAAGGTCTCCGCCGAGAAGCCCACGCCGTTTTCCGGCAGGTTGATGAAGGGGAGAAGGGCCTGACTGGCGTTATAGAATTCGGTGGTATCGAAATTGATGCAGAAGGCGGCCACCGGCCGGCCGGAAGCATCGCGAAACAGGGTGGTTGTCGACTTGAGGGATTTGCCGTCGCCGCTGATTGTCTTGTAATTGCTCGATTCATCGACATTTATTCTCCCAGGGGCGATCATCTTGAGCAGCCGGTCGGTGGCGGGAGCACCGGGCTTGCGGTGGGTGACCTGTCCCCGGATATATACCAGAGAGGCGGGCAACGCGGTCAGATCGTGAACGCAGGCTTCACAGTTCTTTCCGAACATGGCAACGACTGCGTCCGCCAGATGTTGCAGGTTTTGCAGGAGGCACTTGTGGTCGATCATGGGGGCACCCGTTTTTGTGAATATGCACTATTCTGGCAACCGGACTTCGCGATGTCAATAAAAAATTTGACATATTCAAAAACTGTTGAAACGTAGTCGGGTGGAGCAGCGGGATCGACCTTCCTTTCTTGGCGAATCATCCGTGAGGAAATACTTGAAATTTAATTTGATCTATGAAGATAATTAAACATAACCTAACGCAGCAACATTACAATCCTGTCGAGGAGGAAAACGATGGCAGAGCAAAGGCTTAATTCACTCCAGCAACATATCACGGCACTCAAGAAGGGGGAACGGGTCTTCGAAAATGCCTTCCAGAGCGTCAGCCGGATGATTCTGGAGGGTGATATCGATAAAGTGATGGTCAATGGGAAGTCCACTTTCGATTTCAAGATATTCCGCAAGGGGTCGAAGCATATTGTCGGCATGTACGACGAGATCAACTCCTTCGTTTCCTTTGTCAAGGATGCTTCCCAGGGCGGATCTTCCAAGGAGATGGCCTTCGTCCTGGTCGGCGAACCGGGCAACGGCAAGACCTTCCTGGTCGAGCATCTCTGCAAGCTGTATCGGCAGTTCCTGTCGGTGCCTGCCAACCGAAAATATACCTACCGGTTCACGGGACTCGACAAGCTCGGGGCCTATGGCAATATTACCACTATCGAATCGCAGACCTATGAGGACCCGATGGTGCTGGCCATGAACCTGATGGAAACGAAAGAAGAGTCCAGGCAGTATCTGGCGCGAAAGTACCGGGTGGAAGACACCATGATGGCCTCGTGGTTCGACAACTACCGGCCCCTGGGCGCCTGCTCCGCCTATATCTGGAACAATATCCGCGACTACACCGCCGGCAAGGTGGACGACATGCTGGAGTTCATCGACATCGTGCCGGTTCCTCTGGTGGAGAGCCTCGGCACGGTGACGGGCAAATATCCGGCCAAGGACAAGATCACCTCCTCGGCCGTCGACCTGCTGGGGGAGGAGTCCATCCAGAGGCTGCTGCACATCACCGACACCAACAACCCCTACCGCTTCGACCTGCGGCGCGGGGCCCTGGCGCGGGTGGCCGGCGGCGGTATCCACTTCTCCGACGAGATCTATAAGAACAAGAAGGACCTCGTCCAGGTCTATCTCGGCATCATCCAGAACCGCTGCATCGAGATCGACGGCTACAAGTGGCCGATCGACTGCCTGATCGTCGCCACCTCCAACAACTCGGAGTTCAACCGGTTCCTGGCCGAAAAGGAGGAGGCGCCGATCGTCGACCGGTGCCGGATATGCTACGTCTCGCACAACACCAACCATGTGCTGCAGCACGACCTGACGGCCTACGCCATCGGCAACGAGACCAAAACGACGCTCACCGGCGAGTCTATGCATCAGGACCCGAACCTCAACCACGCCGCCTCGGTGGCGGTGGTGCTCACCCGGCTGCCGCGGTCGGAGAAGCTCACCCCCATCGAGACCATGAAACTGGCGGCCGGCGAGGTGGCGGGCGAGAAGAGCCTCAAGACCCTGTCGGAGGTCATCGACACCCTCAGCCAGGAGCACGACATCACCAAGCGCTTCGGCCAGAAGGGGCTCGGCCAGCGGAACCTCGGCCGCTCCATCCAGCTCATGCTGGAGAGTTCGGAGACCAACGAAGGCAGGTGCATGTTCGCCTACGACATCTTCCGGGCCATCGAGCGGGTCATCCTCGACTACGTCTCCGAGGCCAAGGACCGGGCCAAGTTCCTCGACGACCTGAAGATCGCCAAGGGCATGTACCGGGAGCGGATCATGACCGAGATGTTCAACGCCTATATGGACGAGCCGCTGGCCATCCGCAAGGACGTCATGAACTACGTCAACATGATCATCGGCATCGACGCCGAGAACCTCGGGGCCGACAAGATGTGGAAGTACAAGAACCCCCAGACCGGCGAGCTGCAGGCCCTGAAGATCGACGAGCGCTACATCAACTCGGTGGAGGATTGCCTGGGGCTGAAGACCCGCGAGCAGAAGGATTCCTTCCGGACCTCCATCCGCAAGATCTACGGCCAGAAGATCTCGGTGCGGCCGGACTACGACTTCATGGACAATCTCGAACTTGTCAAGGCAGTCACCGACGTCCGGCTGAAGTCGGATATCGCCGGCTCCGGCAGCCTGATCGGCGCTCTGGCCAACCGGACCAACGAGGAGAACCAGAAGCTCTACGACCGGATGATCGAGACGATGCTCAACAAGCTCGGGTACTGCACCACCTGCGCCCAGAAGACCATCGAATATTTCTGCACCCAGGTGGATGAGAACTGATGCGGGCCGGCGCCCCCGCAACCCAAGGGTTGTTAACCCCTTAGGCTGCTTCGTAGGGTGCGCTTTGCGCACCGGGTGCACGGAATGCACCCTGCCCGGAAAAACCAGACTGACTGGGACAAACGGGAAAGCAATAAACAGGTGATGCAATCGATGAAAAATAAACTTCAGGTTCTTTACGAAACGTTGAAAGAGCAGGGATTGACCGCCGAACAGGACCGCATGATCCGGCGCGAGCTGGAGTCGGCGGGCCGGGGGGACCATTCCTGCATTTTGCCGCCCGCGGTCAGGTCCATCTTCGACTACACGGATCTGGAGATGCTCCACGACGCCTCCCCGCCCAAACTCCTGGCCCTCTCCTCGGTCCAGTCCCTCGACTATCTGCTCGAACGGGACAAGCAGCGTGAGAAGGACGGCTTTCCCAGGAAGATCAGGGTCGGCAAGATGGTCAAGCCCAGCCAGACCGGCGACGACAAGGTAGTGATCGTTCCCACCACGGTGGAGGAGAAGCTCCTCCACGACCGCGTCCGCTTCACCGAGGAAGGCGAAGGCGGCGGCGAAGGTCAGGGCGAAGGCGGGGCCGGCGAAGGCGAGGAAGGCGAGGTTATCGGCGAGCAGCCGGTGCGGCCGGAGCAGGGTGGCCAGGGCGGCGCCGGACAGGGGGAGGGCGGCGAACATGATGTGGAATCGAATGCCTACGACCTCGGCCGGATCCTGACCGAGCAGTTCGAACTGCCCAACCTCAAGGAAAAGGGCAAGAAGCGTTCGCTGACCAAGTATACCTACGACCTCACCGACAAGAACCGGGGTTTCGGGCAGATACTCGACAAGAAAGCGACGCTCAGGCGGATCATCCAGACCAACATCGCCCTCAAGCGGATCGACGGCCGGGGGCAGGTCGACAGCATGAAGCTCCTGATCTCCCCGGACGATCGGATCTACCGGATTCTCTCCAAGGAGAAGGATTACGAGTCCCAGGCGGTGGTCTTCTTCGTTCGGGACTATTCCGGCTCCATGGGCGGCAAGCCCACGGAACTGGTGGTCAACCAGCATGTCCTCATCTACTCCTGGCTGATCTACCAGTACAAGAACCAGGTGGAGCCCCGCTTCATCCTCCACGACACCGAGGCCAAGGAAGTCGAGAACTTCCAGGTCTACTACAATTCCTCGGTGGCCGGCGGCACCCAGGTGTCCAGCGCCTACGCCCTGGTCAACAAGATCGTCGAGGACGAGTCGCTGGAGCGGGACAACAATATCTACGTGTTTCACGGCACCGACGGGGACGACTGGGACACCAAGGGGGAGAAGGCCATCCCCGAGTTGAAGAAGATGCTGACCTACGCAAGCCGGGTGGGCATCACCATCGCCGAAAACGGCTACGGGATCTCCGGCCAGACCGAGGTGGAGAAATATATCCGCAAGTCCGGCCTGCTGGAGGAAAAGAAGGCGCTGCTGCGCCTGGATGTCATATCGAAGGATACCACCGAGGCGCGCCTCATCAAAGGAATTCGGGAGCTTATCGCGTAATTCAGGTAATAGGTGACAGGTGACGGGTGACAGGTGAGTTCGGAGCGCGAAGCGCCTCATTTATCCTGAAACCTGTCACCTGATTGTGAGGTTTTATGGAACTGGTCAGTCAGCATGCCAAGAAGATCATGGAAGGATGCAAGCAGCGGGCCTGGGATGCGGGCCTGCGCTTTCAGGACGAGAGTCTCGAATACATCGTGACCAACCGCGATTTTCTGCAGCTTTCGCCGAAAAACATGATCCCGACCCTGTACGACTACTGGGTCCAGGACGTCGAGGTCTTGAAGGAGCAGGGCCAGTACGAACTGTATCCCAACAACCCCTACGAGACGGTCATCAATACCCGGCCGCCGATCTCCTACTACAACGACAACAACCCCGACTGGCTGAACGTGATGATCTTCTACCACGTCATCGGTCACATCGATTTCTTCCAGAACAACCTCTTCTTCACCCATACCTGGGACTACGACTTCGCCGGTAAGGCCCTCTCCGAAAAGCGGCTGATCGCCAAGCTCCGTTCCGAAAAGGGACGCTGGGTGGATTATGTCATCGAATTCGCAAGAGCCATCGACAACCTGGTCGGCTATTTCGACATGCTGTCGGGAATGGAGAGCAACGGCAAGCGGCTCTCGAAGATCGACTACTACTTCGATGTCTTCCTCCAGGAAAAGGAGAAGAAGTCCATCGCCGGGTACGTGCGGGAGATCGAAAAGTACAACAAGTACATGCGGGAATTTCCGGGCGACGGGGAGGCCCGCTTCCTCGACCGGGTGCGGATCAAGTACGCGGAGTTCGAATCGCTCTATGAGAAGGCCTGGCGGAAAAGCGGGGAAGGGGGGAAGAGGGACCTGCTCCAGTTCCTGATGAAGAACTCCAAGTTCCTCAACCGGGAGGAGAACAAGTGGATGCTGCCGATCATCGAGCTGATCCGTTCCACCTCCCTCTATTTCCAGCCGCAGATCCGCACCAAGATCCTCAATGAAGGCTGGGCGAGCTACTGGCATGACAAGCTCTTCATGATGGACGACCGGATCCACGGGCACGAGATCGACTATGCGGTGATCAACGCCAAGGTCACCGCCATGCCCCGGGTCGGCCTCAACCCGTATGCTCTCGGCATGCGGCTCTTCAGTTACCTGGAAGAGCAGGCGGAAAAAGGGAGAATCTCGTATACGTACCACAAAGTCGCCGACCAGCACCAGAGAAAGTCCTTCAACCAGGCCACCGGCAAGGGCAAGGAATTCATCTTCTCGGTGCGGGAAAATTTCTGCGACGCCATGTTCATCAACACCTTCATCGATCAGGAGTTTGTCGACCAGCACCGGCTCTTCGTCGTCGACCGGCGCCTGAACAAGGAGCGCATGACCTGGCAATACTATGTGAAATCGCGGAAGGCCCGGCATTACAAGCAGATGGTTGCCGACTCGCTCTATCATCCGCCGGCGATAACCATCAATGTCGATGACGACGACACCCTGGTCATCAACCACGTCTTCGAAGGCAAGCCCCTCTACCGCGACTATATCGAGGCAACCCTGATGGGCATCGAGTACCTCTGGGGCGGCAAGACCTGCCTCTACACCATGGAGCCCGAGCCGGTGAAAAGGGAACAGAGCCAGGCGAGGGAGGAGCAGCCGCGGGAAATCAAATGGCGGCGGTTCCGCTATACGATGAAAGACCGCAAAATGACCAGGGTCCTGGTTGATCAATAATGGGAAAGGTGAGTGCATGCGCGATTTAAGCAAGGCCATGGGCAATATCGAGAACTCGAGGGGGCAGTGGCGCCAGACGCCGATGCTCTCTTTCCATGAGTTCCTGCGGGAGGCCATCGACAATCCCCAGCGGGTCATCCGTAACGTGTACCAGGTCTATTCCGATATGATCGACGCCTTCGTTTCCGACGGCATAGACGAATACGGTGACGACCCGGAATCGATCCAGTTCCTGAAATACGACTGCACCAGGCTTTTCGTGGATGGATCCGACCGGCCGTTTTTCGCCGACCGGCTCTTTGCCAATCGATTCATGCGGCATGTCGACAGCCTGAAGGTGGGGTCGAAGCAAAACAAGATCTACATCTTCGACGGTCCCCACGGCAGCGGCAAGTCGACCTTTCTCAACAACCTGCTCCGCAAGTTCGAGGAATACGCCAATTCCCCGGAAGGGTCCCGCTACGAGGTGGTCTGGCGGCTGAAGAGCGATCACCTGATCGGCGGGGTGCACAGCCTCAGTTCCCTCACCGAAAAGCTCGCCTGGGTGCTGGAAAACGACGGCAAGAAGGAATTGGCCACCGACCTGAAGGGGGTGACCAACCTGGAGAGCGAACTGGGCGGGTATTTCGATGTGCCCTGCCCCAGTCACGACAATCCGCTGCTGCTGGTGCCGAAGGAGGTGCGCCGGCAGTTCTTCGACGATCTGTTCGAGAACGACGAGTTCAAATGGCAGCTCTTCACCGAGAAGAAGTATGAATGGATCTTCCACGAGGAACCCTGCACCATCTGCATCTCGCTGTACAACGAGCTCATCCAGAAATACGGCGATCCCCTCAAGGTGATGGAGTGCATCTACGCCCGGCCCACCACCTATAACCGGCGACTGGGTGAAGGGATCTCCGTCTTCAACCCCGGCGACAAGCCCCTGCGCTACTCGGTCATAATGAACGAGGTGATCCAGAAGAAACTCGATGTTCTCCTGTCCGGCAACAAGCCGGTCAGCTACCTCTACTCGCGGTACGCCAAGACCAACAACGGCATCTATGCCCTGATGGACATCAAGTCGCACAATACCGAGCGGCTCATGGAGCTGCACAACATCATCAGCGACGGTGTGCACAAGGTCGAGGACAGCGAGGAGAAGGTGAATTCCCTGCTCTTTGCCCTGATGAACCCGGAGGACAAGAAGTTGCTCGAGGACCTCCAGGCTTTCAGCGACCGCGTCGAATACATCAATATCCCCTACGTTCTCGACCTGCAGACGGAAGTCGATATCTACCGGGAAATCTTCGGCAGGCATATTGACGAGAGCTTCCTGCCGCGGGTCCTGCATAATTTTGCCAGGGTCATCATCGCCACCCGTCTGCGGACCAAGTCGGAGGCGATGGAGGAATGGATCGAAAAACCGGAGAAGTACGAGCTGTACTGCGACACCAACCTGCAGCTCCTGAAGATGGAGATCTTCACCGGCTACATTCCCGAGTGGCTGAAAGAGGAGGATATCGCCAATTTTACGGCCAAGCGGCGGCGCAAAATCATTTCCGAGTCGGAAAAGGACGGCTGGAAGGGGCTGTCGGGCCGGGATTCGATCAAGCTCTTCAACGAGTTCTACGCCACCTACGCCCGCGAGGATAAATTGATCGACATGTCCATGCTCGGCAAGTTTTTCCGCAAGTACTGCAAGGAAGACCGGTCCATCCTGCCCATGGGCTTCCTCGACTCGCTGCTCAGGATGTACAATTACACCGTCCTGCAGGAGGTCAAGGAATCGCTCTACTATTACAACGAGGAGCAGATCTCCCGGGAGGTGGTCAACTATATCTTCGCCACCAATTTCGAGATCGGCGCGGTGGAGACCTGCGAGTTCACCGGAGAAAAGATCGAAATCACGGAGGAATTCTTTAGGCGTCTGGAGTCGCGCCTGCAGATCGAGCCGCGCAGCGCCCTGGCCTTCCGCAACAACGTCCAGAAGGCCTACACCACCACGGCCCTGCCCCAGGAGATGCTCCGCGACGGCATGCCCATCACCCAGACCGGACTCTATCTCCATCTCTACGAGAAGTGCACCCAGAACCTGAAGGAGAAGGTGCTCGAACCGTTTTTGAAGAACGAGAACTTCCGGCGGGCGGTGAAGGACTATGACAACGACCAGTTCCGGACCTACGACAAGAAGATCCAGAGCGACATCACCTTCATGATCGACAATCTGCAGAAAAAGCACCGCTATTCGCGCCAGGGGGCAAAGGAGATCTGCATCTACGTCATCGACAACAATCTCGCCGAGATCTTCTCCGGCCCGGCGAGCAGAAGGTAGCAAGAGAATGCCACGTATTCCTCGTAGGGTGCACTCCGTGCATCAGGTGCATGAAATGCACCCTACGGCGCATTGCTGAATAAGCCACCAGTATCTTTGATAAGCTGAAGAAGAATCGCTCAACTGCCGTAGG
>OBJA01002656.1_pt1 | contig 9993 bp, 11 predicted proteins | sample 1519751 | NCBI WGS metagenome assembly OBJA01 (sample SAMEA3881238, study PRJEB22517) | soil metagenome | biome: lake sediment; feature: soda lake sediment; material: sediment, water from around vicinity | place: India | collected 2013-12-23 | depth 3 m
ATCTTGGCGAAAAGACCAAAATCTATCTCAACTTGAAGAAATAAAGAAAAAATCTCTTGTTGTGTATGATCTTCTTGATGAAAGAATCGAGAATAAAGTTGAACGTAAACAAGTTGATTTTGATCAGATGGTTATTCTACTGATAAAATTTCATCAAGAAGAGGGAAGATTACCTAAACAGAGAGAAAAATGTAATGATGAGAATTTGGGACAGTGGTTAAATAATCGATTAATATCTTGGAGAAAAGGTAAAAATCTCGATCTCCTTCATTCTTTTCAAGAACTCGACCCGAATGTATATCAAGAGTTGCTCGATCGTGTTAATAAGACATAGTAATTTATGATATTTCTATCATAAATGGAAGATGTTAGTAAGATTACAAATCTTTTGATTGTAAGTGAACTCTAATATAATATCTTAGATATTTTTAAAGTGGTCTCATGACCTCACGACCATATTTTATAGCATCATTTTGAATTGATTGGGTTCGAACACCATAAAAAATAGGTAAAGTATGTCCGACATTTATATGCGATCTAGGATTTTGTTTATATGACATGATCCATTAAAAATTTTTTACCCTTAGAATCATATTCCCAATGAACTTATCTGTAAATTCACAGATGAAATCTTCACTTGTGACGTTATATATTCCACATACCATAATTTGGTTATAACTTAGTGATAATAGAGATGCTGATAGTATTTTATTGATATTTTTCTAATACAGAAATTTTCAGTAGAAGATAACGTTCTAGCGATAGGCCAATTTCATCGACCCAACCATGATTTTGTGGTATTTTATACATTAAAGGTAAATGTATAATCATATTTTATCTGGGAATTTAGTGCTAAATCCTCAGATAAAATCACTTAATGTTTGAATATTTCGATGTCAATTTTCAGTTTTTCAATTAACTCCCAAAAACATTTATGAATGAATTCTTTACTTACTTTTTGATAGTGATATATCATACGCATTCTAATTTTCGACAGGCGATGTTTCTTACCATTAGGAGTGTAAATATAACCATAATTTGATCTATGAATGTAAAGACAATTTGGCCTGTGAGAATTTATTATTCTCACCATGAACTAAATTATATACTTTACCCTTAGAATTTCTTTCCATATGATCTCCATTGTCATATAAAATCAAATTAATCCCATTGATTTTTTCTAGGCGAGATATATATACTTGTCGTATATCACAGGAGAAATCGAATTCAACCTCATATTCAGGCTTTAGTCCTAAAATTTCACAAATTTCTTGATCAGATAAATCATCTACTGGTGTTCCTATACATTTTTCCTTAATTAATGCCAATAAAACCCATCAAGAGTCAAGATCTTTTTAACATTCAATCGAACTGTCATTGTGTTTGATTTTTTTACTTATAATTTTCGAGTTGAATCTTAATTCTTATAAATGATGTTAAACTCGCCATAAAAGGTTGTTTCTCGAACAATATTATAACGCTACGTTACTCGCGCTCTAGCTACTCACCAACAGAACAATGAGTTCTGTTGGATGAAAAGAAGAGCAGAATAAAAAGTGCCATGTCATCACATCTACGAATAGGTTAACGTGATGACATTATAGTTGGGAAATTTCGCGTTAAACTAATTGCCATGAGGTTTCTGGGTCTAACGAATGTGTAACGTCCTTTGGGTTGTCCTTAACAGACACAATGTCACCAAGTCCTTCCTAGCTATGCTGGGGGATATGCGGTGACGTCAACAACAGCACTCTCAACTTCACAACAACAATTTATTAACGAATGAAAGGAAAGAGAGAACCAATAATTCTTGGAATTATGTTCCTGTTCTTGGCTATGCAATTCTAGGAATTCAGTTCTGATTCTCAGGGTCATTTTGTGGCATGTGATCATCGAAAATCATAGAATTCTGGGGGACTACAAAATGATATAGATTTTTATATTTGTAGTGACAAATCGTAATTCATACGCAAACATGTTTACCTATCATCAGTTGATCAAATACGTTAATCGGGAAGAAATTTTGCCCAAAAAGGTTGTAATTTCTCCCTCAACGTCTTATATCCCACAACGACAGTATCATTTATTCTCTCGTCGATGGAAAGAAGCCAGTACTTCTAGTGGTGTAAACGAACTAGTTTTATTTCTGTATGATGAATCTAATGAGTGGATTGTTGAGGGTTTACTAGCAGACACCATTAGCACTTTGACCAAACTAACGGTACTGATTTCGTCTCACAAGCAACAAAATGTCGTTGCTAACTTTATTCGTATCAATCAACAATTGGAGACAATTAATTTGCGGTTTGCTCCTATGAATATGGATATGACAGATGAATTATGCAAAAGCCTTAATGATTTTGAGTGGAATGGTAGTCAGGCCTTACATCTTCCTGTTTATAGAACTGATTTATTGCTTGGTCGTATGCGTAAATTGGTATTAGTAGGAACTATGTCTGGTGATGATATATTGCATTTAGCTGATTTGACTCAGGCAAAAATTATCTATTCTTATCTGTTCCCGCCTGAAACAATAGATGAAATATCGGAAAAGATTCCTACGGAATTGGTTTGTTAAGTTGTATTACAACTTAACAAATATTGTTTATGATAGATGATATATGTCTGTGAACAGTGTATAGTGCTTGTGATGCATCATCATATTCTTTTTTACTAAACGAGATTTTTTGGGAATATCTTCTAATATTTTAACAAAACCGTAACCATCTATAGGTTGTTGAAAATCAATAATAATATCTTTCTCCATTTGATTAACTGGTTATTTGAAATCTTCAAGCGAATGTTTGTCGATCATTTGGATGATAGTTATAGTTTTTTTCTATTTAAGATACAATATCTTAAATTAATTGCAGGTGAAATGGTTGATTAGTATACTATAATCCTTACATTTTATGCTTTTGATTATGGCATATATTTGTGGAGGTATGGAATGAACTAAATAGGGCTTTATAAGATCCATGTATTTTCTTGATTTATACAGCATGAATTTGTTATCCAAGTTATGTATTCCAAGTCCTGCTGATATTTCTTTCTTCTCATTAATGTATTTTATCAGCAATTGAAGAAGTTTCGTGCATTGGGATTGAGATTTTGGAATTATAGTAGTTTTGTTTTCCAAAGAAGAAGTTGGAAAGCCTAAACTCCAATGTTTTGATGTAGACAATTCATCATAAAATTCGCGATTTTCACAAAATATGACGTTATCCACAGTCGCATTATGCATCTCGAGCAATTCGAAGTTCCGACAAAAAACCAGATTGGAAATGTGTGTATGCCTGTTCACATAACCCGTGATATACATATAATGCATTTCCCCTGATCTAGTTTCATAATCAAGAAACAGAGTATCAATACTTCTTTCCCATCCCATGAGAGTCAACGAACCATTGTATTTGAAAATTTTAACATTGGGAAACATATCTAAAAAGTTATCAGAAGAGTCTCTAGAACATAAGAACTTGATTCCAAAATGTGGTTTTAATTTATCTAATGTATATAAATTTTGAATAGAGAGATAATTCAAATTGGGATTAGAATTAATAATAATATTCCAATTTGGTGAATTTTGCCTCAAAGACAATTTACGTAGATTGGTGAAAGGAACAAATGTTTTTGTGATTATAGGATCAAAATAGTATGCAACACATAACTCTTGAATATAAGGATGTTGATCGAAACCTTGATAAATATTCTTAATCTTCATGGCTCTCAATGATGGAAACGAAATTTTATGACTGAAGTGTCTGAATTCCATATATTTGATGAATCCAATACATAGTTGATTTATAGTCTTATTGCAGAATAATAGAGCATTAATACTAGAACAAAACAGTTTCATATTGCGGTGACGATAACCATCTTCGCAAATCATGGTAACAATTGGAGTAAAGATGCCGACAATCTCATCTTGGAAAGTTTTTTCGGAAACAATTTCAACCATTTTTAGTGCTAATTTGTATGGCTATTTTAGGAATATACAGCAATCAGAAGTCGTTTCATTCTAAAATATTTAATCTCTTTGTTACAGTATGATTTATGAACAATAGCTTCAAGAATTAGATTATTTAATTAGTTACAATCCTCAATTGTCGCCATGATTATATGTTTTAATTGAAACATATATTTACTAGCAAATATCGAAAACAATAATAACTATGTCGCGCCAAGAATTAGACGAATTATATTCGCCTCAAAAAGAGTATGAAAAGAAGAAAGAAACTCAATTATAATAAAGCCTTTGAAATTCTTGGATAAAATCTCTATTTAATTTTTGACGTTCGAATTCATTCCAATCGACACGATTAGCAAATTCACGGATGAATTCTCCACTTAAACTTTGATATTCGTAAATAAGTTCCCAATCTACTCGATCTGCAAATTCACGAATGAAATCCTCACTTATATCATTGGGTAATCTACCGTTTTCTTGACAAAATTGCAATAATAGATCAACCATTTGACCGGTATTCGGAAGTGTATTTTCAATTCGTTCCAAGATCAAACCATGCAATTCCGGGCAATTATTTGTTAATCATCCTTTATATTATCTCATAGCTTGAACATATTAGAGGATAAGAGGTCATGAGATTGATCTTCCCTTAATTAATTGTATATTAAATGATTGTCATTTATCATTAATATGTAAAAATATCACAATGTTTGGATTCGATGAAATTGAGCTTATTGCCCAGAAGATATCTTCTACTGAAGATTTGTTTTCATTAGTGAAAGCTTTCTGTATAAGAAAAAGACTACCAACATATTGTTATAAACATTTAACTAAAATTTCACATAAAATTGAAGTTTGGCAATGTAGGATGTATCCAGAACTTATAGATTGGGAACTTGTGAGCAAAAACCAAAATCCAAGCGAAGATTTCATTCGTGAATTCGCAGATAGAGTTAATTGGAAATGGATATCTCGAAATCAAACTCTAAGCGAAGATTTCATTCGTGAATTCGCGGATAGAGTTGATTGGGAATGGATATCTCGACATCAAACTCTAAGCGAAGATTTCATTCGTGAATTCGCGGATAGAGTTGAATGGAGATGGATATCTGGAACTCAAACTCTAAGTGAGGATTTCATCCGCGAATTTGCAGATAGAGTTCATTGGGATATTATCTTGGAATTTCAACCATTGAGCGAAGAATTTATAACTATATTTGAAAACTATCTTGATTGGGATCAAGTTGCCAGATTCCAAACATTGAGTGAAGATTTCATTGAGAAAAATGCTTGGCGTTTAAATTGGCGTTGGATCAGTTTGTGTCAGAAGCTTAGTCCGGCATTCATCCGCATGCATGTGAATGAAATTGATTGGGATGCATTTACAATGGGCGCTGAAATTACGTTACAAATATATGAAGAATTCGGTCAATACTTGCGATTAACCAAAGAGAATATAGAAATTATGGATCAGGATGTAGTTTGTCAGATGTTTGATATGATCAAAAACACTCTGTGCGTATAAATTTTGTTATATAAGAGACTTTGTCTCTTATATGGATATGAAAGATAGAGAAAGTAAAAATTAGAATAAGTGAATGGAGAATATATAATCTATGTAGATTATATATCGATAGCGGATAGTAATAGTAATTATGACACGCTTTGTTATCAATATTAATACATGGACAAAAGACATTATTTGGTCAATTGGCAGATGAAGTTTGGCATAATTTGTTCAGTCGTTACTGGATTGAAGGCTTATGGTAACTAAGATTTATGATAGGAACTATCATAAATTAGACTTTCATGAATTCTCTCGAAGGTTGATCGTCATCATCATCTACAAAATCGAAGAGAACGCGCTTATAATAGTATATATACTTGTCGAATTTAATAACTGTTCCAGGTATAGTATCCAGATCAGTACATTCTCTAATAACTTTCCATGCGATGTCTTTAACTGATCGTTCGGGATGGAGTTTGCATTCTTGGGAAAGTTTTGGACCATTAGCACGTAGAAAGTCTCTGAAAAAGTCATCGGTTTCACATGTATAATAGACATACTCATTTGAGAAATCTAGAATATCTGTTGCAAGGTAGTGTCCCTTACCTGCCAAGATACTTATACATTCAGAGAAAATTTCCTTATGTCCTATTTGTAATAAAATCTTATAGTCCTTCTCATACATAGTACAACGTCTTGCATGCCTTCTAAAGAATTCCAAACATAGGTTATCGTCAGTCAACAAAGCATCAATCTGCTTTTTCTCATCGTCAGTGTTTAGGTGTACAGCCAACCATTTCCATGGCTTTTTCTCTTCAGCAGTGTTAATCATAATTGAATAGTATTGTATTACTTATCAGTGATTAATTTTATTTTCTAGTTTTTTGAATCATTTTTCTCCTACCTAAGATAACAGAAGATTGAACAGATCATCAATAATAGATCCCGTAATATATCGAAAGTCCGTTCTTATGGATCTTTTTGTTCCCAGTTTTCTTAGCAATCCCACGCCGATTGTTCCTTCATACTGTGTCTCCATATACCATTTGACACAGGTTTGATGAATAAGGGAATTTAAATCTATATTATATAGTCCAGATATTTTATTTGCTAATCAATCCACAAATAGTGAAGCTACCAGATGGTAAAGTATCTCATATTTTCTTAATGCTGCTCTACTAGGAGGAAAATGACCAGGAACTCATCCTGGGAAAGAAAAGTAATTATCATAGTACAAATCATGACTAACGCTACTGAAGAGAAGAAGCCATGGAAATGGTTGGCTGCACTCCTGTTGGCTGCACACCTGGACACTGACGATGAGAAAAAGCAGATTGAGACTTTGTTAGTTAATGATGAATTGTGTTTGCAATTCTTCGATAAGCAGCAAGGAGACTGGGATATGCTCGAGAAGACGTACAGAGTTTTGTTCCGACTAGGAAATAAAGAGATTTACTCTCAATGTCTAAGTAAATTGTCATCAGTCATGGGACATTATCTTGGAACAGATATCCTAGACATTCCGAATGAGTATGTCTACGATACAAACGAGCTAAGGGTCTTTTTCAGAGATTTTCTTCTCGCTAACGGACCAAGACTATCTCAAGAATGCAAACTTCATCCTGAATTATCAGTCAAATACATCGCATGGAAAGTCATCAGAGAATGCACTAATCTGGACACTATTCCAGGGGCATTTATTAAGTTTGACAAGTACATTTTCTACTATAATCGCAGTCTATTTGAATGTGAAGATGAATCTCTCAAAAAATTCATGGTCGTTGTTTAATTGTTGTTAACACATAATTTATGATAGAAACTATCATAAATCTAATACTTAACATAATCTGTTAATTCATAGTTTATAAGATTAATGCGAGTAGAAATTACATATAGGGTCTATAATCACTGAATGAAAATAATGCTTTTGTTGTTTTCAATGGATTTGCGAATGAAAGTTGAGTAAAGTTATCTTTTCCAGCACAACGCTTGTCCATAATACCAATTATAATATTCACGTCTTCTTAATGAAAAGATTATATTAGGCACACTAATCCGGATAAAAGCCAATATTGATATTAACAATTTCTTGAGAGTTCTATTCATCGTATATTAATACAAGTCTTCTATAATACTATATTGAATTTTGTTTTAACCATTTGATGCGAATTTTTAGATACAGATATCTAAAAAATATTCCTTCTTAGAATAATAAGTATATGGTGATCATAAGAATTATTGTCGTCATATTGAAACATATTTGTATATTTCCTGAATTTTCTGATGGAGGGATAATATACGTATAGTCAACCGGACAAAATGGTAAAGTGGCATTATGGGGACAATAGACAAAATATCCTTCCACCAAATCACCAAACCCAGAGGAACAATCTATATTTTGAGCCTGGGTCACTATGGTTAGACTATCTTCCAGGCAAACTATTTTGAAGCATTCCGCATCGAAATTTCCATTTGATGATGTCTGCAAGCATTGTGATCCTTGTCCGGATAGACCTATTACGGTATTTATAGGTCCATGTTCACAAACTATGGATCCAGAAACACGGGGGCAATAATCAGCATATTCATTTGATCCGCCATATGTTTTGTTACCCGGAATAAATAGATAATAGGTTGGAATTACTTCTTCAGAGTAATTTATTGCATCACAAAAACCAATACGTTCATGATCTAGAGTACATTCTTGTCTTCCCGTATGTTGGCAAATATGCTTCTTCCAGCTATTATGATTGCAATGTTTAGTGGCAAAATCACATCCTTCATTGAAACCAAAGGATAAAGTTTCGGCAACACTTTTGTTGGATAAATACCAACCCGTATCATCAAGAAATGCTAAGGTAAGACCACTGAGAACAGGTCGCATTTCGTCAGTAACTGGAGTCATAATTTCATTGTAAAAAATTCTTTCTTCCCAATGACTAAATCTGCCACCGTAATCCTCTAATTCGGGTCCCGGTAGAGTAGAACAGTTAAAATGCCATCTAATCCAATCGCGCACAGATGGCATGTCCATATATTTTATTATATGTCCACGTTCAAAACTTTCAAATAAAATATCCCCATATATTCTCCCATTACGATCATGAAAAAATTCATAACTTGAGTAAGTAAATCCAAGTGCATGCATTATTTCGTGGAAAAATATCCGTAGATGATGTTCCATTTCTAATTTTGTCTCTATAGACCTTAAATTACCGGGGGTTAAGTTAATAATTCCTGCCAAGGGACGCCCAAACATAGGTCCCCGATATATACCATATTGGCATGGCGCAGCGCTTGCTAATACATACTCATTATGATCAGGTCTCATAATAAGAAGAAGATAATAATCGCTATTTTCCTTACCCGACCCGAAAAACATATCATCAGGAATATTAACCATTGGAAATACGCAGGTTGATCCGACCATATTATAAAAATTTCGATCCAGAAGCAAATTACCCTCAACGCGATGAACAGATATAATGTTAGCAATGAGTTTTTTGTAAATAGGAACCATATACTCAACTATAAAAACTCGTAAATTGGCGGGCAAGATATCTTTCTCTTGACATGTTATACCGTTTATTTCCTGCCCAACCTCAGTACATGCCAATTCATCATCCGGAACTTCAATCCACAGACGCATTGGTTCGAAATTTCGTGGAAGTATGTATGGAGGTAAAGCATTCCTCTTGCTGCTGTTTCTAAGCATATTATATTCTTGGTAAATGGGTTGAGAAATATGGACATTATTCTGCCTTTCGAGGGTAGATCCAGGATAATGTGGCCAAACTTCATTAACTAACCGGCTGAATAATGTTTCCTGGGTATGGGATAACAGCGGCACTAATGCCAAGACGACTAAAAGAATAACGCGAAACATGGTTTTTATTGTTGTCGGTAATCTTAAGATTATTTAAGAAATATTTCTTAAATAGTGAACAAAACTAATGTTTATCTTCATACAATCCCAAAAAACTTGTACTCGGTAGGATATGATTCGCTTATTGATTTAGCCAATATGGGATTTTTAGCGAACATGCCGCATATTATACACTGAAATGTTTCATAGCTTTTGATCCGATCTTCGTCAATAGGTTGTATAAATTGATCGTGTCATAAAGCACCATTATTTACCAAAATAGATTAGAAACTATTTTCTAATCTCACGTTGACAACTTCACAATTAATATACAATTGGTCACAGCTGTATTAAACGATTCTTCTCGATCCATCAAAAGCATAAACGATACAAAGGAATATTCACGATATTTTTAACTATGGACGAAATTACTCTTGTGGTCAAACATATGCGTACAGCAGATAATTTTTTCACTATGCTTGAACGCAATGATATTAGTGAAAAAATTCCCACATCTGTGTACCAGCATTTGGAAAAGACTGCTCGTATCAAAGAATCCCTTAGCACTTACTACAATCTATATCCAGATCTGGTCGATTGGTATGAAATAAGCCATCGCCAAAATCTCAGTGAACAATTCATTCGTGAATT
>OBJA01002657.1_pt1 | contig 9992 bp, 5 predicted proteins | sample 1519751 | NCBI WGS metagenome assembly OBJA01 (sample SAMEA3881238, study PRJEB22517) | soil metagenome | biome: lake sediment; feature: soda lake sediment; material: sediment, water from around vicinity | place: India | collected 2013-12-23 | depth 3 m
GTGATGATCGATGCCATTAAAAACGCTGGGCGATCAATTGAGGAACGGTTCGAGGTGGTAGATTCGCCGAGAAATTCCATGCCCTTCTCCGATGAGGCAAGTTTTTCGGTAAGAAGCGCTGAAAGGTGATCGAGTGTGCGTATTTTTACCTGCGAAAGATCGCCGTCCGCAATGTCCGGATAGTACTCCCTTATTTCTGCAGCGGTAAGGTAGTCAAAAGAGGTGTTCAATTCTCCATGGTTTTTAAGAAGATCATTCTGAAATTCGGTACTTTTAAGTATAGTGACAAGTTCCTGTGCGGCAGTCTCAACTTCCTTTTGTAACAAATCCTTTTCGTCATTGAGACTCTTGATATCATGCAATAATTTCGAATCATCGAGTTTCGCTGTTTTGGTTGTATAGTTGTTACTATGATGCATGAGTCGTTCTGCAATATCTTTCTCACTGATACCGCTTTCATCCTTCGAGAGAGCTGTTTCACACAGTTTTGCCAGAAATTCAGCATTCTGCAGCTTTACCGCTTTGGAAACTCCCAGTTCCATTTCAGTGAAAAAAAGGTCCTGCCGTGCAAGCGCACTCTTGAATTTTTCTTTCAGTTTTAATGCCCGTCTTACCGGACAATTGTCGGAATCAGCGTATCTTCTGCAAAAAACTTTGTACTTTTTTGAAACCCCGGACATAATCACTCCATCTCCTCTATGATCTCAACTCTCTCTTCGAAATCATCCTTATAGGGAACAAGAAACTGTATCTCATTGCACGCGGAAAATGTTTTCTCAAATATAACCTCTTCGGGTTGTCTGGATGTGTCCACAAGGGTAAACATATACGAATCTCTGCTTTCATCCAGCATTCTATCATCCTTATCGGAAATAGTAATACTATAAGGCACCCACACATACCGGTACCGCATCCCATGAATGAACGTGTGCGGATCGGCCCCTTTTTCGACTATCTTTTCATCACCGGTAGTCAAATCCCACTGCGGGATGGTAAGCTCAGTACCCGCTTTAAGAAGATCCGGATTATCACCAATTGTGCTCCTGTTTATTTCGTAGAGGTACTTCCAGGAGATGAGTCCATACTCTTTTGCAATGCTTCCCAGATCCTCGCATTCCTTAACCACATGGGTTTCGCCCCGTTTGATGTCTCTTGGCATAGAACGGATAAGATAATCATAGAATTGATGCAACAGTTCTTCATCGAATGGCCCTGTTTCCTGACAATCATACCCAAGCAGTTTGAGCCCTTTACGAAGATTAGCGATGTTTATGAGATGTTCAGGAGCTCCTTCAAAATTATCAGGATGCTCATCGATCTGTTGTAGTGTAGAATCATCGGTATAGGGAAGCAGCATGAAACGGGTTGGCATCTGATTAGGGTCATTTCCCTCCAGTCCGCTCCGGGCCATGTAACACAAATGCGAATAATCCAGGTGTGAAGCAAAAAACCGGGCCGCCTCATACCCCTCTTGAGCTTCAACAGCTTCTAGAATCTCGACTATATCGGCCAATGTTAATGGAGGCTGTTGCTCCTCCCCTGCAGACCGTTCACCACTTTGTGCGTAGGCCTGCTGAATCTGTTCTACCATCTCCTGTGTCTGCTGCTCTGTTAAAACCTGAGCCGCCTGTGCAATAACCCGCTGTATCTCTATGGGAAGAGTCTCTGTCCCTTCAACCGCATTTACCGAATTTGCACTTTCGGTTTTCGCAGCCTGGGCATCCTTTGCTCCTCCACCCCCGCCTCCTCCACCTCCGCCGCCGGCCTGGCCTAAAAGCACTGTGGGACAGCCAGGAGGAAGAATGGTCGATGGTGGCCCAACACAGATCGCCATGTCTCCTACGCAGGCTGCAGGCTTCTTACCAATAAGGACCGTCGGAGGCACTGGTCCCACAAGCGGACCACCGACATGGGGAATCGGCGGCACCCCCGGTGTCACCATCGGACACACATGCATATCTCCCATAGTAGCAGCAGGCATTTTACCAATTAATACCGTTGGACAGCCAGGACCAGTTATAGCCCCTCCGTGTGCGGTCATGTCACCAAGACGGGCAGCGGGTTTTCCCATAAAGCAGACCTTTCCAATTGGGTGGTTTGAAGTGTACAAAGAATATAATTCAAACGATTCCTGTTTTCCAATCAGGGAGTGATTTTTTACATCCTCAGCCGCACACTACGCCTCTGAACCTGCCAAAATGGTCTTGAACAGCAGAAGTCTTGCCTGTCTCAAACACCTTCCCAATCTCCCGGGTTCCCAATGTATACTCACCACATGACATACTTCTGGTATAGACATTGCAATCATTTGGGTAAAAATCCCCCTTCAAAGGCACTCGTAATGCACCATATTTATCTGTGCATTGAACGGCGCAGACCAGAGCTTGAACAATGGCTTCAATCAATGTACGAGGTCGTATACGGTCTTCCAAAGGAACCATTTTCCCTGCTCATTACGGATACCGATTCGCTCGAAAGAATAGCTCAAAAAGTAAAGCACCTCAAAAGCAGTGAACAACACCTATTCATGCCGGTAATTCTGCTCTCAACAAAGGAGATTTTTTCAAAATGGAAGGAAAATGATCGCCTGCAGGAAGTACTTGACGAAGTAATCTTTGAGCCAGTTACTCTTTCAGAACTGAAAATGCGCATGGCAGTACTTCTTCAGGCACACGATTTCTCTATCAAAGCACGACAGAATTCCGAATACGAAATCAAATTGGAACTTCAAGCACATCGTCTGGCAAATCTTTCTGAGAATGTCCCCGGGATGTTATATCAATTTGCTGTTCTCTCTGATGGATCAACCCATTTCGAATACATAAGTGAAGGATGCCGGCAGATTTTTGAGATTGAGCCTGAAGAGGCTGTCAAGAATCCGATGGTAATTATCAAAACCGTGCATCCTGATGATGCTGAGGATTTCAAGAAAACTCTCGATAGTGCTATTCGGCAATATAAAACATTCATTTGGGAAGGACGATACATAATAAAGGATAAAATTAAGTGGATTAAAGCAGCCTCATCGCCGCACTCTGCACCGTATGGTCTGGTGTGGGATGGCGTAATGGTTGATATAACCAGGCTCAAAAATACTGAAAATGCATTGCGCGATCTAGCTCTTTTCAACGAATTAATCATTGAAAACTCACAGGAAGGAATTTTCGTTTGCGATCCACACATGCAGATCACTAAATGGAATTACTCCATGGAGAAAATCAGTGGCATATCCGGCAATGAGGTCATCGGACGAAACGCATCGGAGCTTTTCCCATTCATTTCAGGAAAAATGATTGTGCAACTTGAGCAAGCTCTGCAGGGGGTACCAGGAGAGACTAATGACTACCAGTACACTTCCATGGGGAGCGAAAAAAATGGCTGGGCGAAAAACAGATACATTCCTTTACGAAATGCAAATGGAGCATTGATCGGAACTTTGTGTACTGTTGATGAAATTACGTTTCGGAAACAAACCGAAGTGGAGCTAAAAAGTCTTGTTTCAACTCTTCAAAAAAAGAATGGGGAGCTTATCACAGCTAACGCTGCTCTTGATATGGCAAATGCTAAATTAAAAAAAATTGATGAAGCCAAATCTCATTTCGTAACAATGGCATCTCACGAAATACGCACTCCGCTTACCAGCATCCTTGGCTTTGTGCAAACGCTACGCTCAACTGAAATTTCCCTCTCAGAAAGGCTGAAAGCTGATTATCTGGCAATAATTGAAAATGAAGCGAAACGATTATCGAATCTGGTGGAAACGCTACTCAGTATTTCCCGGTTAGAAGCCGGAAGACAAGAACTCCAACGGAGCTCATTTTTGATTGGTGATCTGGTTAGAATGATGGCAGATACCTTTAAAAACGATAAAAATCTCAATATCTCCTTTAATGTGATCGAGAACTATAGCGGGCAAGTTTTTGCAGATTGTCAACAAATCGGATTAGTGATCAGAAACATTCTGAGTAATGCAGTACGATACACAGCTAGTGGCGGTACCATCGATGTGGAAATCAGCAAAGAGGACCATTTTGTACAAGTAGCAATCACCGATCATGGTCCGGGTATTCCCCAGGATCAACTCCGGATAATCTTTGAAAAGTTCTACCGCATTCAGGAAAATCACACAACTGTCAGCACCGGGAGCGGCCTTGGATTATCAATTGCCCAGGAGATTATCAGGGCACACGGAGGAAATATCTGGGCAGAATCAACCGATATCGGCAGCACGTTTTACTTTACCCTGCCAGATATCGGCCAGTAACGACAGTTGGTAAAAATCAATAGTTAATGACACAAATACGTTTGATGTGCTTATAATCGAGGATGAGCCATTCGTTGCAGAGTTAATAAAAGTGAACCTGAATATGCGTGGTATACACACAGTTTCAGCATCAAATGGGTATGATGGTTTAAAACTGTTACAAACGGGTCATCCGAAGATAGTTTTACTCGATGTTCGTTTGCCTGATATCAGCGGATGGGATATCTGTAAAAAAATAAAGGAGAAATCGATTTGTGAATGTTGCCCAGTAGTGATATTTTTAACAGCTGCGGCTCAGGAGTTTGACAAAAAGAAGGGCGAGGAGGCAGGAGCTGATGCCTACATTACCAAGCCATTTGAAATAGATACTATTGTGAGCATCGTACGCAGGTATTTGGATCGCCAGCTCTGAAGACAAACCGCTTATCGGGTTTGAATCTATTTTCGTTTTCATAGAGCGGCCTTTCCTTTTTTATTTTCATGTGATTCATTTGTCTATCATGACAATGTGCTGTGCCGATCCTTTTGTCGACCTTTTACTTGCCCTTCACAATGTTAAGTTATACATTTTTTAATCAATTCAGAACAGAAACTACATAATTGACCACACCCTTCAGGAACCCATAAGGCACTATCATTTTTAACAATCTTTTTGTGACAATTCCCAGGTACATTGTTTGCACTAAATATTGCTGCATTTCGATATATATACCTAATTTTGACTCTCATTCTGAACTGGTAAAACTACACGGAAACCGTGAGTGCTCATGATTGATCCAGGACTTCCCGAAGTACGAATACACGAAGAATTATTAACAGCACGAAGATACCAACTCCCACCTCTTAAAGCTCGAAATGACCCTGTATTCGCGCCAAATGGATCTACCTGTACTGCACTAATATAATCACCTACTTTATAATCATTACACCATTCTAGAACGTTTCCATTCATATCGTAAAGGCCATAATTGTTTGGTCTTTTTTGACCTACAGAGTGTGTTGTCGAGTTACTATTATCCTTGTACCAAGCATATTCCTCAATACTTTGTAACCCCCAATAATATTCTGTTTTTGTTCCCGCTCTACATGAATATTCCCACTCGGCTTCAGTAGGAAGTCGAAATCCATTTGAATTATAATTAATATTCATTCCGTTAAAACCAACACAATTATTGCCTGAGTAATTTTTTGTTAAATAAATGTATACTGTATCTAATCCCTCACGTTTACTCCGTACATTACAGAATAGTGCTGCGTCATACCAAGTTACTTGTTCTACTGGTCCATTTGGTACTGTAGAAAAATAAGATGGATTGAAATGCATCATAGAAACAAAATCTACCTGTGTTACTTCTGTTGAATCTATCCAAAAGTTATATGTAAAGTAAACAGAATGTACTGTGTCTGCTATGCCTGCCTGTCCCATCTTGAATGATGAATCTTGCTTAGCAGGAATTAATTTCATACCACTGGGCAAAATTAATAAATTTACAACGGCGCTTGTATCATTCCCACTACTATTTGAAATAATACACCTGATTTTTGACTTATCATCACAAACCCTTAAAGAATCAATGTAATAAATAGCATTCGTTGCTCCAGACACCTTTAAACCATTTTTCTGCCACTCATAAGATAACTCTAAACCAGTAGTGGTAACTGCAAAAGATGCGGGTTTACCTGAAATAACAGTTGTATCTTTTGGCTGGCTTATTATCCGGGGTGAATCCATTGAAAAATGAGCAATAATGTTCTTATTCCCATCCATTGTAATTGCGGTATCGGATTTAGTCCCCGAAAGATCACCCGTCCAACAAGCAAAGGAATACCCCTCTGCCGGGCTTGCAGACACACCCACCGATGTATTAAGATTGTAGGGACCAGTTGCCGGAAGTAATGATACTGATCCTCCCTGTTCAGGAGAAACAGTTACTGTCAAAGTACATTTCTTAATCACATAATGTGCAATAATCTGCTTATTCCCATCCATAACGATCTCATTGACAGGACTAGTCCCGGAAACTCCTCCACTCCATTCGATAAATTCATACCTGGAGTCTTCCGGAGCATACAAAGTTACCGTTGTTCCGGAATCATACAATACTGCATCAGGATCTTTTAGTATACTACCGGATACTGTACCATAATCCGTACTTATGCTTGCTGATAAAGAGTATCGCTTCCTGGCAAATGACACCTGTATCGAATGGTTTGCAGAGACATCGGTAAATGTCTTCTGTCGGGCACTTTTCGCTGCTGCATCAATGACCCCGTCTACCAGAACTTCACTTATTGAATGCCCCACGAGCGGCGTAATCACAAAGGTCGTATCATCCCCATGCAGCACCCTCACACTGTCCGAAGGCGTTATCAATCCGCCAGCACCGGCACTGGCATATATAGTGTAACTCTTTCGATCAAAACTTGCTGAAATCGCGTAGTTCTTATTGATAATTAGTACAAGCGAATCACCCGTTGCAGTCGTATCCCCATACCATTTTTTATTGAATAGACAACCGCTACCGGGCATCGCCCTGAGAACAACACGGTCACCCTCCATGTAGTCTTCCTGATCGGGTGTTTTTGTAATTGTACCATTACCCGAATCCACGGTTATACTTATGGCATATCGTCCAATCTGAGCAAATGTCGCAGTGATTGCACGATCTTCTGTCACTATGAATGTGAGTGATTCCGTATTAGCAGCAGTATCCCCGCTCCACCCTGCGAAATAATTGCCAAATATGGTATCGGCCGTAAGCGTAATCTGGGTTCCATGTGCAACAGGCCCATCGATTAAAGGTGTTGTTGTAATCCTGCCCGTCCCGACTTTTGTCAGACTGACTGTGTACGTATTGATTGCAAAACTCACCTCCAGGGTGTGATTCTCAACGACCTCAGAGAATACAACCCGTTTTTCCCTCACAGCCGTCGTATCAGGAGTTCCATCGATACGTACCTCAGTGATATGATATCCGGGATCTGGTGTAAATACAAACTCTTTGTCTTCACCTTCTGCTACGCTGATCTTCCCTGTGGACGAGGACGGAGTCATCGATCCATGAGGGCCACAGGTTATAGTTATCTGGTAAGTGCGCAATGCAACTGAAAGGGTATATGGTTCCGATGTGTCTGAACCGGCACTAGTAGACACAATACAGTAATACCTACCCGAATCACTCAATTGCACAGCAGGGAAACACAATGAAGCAGATGCTTTGCCTTCTATAATTTCGCCATTTTTATACCACTGATATAGTTCCGTTGGTTCACCTGCAGTTTCAATTTCCATACAGTATGCAGAATCAATTTCTGCAGTACCGGTTGTCTGTATCTGTTTGTCATTGAGAATTACCGGTTTTTGGATCTGATTCAGACGTATGATATATGGCTCACACGTATCTGCACCAAACGCATTGCTCACCACACAGAAATAGGAACCGGTATCACCTGGCGCAAGTAGCGGAAACTCCAGAGTGTCGCTGTTTTCACCTGCTATCTCTTCGCCATTCCTGTACCACTGAAATGCGAATTCCGGAGATCCGGTCGCAACAATATACAAAAGAAATGTTGCATCCAGCTCCATCACACCAGATTCCAACGTGACCCTGTTATTCTGGATAACTGGTGCTAATTGCTGACCAAACTGCAGATGGTATGTGAGACTGGTATCGTTTCCATAAGAGTTACTTACAATACAAAAGTATTCGCCCTGATCTGATTCCTGCACCTTTTGAATGACAAAGGTTGCGTTATCTGACTGAGGTAACGCTTCCCCATCCTTATACCAGGTATAGAGAATCGGCTGTGTTCCGGTTGCAGTTACAGAAAGCGATATCGGAAGCCCCTCTGCAGGTGCCCCATTTGAGGAAACCGATTTGTTTGACTGAAGTCTGGCAGGCACTACTACCGTGATCTTGTACTCCGAAGTCTTGGAAACTGTTCTGGTGTAAGCAGTGGCAGTTATCGTTTTTTGTCCGTCTGTAAGAAATGTATGTTTTATGGTGACCAGAGTATCGTTTTCTGCAGGATTGATCGTCTTGCTTGTGCCGTCTCCGAAATTAACCACAATTGAATCCATGAGATGGGGTAAAAGGAGAGATAGTTTCAAAACCGCTTCATTATCAACCACTGTTACAGAACTGTCCGATAGTACCTCTATCCTTGCATTATCATCCTTTTTGGTAGGATCTGATGGATGTGTACAGTAAAAAAACAGGCTTGTTGCAGCCAGGACAGCAGTGAAAGTCATCCATAAAAGAGAACGTATCATTTTTTATCCTTTCACCTATCGGAAATTACGATGAAGCATCTGCTCTGTGAAGCGCCGGTCTTTACCATGCTCGAATCCCTATGTAAATCAATCTGTTCGGTCCGTAAAGACATACTATGGTAAAGTAATAAATGCCGGAAAGAAAATTATAGAAAATCTTACCTTTGCCAGATGGATGTTCTTCTGGTCACATGGTTCAACTGGCTCACCATGGTCTTTTTTGCCTGCATAAATGCCCATTTAACAGAAAAAGGGAAAGCATATTGCTCTCCCTTTGCATTACTTTTCCAAGATACATTTACTGTTCTATTTAACAAGTGAATACTTCAACCGCTCCCCTGCCACAGCACCATCTACGGTATGCACAATGGTGTACATCCCGGCCGGAAGTGAGGTGAGTGAAACAGTCGTACTTCCGTTTCTGGGATTAAGAATCCTGCTCATTACCTGTCTGCCTGCTACATTGTATACAGCGAGATTGACAGAGCTGCTGATATTTGGAATGCCATAGTAAAAAAGCGTTCCATTGGATATCATCGGTTTGAATGATTTGGCCAGCGGTCGTGATGTCGGCTTTGAAGCACCAAGACTTATATCCTCGATTTTGACATTTTCAAGATAGAACTTTTTATTAAGTGAAATGGAGTCGTAAACCGTAAACCGCACGGCTGAGATATTTGTCGGGTCAAAGGCAACTTCAGCTGTTTTCCAGTCGGGCTGCCTGAAATCTGCAATATTCAGTCTGTAATTGTTGAAAACCGTTGTGATTGGAATGGACATCCCATAGTAGGCACCATCAGAAATATTACCCTGCTCCAGTTCGACAGTAATATACCAGGGTCGGTCTCCTTTGATATCGAATACAATGGTTTTTGCAGCACCAATATTGACCGGAGTTCCTGCAGCATTGAATGTGGTTTTAATACCAGCATTGGTTGTTGGTGCAAACGAGTTAACACTGGCAGTGACCTGAAGCACGGTCGAGTTCTCCTGAGTTACAAATGCGGTATTTGTCTTGTAAAACGGGTTTGTCTCAGTAGTGTAGGGAATCCATGTTCCGCCAAATGCATTGGTGAGATTGCTGTCATCGAAATCATCGACAAGGACATCGGTCTGTGATCCCTGATTTTGTTTGGCCTTTCCAAGACTGATCGAAATCGCTTTGAGTTTAACGATGTCGATAGCCGGAATATTCTTGTCGATCGAAAGACGGGCAACCACACTTTCACCTCCGAGAAAATACCCCTCATCAGCACTGCCATCCCAGACCTGATTGATACTGTTTCCTGTTCCGGTAAATGTTTTGGTACCCAGACCTCCCTTTATGGTTAGCGTCCATCCAACAGAGCTTGAGAACCCAGCCGTAAATGTTATACTCCCGCTGGTGAGATCAACATTTTCATTCGGTGTTGCAGAGAAAGGGGTGGTAACAAGACTCGGTGTGGAAAGGGTTTT
>OBJA01002658.1_pt1 | contig 9991 bp, 9 predicted proteins | sample 1519751 | NCBI WGS metagenome assembly OBJA01 (sample SAMEA3881238, study PRJEB22517) | soil metagenome | biome: lake sediment; feature: soda lake sediment; material: sediment, water from around vicinity | place: India | collected 2013-12-23 | depth 3 m
ATATCGCGATCGACGAGGAGGCCCCCTCGACCAAGACGTATATCGACAGGCTCAACCGCCACCTGCTGGACGCGCACGCCCGGGGCCGCAACACCGCGCTCATCATCGACGAGGCCCAGAATCTGGACATGGAGATCCTGGAACAGCTGCGACTGCTCACCAACCTCGAGACCGACACCCACAAGCTGCTGCAGATCGTCCTGATCGGCCAGCCCGAGCTCCTGAAGACGCTCAACGATCCCAAATACGCGCAGATCAATCAGCGGATCACCACCAGGTACCATCTCTCCCCGCTTCGGCCGGCAGATGTGCCCCCCTACATCCTGCACCGGGTCGCCATGGCCGGCGGCGAGGGCTATGGCCGGATGTTCAGCAGGCTGGCTCTCCGCTATGTGGCCAAAATCACCCAGGGCGTCCCCAGGAAAATAAACATCCTCTGCGACCGCGCCCTGCTCGGGGCCTACGCCGAAAACAAGAATTGTGTCGATCTGGAAATCGTGCAGAAGGCTTACCGGGAGATCGAGGGGACTTCAAGACGCCCCTGGTGGCTGCCGGGAAAGGCAGCCATCGCGCTGGCCGCTCTCCTTTTTGCCGTCGCGCTGCCTGCCACCCTCTATCTCGCGACCCGCGTGCCGGAAATGTCGGCGATGAAAAACGCGTTCTTCTCCTTCGTCGGTCTCGAGGCGACTCCCTCGGCGGCGCCCCCGGTCGCCCAGGCCAACCCTGCCGGGACCGGGGACATAAAAATTCTACCGGAAAAAGATTGAGGCCATGTCCTACATTCTCGATGCGTTGAAAAAGTCCGATCGGGAGAGGCAGCATGAGGCCCCCCTGCACCTGCAGCCCCTCTACGAGACCTCGCCGTCGTTCGAGAACTTCGGCGGTCCCCGCAGACGCCGCTGGCCATACCTCCTCCTTGTCGGGCTATTGCTCTCCGGCGCCCTGCTGAAATGGTCCGACTGGAATCCCCGGGTCAGCCGGGAGAGGCAGGGGGCGGACGGTGAAATCCCTGCGGAGGCGACGCAATCGACTCCCCCCCCGGCAGAGCTGGCGGTCCGGCAGGGGACCGCGGATCAGTCCTCGCCGTTGCCGAAGAAAGATTTCCCGCCAGCTTCGGAGGAGAGCATTGCGCCGGCTGCAGCCGAACCGGGAGACCTCCCGCCGGTGGTGAAGCTCGCCGCCGCCCCGAACAAGAAACCCACCGCCCTGGTCATGATACGGAGGGACCGGGAAAAGGTCTTCATGGCCCCGCAGGACGGCACCACCGTTATCGGTCGGCCTCAGCCCGCCCCCATCGTCCAGGCTGAGCCCAGCCCGCCCGCAATTCGTTCGGCCGAAAACCCTCCGACCGTCACCTGGTCTGAAACCTCCCAGCCCCGCGAGCCGCAACCGGTCGTCTCCGCTGTTGCTCCGCAACCGGCTCCCTCCGAGCAGCCCAGAGGAGATATCCCCTACTTGCACGACCTGCCGCAACAACTGCAGGCGGAGATCCCGAAACTGGGATTCGCCGGACACGCCTATGCCCTCAATCCGGCGCAGCGGCTGATCGTCATCAACGGCAAGATCATGCGGGAGGGCGACTATATCGACGCCGCCACGACCCTCCAGGAGATCACCTGGGAGGGGGTGATCATCGGCCGGAAAGGGGTTCGCTTCCAGGTGAAGTGCTATTGATGCACCGACGGAGTCGCCGGCGGTACCTTGCCTGGCCAGGATTTTTCATGAACCGGCAAGGCTGGAGCAGGCGAGGCCGCCAGCGGTGTGCGGCTGCTCCTTTCGCCGGCCCATAACAAAGGAGAATACCATGACTGCAGATATCCGCTTCACCCTGAACGGCGAGCGCCGGACCATCACGGTGGACGGGGAGCGCCCGCTCTTGTGGGTCATCCGCCAGGACCTGGGCCTGACCGGCACCAAATACGGCTGCGGCGAGGGGCTGTGCGGCTCCTGCGCCGTGCTGGTCGACGGCCTGGCCGTCCGATCCTGCCAGACGCCGGTTCGGGAGGTGGAGGGCAAGGAGGTTGTGACCATCGAGGGGCTGGCGGCGGGAGACAGGCTCCACCCGGTCCAGCAGGCTTTCATCGACCACGACGCCTTCCAGTGCGGCTACTGCACCCCCGGCATGATCATGCAGGCGGCCTCCTTTTTGCAACAGACCCCCCAGCCCGGCCGGGCCGAGATCGCCCGGGCGATGGAAGACAACCTGTGCCGCTGCGGGGCGCATAAACGGATAGTGGCCGCCATCGAGGCGGCCGCGATAACCATGAAGGGAGGTGGTCGGGATGACAAGTCATGACAACCTGTCGCCCCCGTTGGCGGTCTCACGGCGCGATTTCCTGAAAATGGGCGCCGGCCTTTTCGTTTTCTTCGTCGCGGGCGACTTCCTCCTGTTCGCCGGGGAGGGCGAAGGCGCGCCGCTGCCCTCCGATTTCAACGCCTTTCTGAGAATCGGCCCGGACGGCCGGGTGGCCTGCTATACCGGAAAGATCGAGATGGGTCAGGGGATCGTCACCTCGCTCGCCCAAATGCTTGCCGACGAGCTGGACGTGAGCTTCGACAGCATTGACATGGTCATGGGCGACACCGACCTCTGCCCGTACGACCGGGGGACCTTCGGCAGCCTGACCACCCGGGCCTTCGGCCCGGCGCTGCGCCAGGCGGGGGCCGAGGCGAGGGCGGTGCTCCTGGGAATGGCCGCCGGGCGTCTTCGCGTGCCGGCGGAGAGCCTGGCCGTGGAGCAGGGCCAGATTTATTTCAAGGATTCACCCGACAAACGAATCTCCTACGCCGAGCTGACCGGGGGAAGTCGCATCGAACACTTCGTGCAGGGCCGTGCGGAGCCGAAGAAACCTGAAGACTTCAAACTGATGAACCGCCCGCGCCTGCGGGCCGACGCCCTGGCCAAGGTGACCGGGCAGGCCAAATATGCCGGAGACCTCCGGCTGCCGGGCATGCTCTGCGCCCGCATCCTGCGACCTCCCGCCCACGGGGCGAAACTTGTCTCCCTCGACACCGGCGAGGCGGAGCGACTGGACGGCATCAGGATTGTCCGTTACGGGGAGATGGTGGCGGTGCTCCACGAGAAATGGGACGTGGCCGACGCGGGCCTCCGCCGGATCAAGGCGACCTTCGACCAGCCCGAGCCGACCGTCGACAAGGAAACGATCTTCGACCACCTCCTGAAGGTGGCCCCGGCAGGGTCGACCATCGCCGAGGGCGGCAATATCGAGGAAGGGGCGAGGCAGGCGGGGGCAGTGGTGGATTCCACCTTCCTGGACGGCTACGTGGCCCATGCCCCCATCGAACCCCACACCGCCACGGTGCATCTCGATAACGGCAGGGCGACGGTCTGGCCGTCAAGCCAGACACCCTTTCCCGCACGGGACGAGGCGGCCGCGGCGCTTGGCCTGCCGGCGGAGAAGGTGCATGTGGTTTCGCCCTTTCTCGGCGGCGGTTTCGGCGGCAAGACCCGCAACCTCCAGGTGGTGGAGGCCGCCCGGCTGGCCAGACTGACGGGCAGGCCGGTGCAGGTGGCCTGGAGCCGGGAGGACGAGTTCTTCCACGACGCCTTCCGGCCGGCAGCGGTGGTGAAACTCCGCTCCGGGCTCGGGGACGGCGGCCGCATCGCCTTCTGGGACTACCGCGTCTATTTCGCCGGGGACCGCGGCGCCGCCCACTTCTACGATATCGCCAACCACCGCACCCGGATGCACGGCGCACTCTGGGGCGTCCCGCCCGGCGTCCATCCCTTCGCGGTGGGGGCCTGGCGCGCGCCGGCCAACAACACCAACACCTTCGCCCGCGAGTCGCAGATCGACATCATGGCGGCAGCGGCCGCCGTCGATCCGCTGGCTTTTCGCCTGGGGAACCTGAAGGACGACAGAATGAAGCGGGTGGTCAAGGCGGCGGCCGCCAGATTCGGCTGGAAGAGCGCACCCGCACCGAGCGGCAGGGGGCAGGGCATGGCCTGCGGCATCGACGCCGGGACCCTGGTGGCCACCATGGCCGAGGTCGAGGTCGACAAAACGACCGGCGCCGTGGCGGTGAAACGAGTGGTCGCTGCCCAGGACATGGGCCTGTGCGTCAATCCCGAGGGCGCAGCCATCCAGATGGAGGGCTGCATAACCATGGGGCTCGGCTACGCCCTCTCCGAAGAGATCGAATTCCGGGGCGGCGAGATCCTCACCCGCAACTTCGCCACCTACGAGATCCCGCGGTTCTCACAACTGCCGGAGATCGAGACGGTGATCATCGACAACACCGGTGCCGCCCCGCAGGGCGGCGGCGAGCCGGCCATTATCACCATGGGCGGAGCCATCGCCAACGCCATCTTCGATGCCTGCGGGGCCAGGCTCTTCCGGTTGCCCATGACCCCCGAGCGGGTGAAAAGGGTACTCGAGGCGGCGTAACAGCCGCCTCGGATCAATAGAGCCTGGAAACCTGCTGCCGGCCCTTGCGGCCCATCAGGTAACCGACCAGCCAAGTCCCGAAGACCACCCCGGCGCCGCTGAGGAACCACTTCAGATACGCATTTGTCCGAAGTTCCCTGTTCTCCTGGCTGATACGCTCCAGATCGGCTTCAGCCTTCTGGAGCTTGTCCCGGTCCTCGGCGTGCTGCTGCTTGATCGTCAGCACATTGGCGGCATCGGACTCGAGGACCGTATGCCTCTCCTTCAGTTCCTGATGCTCCTTTTCAATGCTCGCCAGGGCTTCCTGCAGGGATTTCTTTTCGTTCTCCAGCGCATCTATCTGACCGGAGGCCCCGCCCGAAAGCTCCTCCAGCTGTTCGTTGCGCTTCGTCAGTTTCTGAATCTGGACGCTCTTCGGCGTTTCCTTGGAAACGTAGCGCTTGAACACCCAGCCCTGTTCCCCCTTTCTGGTGCGGACCTGCAGCCAGCTCTCCTGTTCTTCCAGAACCTCCAGCGGCTCATCCGATGGCAGCATCCTCAGGACCTTGTGATTGTTGCTTGGGCCCGTTCGGAGTGTAATGTCAATTGTGTCGGCGACATATGATGTCTGCGCCAGGGCCGTCTGCAAGCCAGGCAGGAGGAGCAGGGAGAGAAGGGCAATTACAAAAAATGTTGTTCTGGTCATTCGTTCCTCATTTGTTTTCGTTTGCTGCTACCGCAAGAACGGCAAGACCATCACATCCGGTTCTTGTCGATCATCACGCCGCATCCATCCCGAGGTGGGATGGGCGGAGTGAAGGGGGATGAGTCGGGCAGGATCGCCCGACCCGACTTCCATAACTCATAACTCAGGTTGTGAATGTCGAGACCTTTCCTGGGGTATCCACAGACAGGCGGTAACCTGAAGACAGGGCGCCAGATATGTGCAGACGGTGGAGCAAAAAAAGAGAGATGAGCCGACTGGCTGAGAGTGGGGATGCTGCAGGGCGTATCGATCATGCACGAAACTGGTACCGCTTTATAAACGCTCATCCTAGCCGGTTCCGGCGATCGATACAACCGAAAACCGGAGTGGACGGAGGCAAAAAACGGCCTCGGCAGGCATTGGTCAATGACGAGGACGATCACTGGGATGTCCTTGCCATCTCGCGTGCAGGGTATCAAACCGCTTCTGCGGGGCGCTAAGGGGGCGAGGCATACCGAAGGGACCAGATGGCGGCTCAACGCAACTCTATTGGACCACCCTGCGTATCCTTTTCAAACCATTTGATTTCTATTTCGAGACTATGTTGTATGCCTTTTGATTTCTTGTCCTCGTCTTCCACCTGAATCTCTAAAATGAGATTCATCGGCATGCTTAAGACGAGGTCTTCTTCCCCGCGCCGCAACACGACTTCGCCTTTGGCTATTTTGTCAGCAATCTGGCGGAGAAAATCAGCTACTTCAGTCCGGTTCTTCTGCTCTTCGCTTTTGAACAGTCTCGTTTCTTTTCCCATTGTATCTCTCCTTTTCCAGGGTCAAAGGAGGAGGATCACTCCCCCTCGGGCCGACGGTATCGCGGAATAATCCCGGCCGTTCTTTTCGCTCCGGCTCAGCGCTCACGGAACACGTGGCGATATCCTACGCCGACCATATTGGAGCCGCCGACATCGAAGATATGCCCCCCCGACTGGTGATGGATGAAGAAGACCAACTGGTGCTCTCGCCATTTCGGGTGTGCCAGCATGAGCTGGATCGGCCAGTAGAACTTCAGGTGCGATCTGTCTCGGTCCGGATGCCGCTCCTCCTCGATGGCAAGGACACGCTCGGTATACGAGAGCCCGACCCCGGTCTCGAAATTGGTATAGACGAACAGGTTGAACGGAAAATCCTTCCACCTGAGGGTGACACCTGCGTTGTAGTCGAAAAAAGGTCCTCGCCCCCGTTCGTTCACTACGCCGAAGACCATGGGCAGTTCCAGCTGCGGACGGTACCGCCGGCCCCAGAGCGTCCAGTCGAAATCGTGCAGGGTAAATGACGCGCTGAAAAGGTACATCTCTCCGCCGGCCGGGCCTGTCGCTCTGCTGAAATCGCCGAGTGAGAAGTCGCCGATCACGTTCGAGGTGATCACGGCAACGCCGAACTGGAGCGTCCAGCGATCCGGATCGAAAAAATCGCCTTCATTTGCTGACGAGAGTGATTGCGAAATGCCTCCGGCAGGTTGTTCGGGTGGTTCACCGGCGTGCAAGGCGGTTGTGCCTGCCCAGATGCAGCAGAGGAAGAGCGAGGCGTGCCGTTTCAATGACTTTCGAAACACCTTCGGGCAATCTCCGGTATTCAATGGCATCCCGCAGCCGGTTGGCCCCACGAGCGCCGGTGATGCCATCTCCGGCGGGCTCGAAGCCCTTCGGGAAAAGGGGGGATGATCTCTGATAGCGGAGAACCCATGATAGTCTCAACCACGAAATTGTCTTTCCATAGAGGCCTGGGTTGATCTCATGCGGGCTGCGCAACCCAAGGCTTGTCCCCCTCCCACAGCAGAAGGATAAGTACCTTCACGAAATTCGGTTCACAAGAAACGAATGTTCAAGGTACTTACAACCATAAGTATGATGTTGCTGTTGTCACCGAGAATCAGAGAGCGGGGAAAGTACTTCAAGGCAGCCTCACGTCGTCGAGGGCCTCCCCGAGGATCTGCATGGATGTCTTAAGCTGGCCGTCCGACAGGTAAGGGGCCGGACCCAGGCGAAGCGCGTCGTCACGGTAATCGGCGAGAACGCCCCGGTCGCCGAGCAGACGGCAGATTTCAGCGGCCAAGGGCGAGCGGAGGACGAGAAATCCGCCGATGGCGCTTAGCGGAATCGACCGGTCGCGGGCGATCACCTCGGGCCTGGCATCGAGCTGATCGAAGCATGAGGCGAGCAGTCCGATCTGGTGCTGGCTGACCTCGCGCAGAAATTCGGGGGAGAGATTGTGCTGCTTGAAAAAATCGAAGACCTCGGCCGCCCGGTAGTGACTTGTCGGATCGTAGGTGGAGCCGGCGAAACGCGCAGGGCCCGCGCCATAGACCACGGCGCCGCCGCCTGCGCCGCCGAGCGCCTCGAACTCGCTGAACCAGCCTGTCACCAGCGGGCGCATCCGGCAATCCGGCGGGAAGCGAAGGAAGGCATTGCCCTCGCCGAGCTGGCAGTACTTGTATCCGCCTCCCGTTACGAACGCATCTTCGAGCCGCTGCTGTTTGAGGGAAAAGGGGAGGGCGTTGAGGGCGTGGTAGGCATCGATCAGCAGATTCGCCCCCACCCGCCGGCATGCCGACGCCACGCTCCCCAGATCGGTGACAATGTGGCCTGTTTGATAAAAACCCGCCGAGACGATCACGGCGGCGGTGCGCTGGTCGACTGCGGCACACAACCGCTCCGCCACCCGGGAGGCCGGCGAACTCGGCACTTTCACCAGTTCCAGGTCGAATTCGGCCAGGCGATCGAGTTGCCGTCTCAGGCTGTGGAACTCCCCGTCGGTGGTGACGATGCGCCGGCGCTTTTCCAGGGGCAGGGCGGAAAGAAAGCGAACCACCATCTCGTGGGTGTTGGCGCCAAGGGCGATATGGCCGTCAGGGTCATCAAGCAGCTGCGCGAATCCGCGTCGAACCCGCTCGGCCCTGGCGAAGGCGCGATCCCATTTGTGGTCCAGGTATTCGGCGGCGTCGAGCCAGGCCTGCCGCTGCCCGTCCAGGCCGCAGTCCGGCCAGGCCTGGTGCGAGTGGCCGGTGAGCAGAAGACGCTCGCCGACGCGAAACCGGCGGTAATGGGAGGCCAGCGCATTGGGCGCCCGGCGCAGCGATTCGGCGGTGATCATCGGTTCTGCAGCTCCGTGCGGATGGCCCAGAGATCGGGAAAGAATGGTTTGAATAAGGTGGACTTCAGATAGTCGACGCCTGCCGAGCCGCCGGTGCCGTACTTTTGCCCGATCATCCGTTCAACCATCATGACATGCCGGTAGCGCCAGTCCTGAAACCCCTGGTCGAGATCCAGCAGAAGTTCGAGGAGGTACACGAGTTGCGGCGAGCCGGCATAGATATCGATGAGCAATGCCTGGACCTCGAGCGAGGGAGCGATCTGCTGCGTCACATCGCGATCCAGCGCCGCCTCGGGAACGGGGTATCCGTTTTGCGCGAGCCCGGCAAGCAGGGCATCCCACACGCTCGGGCGCGCATAGCGCCTTTCCAGCCGTTGCCTGGCGTCCGACCCCTCGGGCAGATACTCGAAGATCCTGCGCCGCTTGTGACCGAGGGAGAATTCAAGCTCACGAAACTGCACGGACTGGAACCCGCTGGCCGTTTCCAGGCGATTACGGAAGGCGAGAAAATCGAGCGGCAGCATCGTCTCGAGCACCTCGAGCTGGGCAATCATGACCTTCAGGACAGCCAGGACGCGCTTCAGGGGGAACTGGGCTCGCGGAAACTCGCATCCGGCCAGCAGCGTCTGCAGGTGGTCGAGTTCGTGAAGAATCTCCTTGAACCACAGCTCGTAGGCCTGGTGGATGATGATGAACAGCATCTCGTCGTGGGCCTTCTGTTCCGCCAGGGGCTGTTGAAGCGTCAGGAGTTCATCGATTTTCAGGTAACTCGAGTAAGTCAAAGTCATAGTGATCCCTCGAATCAGAGCCATCTGTTCGATTTGGAGCGGACAAACGCCACCGATCTGGACCGCAGGGCCCTTTGTCCCTGCCGGAAGCAGGGCGGATTCCCTGTCGGCATACTGGAGATGCCGTAAGACCTGCGCCAGGGAATCCCCTCCGATTTGGTTTAATGATATGCCGAACATGGCTGTTTAGCAATGGTGAGGAACAGGGTGATCCGTGCTCAGGCAATGGTATTGAAGCGAACCCTGCGGGGGAAACCGGAGGGCGTCAAGGAAAGCCTGCCAACCGACTCCCTGGTCTTCCGGACGCGGACGCCAGCTTTTCGAAAACGTAACTTTTTAGCAAGTCTTTGATATACCGTTATTTGCAAAGAATCATCCAAATCGAAATCGGGACCGCTATCGAAATGGAAAGATAAGTTCGAACCCGATACCGATAGCGATTTCTATCCCGACAAATACCGAGCATCTCAACCACAAAACAAACAAATACAGTTGTTGATGATCTCAATTTGGGATAGGATTGTTCACGGAACCGCGGCCGGCGAGGAGGATCTCCATAACGCCTTCGTCGGCTTTCTCGCAAAAAATACCACACGTATCAAGGAGGAGAAAACGTGATCCACCAATTCGATACGGTCATCGTCGGCTCCGGAGGCGCCGGGCTCTATGCGGCGCTCGAGGCCAGCCGGCAATCGAAGACGGCTGTGCTTTCCAAGCTCTACCCGATCCGCAGCCACACCGGGGCCGCCCAGGGGGGGATCAGCGCGGCGCTGGGCAATGTCGAGGAGGACAAGGCAGAGTGGCACGCCTTCGACACGGTCAAGGGCGGCGACTATCTCGTCGATCAGCAGGCCGCGCAGATTCTGGCCGAAGAGGCGATCCAGGCGGTCTACGACCTGGAAAACCGCGGCCTTCCTTTCAACCGGACCCCGGATGGCCGCATCGACCAGCGCCGCTTCG
>OBJA01002659.1_pt1 | contig 9988 bp, 2 predicted proteins | sample 1519751 | NCBI WGS metagenome assembly OBJA01 (sample SAMEA3881238, study PRJEB22517) | soil metagenome | biome: lake sediment; feature: soda lake sediment; material: sediment, water from around vicinity | place: India | collected 2013-12-23 | depth 3 m
CAGGGGCAGCTGGTGTTGCTGTCCGGGGGGCAGGCTTTGTTGCAGCAGCAGCCTTCCGCCGGTGTCGAACACCTGCAGCAGGCCCCCATGACTAGCTGCGCTGCCCCGGGCATACAGGGTGTTGCCCTGCAGCACCAGGAGGGTTGCCTGCGGGGGCTGCCCCGGGCTGTGGCTGGCCTCCTCCCCCAGCAGCAGCTCAAAGCGTTGGGTATCCTCCCCGGGCTGCCAGCTGAAATGATAGGGCTTGTTGATATCCAGCAGCTGGCTGCTGTGCAGGGCGTGGTCAACAAGGGTAACAGCCAGCCCGGGCAGTGCCTGCTGCAGGCTGATGCTGTACCAGCCCCTGCCCTGCCCGGTGAAGCCCAGGGAGAGCTGCATGCCGGGCACAAGCTCCGGCAGGGTGTTCACGGCAAGTGCCCTGCCCTGTTTCAGGGAGTAGAAAGCCGGGGCAAACCCCTGAAGAAAGGGTGCATCGTAGCGGGGGTCGAAGCCCTGGGCGGCCTGCAGGCCTGAAGCAATCACCAGGGGCTGGCTGAAGCCGGTGGCAGGATCAAAAGCCAGCAGCTGCAGCCGGGGGACCGGCTGCGGGGGGTCCAGCAGGTGGTGGTGCACCCGGGCAGCAGCCGGCAGCAAAAGGCCAGCCTGCCTGTCGCCCCTGACTACGTGAACAAAGAAGGCCTCCCCGGCAGGGATCACCTCCCCGCGGCCCGGGCTGATCACCCGGTAGCTGCCGGCAGCCGCGTCCCAGAGCCAGGCCGAGTGGCAGAGGTTGTGCAGCTGCCAGGCGGGGTGATCCCAGCTGAGGGCCGCGGCAAAGGGGTTGCCCGGCAGCAGCCAGCCTTCGGAAAAGGTGGTGGGCTGCCAGTTGCATGCCAGGTCGCCGGCCACAAGCCAGCCTTCAAAGGCCAGCAGCTGCCCCGCCCCAAAGCTGCCCAGGTAGCCACGGCCCGCGATGAGCTCCCCCCTGGGGTGTATGGCCTGCCATTCGGGTTGGTCGGGGTAGCTGCACCAGGCTCCCCCAGGGGCATCCCAGGTGAGCAGCCGCCGGGCCCCTGCCGCCCAGGCCTCCAGGGGCTGGCCCGCAACCGGGGGTGCCAACAGCTGCCAGGCCTCGGCGTTGGGCAGGCCCTGCACAGCCACCAGCCGCTCCACCCGGGCTGCAGCCCTGCCCCTGCCCTGTATGAGCGAACCCCCTGACTGCATCACCACGCCTGCCGTCCGGGGGCTCTCCAGCCAGTCGACGCTGAGCGAAGCCCCGGGGCCGATGATCAGCCCGGCATCCTCCTCCGGGGCCACCCGCAGCATGCCTCCCTGGCCACCTGCCCCCTGCCCCAGCACCACATCATGCCCCCGGGAAATGAGGGCCATGCCATGGATCACCACATTCTGGCCCGGGCCGGGCAACTGCTGCAGGTAGCCCCCAGAGGCCTGCAGCAGGGCCTGGTTCCAGCGGGCAGCATCATGCCAGGGGCCGCTGCCGTAAAACCAGAAGCCCGCCAGGGGAACATCCGCAGGTTCAAGCCACAGGCAATGGGCGGTTTTCTGCAGCTCGCGCACCCCGGCGGAAGGGCTGCGGCGGGCTGCACCCGCATCATCCAGGCAATAGGGAGCCGCAAACACCCGGGTGTTCTCCAGGCGAAAGAAGCCCCCGGGCCAGACGCTGGCCAGGTTCAGGAAGCCATCACCTGAAGCATCGCGCAGCTTCACCCGGAAGCCCGAGAGGGTGACCCAACGGTTGTGGTCGAGCAGCAACAGCTGGCTGCCCCACTGCATGCAGGGGGAATTCAGGGCAAGGGCCCCGTGGTGACGGGAAAAGAAAAAGTCGTCGCCAGTAAGCTGCTGACCTTCTGGCAACTGCGACACCGTTGCATCCACCTCCATAAAGACGCTCATGAACTGCCCACCGTTAAGCATGCCTTCATCCAGGCAGATCTGGTACTGCCCCGAGTTGTAAGCCCAGGCACCCGTGGTGGCTGCATCGGGAGAGGGATTACGCAGCTGCAGCAAAAAGCCAAACTCATATTCCGAGAGCTGCTCAAAGCCGGTGAGACGTACCTGGTATTGCTGCCCGTGTAGCTGCAACTGTGCCAGCATCAATACAGTCAGCAGAAGCGGGGATATGCGTTTCATGGGATGGAGGTTTATTGGGTTATTGGGTTATTGGGTTATTGGGTTATTGGGTTTATTGGGTTAGAGTTCCTGATGGGGACAGCGGCACGGATACCCTGGAGCAGGTTGTCGTTGATCATCTCGCGGTCGGCAAGGTCAATCAGACCATCGCCATTGAGGTCTTCAGGAAAGTAACCTCTTGTGGTGGAAAGATACATGCTGTTGACCCTCTGGCGGTCGTCAGTGTCAATGATCCCGTCCTGGTTTACATCCCCGGCAAAAAAGCCCCACACTCCCGGTATGAGTTCTGTCTGGCTGCTGCCCCAGGCCATGCAGGCCGAGGCGGTAAAGTCGTAATGTACCTCCTGCTGCCCCAGCTCAACAGGCCGGGCGGTGACCGTCAGAAGGTGGTTGCGGGTAATTATGCTGATATAATAACTTCCCTGCAGCTGCTCCGGCAGATCAAACCCCAGGCGCCCATCGCGCAGCAGCAGCACATCCTCCAGCTCCAGGATCACCCTTTCGAAGTAGCCGGCATCGTGCAGCCTCACCCCTACCTGCCCGGCAATGCCACCGGGGTACCTGAACACCATTTTTTCACCATCGTGGTCCATGGGTCGGTTCATCAGGCCGGTGGAAGGGTTGTACAAGCCCTGCAGCATCAGGGTAATAAACACCCCTCCCTGGAAGGTGAGAGAGCCGGGCAGGTAAAAATCCTCCATGGGCCGGTCGATGGTCAGCAGCCCGGTGCCATCCCCCCAGTTGCGGCTGCTGTAAGCTGCATCCCAGGTGATGGGGGTAGTACCCGCCCCAAGCCGCTCGAAACGGATGCTGAATATCTCGCTATGGTCATCCAGGGTGATCCCCCTGACCGAAGACCAGGCAAGGCGGATGACACCGGGAGTAGTGAGGTTCACGCTGAAAAGGCCGCTCATGCCCGGACCCGGCGATACCCGGGTAGCCAGGGCTACAGCAGGATCATACAGCAACTGCAGGTTGCAGCTGGCAATGTTGGTGAAACCAGTGGCAGTTATGGTCACCACCGCGGTTTGTTCACTGCTGAAGACTTCGGCAATGGTTGAAACAGGGGCATACTGCCTGTCCTGCCAGGCCGAAGAGGTCAGCATCAGCAGGGCAGGCAAAAGGATGCCTGTAAAAAAGGTGTGCTTATGCTTCATGGCTGCCGTATCAATAGGATATCACACGGATGGTACGGTTCAGCACCCTGCCGCTGCCCTCAAGAGTAAGCACCGCAGCATACACCCCCGCTGGCAGGCTGCGCCCCTCCAGGGTGACAACATGCTCCCCAGCAGCCTGCCACTTCGGGCCAAACAGCAGGATACTGCCCCCTCCCAGGCCATGCAAGGCAAGGCTTACCTGCCCCTCAAAAGGCAGCCAGTACACAAAACGGGTGGTCCCCCTGAAGGGATTGGGGTAATTTGTCAGCTTCAGGCCCCGGGCAGGAAGAACCTCCCTGGTAACACTGCTTAATGACCGGATTGTGGGCATACTGATGGCAGCACGCGGAATATTCTGATACCTGCCATCAGCCAGCTCATTGAGTGGATTATCTGCCAGCCTTACAAGCAATGCCTGATCGGGAGATCCCGTCAGACTCAGCTCCAGCGAAAGCAAAATGTCGCCTTCCTGCAGCAGCAGAGGATTATCTGAAAACCAGCTGATGCGCAGTTCATTTCCCGTTAAAGAATACCTTAGAGGAGAAGACGTTTCCATGCCCGGGACCATTCCCTTTAATTCCAGATGCTCCCCGGGTATTTCCAGGATAAGCGAGATGGCCCCCACCGACATCGGAAAGGCAACCCTAACAGGCAGATGAAAAACCTCCGTAGGGTTCATCAATATTGCATCTTCATAAACAAGGGAAAGGTGCGTTTCAGCCAAATGTTTTTCATAACCTTTTTCATCCTCCGCCCGCCAGCTGTGGTTGAAGTCACCTTTTACCATGCCGCAGAAATTTCTCAGCAGCGGATCTGACGCATAGGGTACTTCCAGCAGCATTTTATAATGATCAGCACCATCTGTATCTTCCGGATTCTCCTCCATGGGTTCACCGGCAAACCAGAATGCCCAGTACTGTTTACTGCCCAGTGTTTGCATCCAGGTGGCCGGAGGCTGTTCATGCAGGAAGTACTGCTGTATCAGGGTGGCATCATTTGAAAGCATCCGCTGATCTCCGTCACCGTCCCCTGACAGGAACTGCACCTTCGGGATCTGATAATATTCCGCAGACCATGCGTTCACCAGGGCAGCATCCGTTGTGTTGATGCTGTTGCGAACAGGAGGGGCTTTGACGATCTCAACCGTATAATCCCCGGGCTGAATGTTGGGAAAGGAATATTTCCCTGACACGGCAGAAGTTTCATATGCAGAATTTCCTTCCTTCAATAATCTGATCGAAACATCCTGAAATGGAATACCAGCGGCCGCTCCTTTATAGTATTCTACGGATCCTGAAACTGAAATGGCAGCAGGTTGCACCAACTTCGTTTCATAATAAGCCATACAACCATTCCTGTCAGTTACAGTCACCCTGTAAACCCCGGCTATCAGACCAGAAATATTCTGATCCTCACTTTCAAAAGCCGGGCCTGTCCAGGAAAAACTATAAGGAGGAATTCCTCCTGCAACCTGCAGGCTGATAGATCCATCAGAAGCTCCATACCAGCTTATGTTGTAAACTTCATGATAAACGGAAGGTGTTCCGCTGACTTCCAGCTGTTGGGGCTGTTCAATGGAAACCTCATTCAGCAGCCGGGTACAAAGGGTTTGGGAATCCCGGATAAAAACCTGGTAATTCCCGGCTACTACTTCAAATAAATGGGATTCGTGTTGCACCAAGGCAAACCAGTTCAGCTGATCCAGGGACACTTCCCAAATTCCATAACCTCCCATAGGCTCACTGACAATTATACCCCCTTCTCCTCCTAAACACATAACCGGGTAATTGGTTACTGTTGCATCCAGTATTTCCGGAACCATCAGATGAATTGTTTCTTCAAAGAAGGAATAAACCTTGCCTGCCTGATCACCCGTAAAAACCGCAAGCCCCTTGACCTTAAAAGTATATTCTCCAGGCAAGGCATCTTCCAGAATAAAATTCCAAACCTGTATCGCGTGATTCCTTTCTGAGACAGGAACAGGATCTGAATTGATAATTTCAGACAAATAAATTGCCTCCAAACCATGTACAGGAATATTTGAATCATGAATGGCCGGCCCATTATACCCCCATTTCAGAGAAACTCCTTCTGCCAAAGCAGCTCCTGGAATGATCACAATATCGGACAGGAGTTCATCATTATGATCTGCATTTTTGATTGCCGGATAAGAAACCACAACTTCAAAGTCCATTGGCAAATCAAAACATGCAGGGTTCGATTGGGTGCTCTCTATGATAACATCATCAAAATAAACTGCAAATTCATCAGCTGCAAGAATAGAGAAACAATTATCATTAAATTTTCCCAGCCATGTTACCAGCTGAACTGTAGCCTCGACAGAATGCAATCCCTCAAATGTGATCAGGTACTGATAGTTTTGCAAATCCTGGTTCCTCAATGAAATGGGTTGCATCCCGGTTACCTCATGCAACAAAAACTGCCTTTTCCCTCCAATATCCGGGTTTTCAATTTCCATCGAAAGGACTTCATTATTAGAGATTTTCTTAACCGACAGTATCTTCCCCCCTTCAGGCAGAATATCCTCAAACAAAAACATAAAATCCAGCAGGATATCAGGATCAGCCCCTGTATCTGAAAAAGGATGCTCTGCCTCTATGAAAACAGTAAGCGGTAATCCTGTTATGGTGGAAATGTCACCGTTGCTGGTAACAGTTGCAGCTGCCGCATTTTCCCCTTTTAGGAAAATGATCTCAGCCTGGTCAGAATGCCGGCACATACCATTGACTTCAGTCCAGATGAAGATATATTTTCCAGCGACATTCACCATTACCTCAGCTGAAGGGGAGAAATGATCAGGTAAAAAGCCAACAGAAGCTCCTGATGGACCGGAGTAAGTCCACTGACCGATTCCATAAGATGGCAATGCAGAAAGATTAACCCGGCTGTCATCGCAAACTATGGCATCTTCGCCTGCATAAGAAAGTGGGGTATTTACAAGTTCAAGACTAAAAATAATATCATCCGAAAAACAAGCTTCTGATGACGAGATACTACCCTTATAGCTGTATTTGCCCTCAGGATAATCCCCGGGAAAGAAAAAGGGCGAAGGGTTATTGTGATAATCCCTGGAAAATGCATCAAAGATTATATGCTGCACCCCATCATGAAAAATATAGAATATTGGATATTCGCCATTAATAATCTTCCACAGATGCAGCAAATCGTCAGAAGAGGATTCAGAAACGCCCCTAGCCCCCCACCAGGTGAAAAATGTTTCAGGAAGATCATGGGGATCCAAGTAAAATGGATGATATTCATTTACCTGTAATATCTTTTCATCTTTCAAAACCAGGCTGCTGATCCCCAGGAAGTGATTTCTGGCAGCAAAGCAAAAAGAAAACCCTTCATCCAGATTTCCAGGTATTACTACTGAGGAGGCGTTTACTTCATCATAATGATAAACAAGTTCCAAAGATTCCAATGCAGGTATCGAAAAGCCACTGATGGTACCACCAGAATAAAAATCATCAAAGGGCTGATCATTATAATCGGAATAATCCGGAAAGCCGGAGCTGTACTTATTCCATTGGGGATCGAAATGATCGAAAAAGAGAATAGCAGGTTCATCCTTCAGGTAGAGGAAATACAGGGAGAGCAATGCTTCGCCATCGGCAAGGCTGATTCCAGCATCATTAGAATACCAGCTGATCTTGATGCGGTTGTTGCTGATCACCTGGAATTCGACGGGGACCTGCAGGTTCTGGTTCCATGAGAAGCATTGGGGAACAGGCATTAATAACAGGGGATCGAATCCAATCGTCAGGGAGAAGGCTCCCACGTTGTTAAATCCTGTAACTGTGAGTGGCACTTCCGCACCACGTCCAATGCAAGCATTATCCATACTGGCGATAGTGGTTTTTGGCCCGTCAGGGGCTGGCAGGTTACCCGGCTGGAAGTCGCTAAAGCTGCTCTGATTATTGATGCGGATGCTGTTGGCTGTTCGCAGGGCCACCTCCGGGAGGCTCCATTGATTTCCATCCCATTTGCTGATTGCCAGCTGATAAGTCTCATCAGGGGTTTCCTGTGACTGCCAGGTGAATGTGGCATCGTATAGTATCCCGTCGGGTTTGTTTTCTTTGTGGACGCTCCAATACCTGTTTACCCTGCTGTGGTTGTTCAGGGGCGAAAGAATGATCAGGGGGTGGTCGCCCGTGTGAGTGCTCACGCTAATGTTGTCGGTCTGCTGCAGCTGGCTTACATACATCTCTAGAGGTGCATATCCTTCCTCTCCAACCGGGAACAGGTAGTTACCTGTTGTGCTCAGGGCGCGTGTGAGCCTTCCGCGGATATATGCACCAGCTGAGGCTGCCTGCAAACCCTCCTGGGTGGTTTGGGTCAGCAGCAGCTGGTGGCCTGCCGTGTGGATAATGCCTTGTTGCAGGGTAAGGGTTCCGGTGATGGTCAGGTTGTTTTCGAGGGTGAGACCCCCGGGGTTATCCAGCAGCAGGTGGTGTATTGTATGGGGCAGGCCCTGCATGCTGGCGGGCTGGCCGTTGCCGCTGATGATCAGGCTGATATCCGGGGGGATGTCGACCATTCCCTGCAGCTGTATTGCTGACAGTGCGGGGCCTGTGAGTGCCAGGCTGGCCCCTGGGGTCAGCTGCAGGCTTCCCTGCCCGGTGATCAGGGCACCTTCCTGCAGGCTGAGCAATGCCCCGGCCTGAACCAGCAGCATTGCTCCCTGGGGGATCTCCAGCAGGGCATCCTGTTCCAGCAGCAGCTGCCCTCCCTGCTGTACGATGATGTTGCCGGTGGTGATGTGCTGGCTGATACTCAGCGGGTGCATTATTTCTGCCCGGCTCAAAAGGGGCATGTTGCTGCCGGGCAGTGCCATGGTGGAGGCAGCCCAGGGGGTTGAGACCGATAATTCGAAGGCTCCCGGGTGTTCGCCAGGGCCATGCAGTAGCCTGGTGGCAGTTGCCGTGCAGGCGTATTCGGACCCCAGGTTTAACGCGGGGCTGCAGACCAGGTTGTGATAGCGGGCTGGTGCAGTAAGGCGGGTGCTTCCCAGGGAATGGGATGAGGCGATCCACAGGGTGTTCTGTTCCTGGAAGCTGTGAAATACAGCTGGTGGTGTGGGGTATCGGCTGTTGCCGGAGGCCCACCCGGCCAGGGGTATGCTGGTGTATGTGCCGGCGGCGATGCGCAGGGCGGTGTGGGCTCCGCGTTCGGGGCCGGAGGAGGTGAGCGTGAGGCTGTTCTGGGGGTTTTTCCCCACGATGCTGTAGAATGCTTCGCGGCGGGTTTGCAGGGATGGCCCGCTGAAGGTATTGCTGTAAAGGGGGGTCCATCCCGGGGGCCAGGCAAGGCTGGAGGCATCCTGGGCATCGGTCCAGAACACCAGCAGCAGGTCGCCTTCCTGCTGGGCTTCGGGCAGCTTCAGCAGGTGGCTGGTGGAGGGCCCGCTGTTGCCTGATGCGTAACCTGCTAGCAGGGGGAACACCCTCAGCTGGCAGCTTGCCGGGGGTGGGCCCTCGACATCTTCCCATGCCCCGTCTGCCTGCTGTTGTTGCCAGATACCTGGGCTGTGCCAGTTGCCCGGGCTTTGGGTGCGGTACCGGGGCTGGCGCGAGGGCCTTATCAGGGGCAGGGCTGCTGCCCAGCTGCCTGCTGAGGCGGTCAAAACGCTGCCCTGCAGGCTGTCTGCAGGCTGCTGCACCAGGCCCCAGGCGGCAGCCATGCTGAAGTTGTTGTGAAAGCCGTGCTGGCAGATCTCTGTGAGTTCATCCCCGGAGGTGCTGGCCCAGTTGTAGAAGCTATTGGGCTGAAAGCTCATGGCAAGAAAAAGGGCCGCGGACTGTGCCCCCGGGGCAGGCGATGCCAGGGCCTGCAGCTGCCCGCCGGAGCCCGTAGCAATGGGTCCCCGGGCTGAGAGGGGCTCCAGGGGGTCGGCTCCCCAGAAGGCCAGCATCAGGGCGGCGGCGCTGCAGTTGGCCCCCGGACTGAAGCTGTATTGCAGGGGCTCATCCTGACCTGCTATTTTGTAAAAGATTGCGGCCCATTCGCGGCTGCCGGCCATGGCCACGTCGTAGGGCAGCCATCCCTGAAGGGGCATGGCCCCAGGGGAGCTTAACTGGGAATGGTCGTACTTGACCAGGCACAGCAGCAGCAGCTCGCCCGCCTGCACCTCCCCCGGCAGGCTGATGCTAAGGCTGCTGCCCGGCCCGGCCACGGCAAAGGAAGTGCCCCGCAGCCCCACCTGGCAACGGGCAACAGGGCCTGCAGACAGCAGCAATACTATCAGCAGGATGGCTGCAGGCAGCTGCACAGCCCTCATGCAGCTCCCCCCGGCTCCGGGAAGTGCAGGTTTCATTGACTTCATAAGGGGTTGGAGTTAGATGAACGACAGGCCGCATTGGCGATAATACAGACGAATGGATTGATCGCTTCGCCAAACAACTTGTTTTGAATGCTTAAAATTAAAATGCCTTTTGCATGCCTGCAATCCGCAATTCAACCCGATTTCATTTAAGGGTTTCTGCTAATGCCCCTACCCGTGGAAAACCGTAAAGGGGAGCATGAACCGCGGGGAAGAAGAAGAAGAAGCTCACGGTTCCCTCCGGAAGGCTCACGGGGTAGTTTTTCCCGGAAAGGGAAGATAAGATGTTATGGAAATATGTGGAAGAATTAAGAATTAAGAATTAAGAATTAAGAATTAAGAATTAAGAATTAAGAAT
>OBJA01002660.1_pt1 | contig 9988 bp, 10 predicted proteins | sample 1519751 | NCBI WGS metagenome assembly OBJA01 (sample SAMEA3881238, study PRJEB22517) | soil metagenome | biome: lake sediment; feature: soda lake sediment; material: sediment, water from around vicinity | place: India | collected 2013-12-23 | depth 3 m
CCCAGCCGCTACTCCCATGGTTTGGTGCGAAAGACAGGTGAGTTTGTGCTCAATGTTCCAGGAATAGATCAATTAGAGGCAATGGACTATTGCGGTGTCGTCTCAGGTAAAGATGTGGACAAGTTTAGGGCTACTGGTTTGACCATTCAAGTGGCTGAAGAGGTGAAAGCGCCGTTAATCAAAGAATGTCCTGTAAACTTAGAATGTAGAGTGAGGCAAACTATTCAATTAGGCTCCCACGACCTCTTTATTGCGGAAGTTGTTCGTATCCATCGGCCGGAAAACGAGGCGGAGTTTCTTGCAGCAGGTATTGCTTACGGTAATGGCCGTTATTATTCCTTGGGAAACATTATTGGTACATATGGGTTCGCCCGGGATAGGTTTTCACCTGAGTCATGAGTAATATACGTCTCGCCTTATGCCAACTAAAAGTTGGACCTGACCAAATAGCCAACCGAAAAGCCGCCCAGGTTATGCTGTCGGAAGCCGCCGATTGCGGTGCCAATATTGTCGTGTTGCCGGAGATGTTCTCTTGTCCGTACCAACAGGAGAAGTTTCCTGAGTACGCGGAAGATGCTGTAGGAGAGACACCTAAGATGCTCAGTGAAGCAGCGAAAGAAGGTCGGTTTTTCCTTGTTGGGGGAAGCTTTCCGGAACATACTCAAGATGGAGGGCTATACAACTCATGTTACATCTTTGGGCCAAACGGAGAGATTTTAGGTGTTCATCGGAAAATACACCTATTTGATGTGGAACTATCTGGTGGCGTAAGCTTTCAAGAGTCCTCGACGTTGAGCGCCGGAGCCGAACGGACTGTTCTGGATCTGGCTGGGATTAGGACAGGTATTGGCATCTGTTATGACCTGCGTTTTCCCGAGTACGCTCGTTTGCTGGCGCTAGATGGTGCCCAACTCCTGATATATCCTGGGGCGTTTAATCCTGTGACTGGACCGGCTCATTGGGAGCTGCTACTGCGCGGCCGCGCCGTTGATAACCAAGTTTTTTTGGTCGGAGTATCCCCGGCTCCTTCCCCAGGAATGTCATACCAGGCTTATGGCCACTCCATGGTCGTGGATCCTTGGGGGCGTGTGTTGACCGATGCTGGGACGGAGGAGAAACTTGTCTTGGTAGATATAGATAGCCGTGAACCAGAGCGAGTTCGGCGGGAATTACCAGTATTGCGCCATCGCAGAACCGATCTTTATCGCATAACTGGTAAGGGGTCATGGGAAGGTTTAGGCGATCTGTGATGCCATAATTTACTTTATCTATATTAAAGAACACAATACTTTTTCAAGAGGAATCCAGTGATTGATGGGGAACTATTCCACGGGGGGATGAAAGTGGCAATAAAATGCTTGAGGGGATTACTCCTCGTATTCTTTTTTGGGGTTTTAGTTTCAATTAATAGCCATGCGGGATTTGACCTATATCATACTTTACCTGAGGGATCGAGAATTCTTCAAGTAGTTACGGATATTGGATTTGACGGGGATACCGGTGAGGAGTTGCTCGTTCTAACAGAGAATGATGGTTTGTGGAAGGTATTTTTGTTAAATGTAACGGTCAATGGCTATGAAGCTTTGTTTAGTCAGGATATTGGCCGGGCGAATTTTTTCTATCCCAAGGGACAAAGCCGACACTATTCAGTTTTGCATTCCGGGGACATCAACAATGATGGGATTGCCGATTTTTGGCTGACGTATTATTCAGTAGATCATGGTTCAGGTTGTATTCAGGTATATTATTCATCCAAAACAAGATTTCACAAAGCGGCGGAGGTTTATGCTGACTATGATTTACAATTAGTAAACTACCAAGGTGAATGGGTGATTCACGAAGTTAATAAAGATCCCTTTGAGAATAAACTCAAATTGCGGAGCTATTTCTTACAGAAGGACAAGTTTGAGTTGGAGGAACAGGAGTATCAATTGGCGCTCGATGATTATCAGCGTTTCGCCGAAAGACGGTGGCGTCCGCGCCTCTTTAATGGACGTAACAAATCAAAGCACCTTCAACCTGATTGGTGCCGTAGTGTTATTCAATATGCCCAAGTACCTCATGGGCGTAACGCTTTAATTAATATCTTGCCTGAGAAGGCGTACCTTATTGACTTTATCCCAGACCAAGCACTGGACTTGGATACGGATATTGAATATCTAGTGGCTTATCTCTTGCCTGACCCCGAAGACCCACGGCAGGTTCGGTTACATGCCGGAGTTGCTGACTGGGTAAGGCAAGAAGGGAAATATATCCTAAAACCTCTACCGGTTACTTTCTATGGTTTAGCACGTCATGGGGAGGGTGACTTTTACCAACCGGTTTATCTGCTTCGCGGTAATGGATTGTCCCATCCCATGGTCGTGGGAAACGCCGCGCCGGATAAACCGTTGATTGAGCTTAACCTGTTTGCTAATGATGGCATGGAGATAAAACTGGCAAAAAGTCTTCAGGCTGGGTTTTATCTTCAGTTTATAGAGCATGCGGGGATGGATGGGTTTTACTATCGGGCTGTAACTGCTGGAATGGCCAAAGATGGCAGAGTTCAAGTGGGTATATATAAATCTGTCCCTGAATCCTTCCTTGGGGCATGCGTGGACTTCGAACAAGAAAAGGATGTCCTAATGAGCCTTAGAGACTTTAAGAGAGAATTCTACACCTCCGAAGAGACAGACTGGATTATCGGAGGATATGAGTCACCTGTGTTAAAGACTAACCATTTGCGTCTTGATCCATTCCTGGGAGAATTGCCAGACCCTCAAAAATTTAATGGAGATGTCGAAGCCTACTTAGCTCGTTATGTCTCTGCCTTGAAGGTTCGTAGCTGGTGGGCGGAGGATTTCAATGATAATGGCAATGCTGAGGTACTTGCGTTGTTTAAGACTAATTATCGGGATTGGCCGCCTGTTTACCGTTTGGGTTACCTAAGGCATAATGGGACAAAAATGGAGAGTTATCCGGTTGGCCCCTCCGTTCAACCTGACGAATTGTCGCCTGCCGCTGGTGTATATCTTTACGATATAGATGGAGATAAGGTTAGAGAATTGATCTTTCTAAATCGTGGCCTTAATCCGGAGACCAAACGCCCTGGTGTGAACTTAGAACTTTATCGTTTTGTCAACGGATCATGGGCACGAGCTTATGCAAAAGATGTTTGGTATGATGACCTCAGACTATTTGCTGGACCTGAAGGGTTAGAGCTATCTGGCTTTGTCTTAAATGCTGCTCGCAAACCTCAGGGAATCGTCTACGAGTTTCTCTGGAAAAATAACGCGTTCCATCTGACAAAAAAAGTCTCTGTCGTCAGTTATGACGTGTATCTGAGACGGATGGACCCGGCAAAAACAAGCGTCTTGGCGGCCGGAGGAAGTGCGACGTATCTTCGTTAAATGGGCTTAAAGTATATTTAGAGTGGATGAATCTACGGTTATCTGGGGAAAATAAGTCATAAGAATTTATGGAAGACGGTGGTTCTTATGGCTTATCGATTAGTGGGGATTCTTCTTTGGTTGGCCTTTTTTATTGTGGTTCCTCGAAAACACTGGCGTTGGTGCTATCCGACATTAATCTTTACGGCTCTTTGGGCAACATTAGCCGACCTAATGGGTGTAGTCTACTTACAGTGGGAATATGTTGGACCTACTACCGGTGGATTAAGCCTATGGGCGGATTTGGGCTTTGCCCCGCCTTCCGGAGCTTTGGCAATTTACTTGCATAGACAGTATCCGCGTTGGTCATGGCTTAACTGGAGTTTCTGGATATTAGCAAACTCGGTTGGGGAACGATTATTTGTCAATTGGGGGCTTATCCGTTATCATGGCTGGAATACACTACAAGCCTCGCTGTTTTATTTTCTGTTCTTTGCTGTCATATATCTTCAGGATCAATGGTATCGTTGGCCCGAGTATAAAGCGGAAAAAACAGGTGAAACCTTTTCTGCACCACAAGGAGCGTCAGATAAGTAAGAGATAAGGGGGATTAAATTGAACCATAAGAGAATTTGGTTGGGATTAATAGTTATATTCATCTTATTCTCATTGCCTATTTTGGCTAAGGACCGTATTAAACTTTCCGCTATTGATAAATGGGATGATTTTTCGACACGCCCTGTAATAGCATCAAAGGACTCAATGGAACAGGCTTTGTACAATACGCTTTTTAGTTTGGGTATCACTTGGGACGGATTAACACGTGAAGAGCGGAGGCTTATTCTCGAACGTTCGCTAGCGATGAACGGAAGTGGGTTGGGTCTGCGGGTCGATATCCAAAAGATGGAAAAATTAAGGAAAGTGCAATTTGAGATTATTCCCATAGATAACGGTCAGGATCAATATGTTATTATTCGTACTAACCTCCTGCCTCAAGAGAAAGGTTGGAAGGCAGGGAAGGTAGATCAAGGACTATATTGGATCTTTAGGAAGGACGGGCCCCATTTGGGTGTCAGATTTTATACGGATCCGCCGCAGGACAAGCTTGATTTAATCGCTGAAGAGCTTGAGAAAGATCCGGAAAATTCTGAGATGTGGCTGGCTAAAGCTATTCTCTATGATTTTTCCGATCCACGAACGGCACTAGAAGAGTATCAAAGAACAATTGAGCACTTCCCTGATTTTGCGGCGGCCCATAATAATCTGGCCATGCTTTATACAGGATATAGTAATCTTAATTTGCAGGACCCGGAGAAAGCATTATATCACGCAAAAAAGGCTTGTGAATTGACGAACCAGGAAAACCTTGGGCATTTAGATACTCTTGCCAGAGCTTACTTTGTTAATGGAGACTATGAGGAGGCTCTGGAGCTTATTCGCAGTATTATGGAGAAATCCGACGATTTCGCCTACAAGAACTTTCTTGAGATTTTAGAATGCAATCAGCCAGAAAGAGAAGCCTAGTCTTAAAAGGAGGAGTTTGTCTTGCCATATGTTAATTTTGTCTTAGCACAGAAAGTTACACCCGATATTTGTGAACGGACAAAAGCCGAAATGGCAAATATTTTACAAAAACATGCTGGTAAAGCAGAAAGTTGGTTGTTCATTCGGTTCGACGAAGAACAGAAACTATTCTTCCGTGGAGAACAAGTAAGCAAAGGAGGAGTGGTTCAAATACAATTAGTGGGCAGCCTTGCTGGGGATCAGAAGCGCAAAATAACCGCGGAAGTCTGTGAAATGCTCGGCAAGGAACTGGGAACACCAGCAGAGCAGATCTATGTAGTTTTTCAGGAAGTCAAAGGAGAAAACTGGGGTTGGAACGGGCAGACGTTTGGTTAAGTAACTGGCAGAGGTCATAAAAACTGAAATCACATAATAAGCCATCCTATATAACAACATGGATGGCTTATTTTTTAAGGTATGAGTTGGGATTATAGTTTAAGGCCAAGTGCTTCAAAGTTTTCTGGACATCATCTGTGACTTGAGCTTTTTTATGAAAAGTTATGTAAACAACTGTACCGCTTCCATATTTAAGGTAATATTAGACTGATTTTCCACGTGAAACATATACATCCTGCTGGTGATAAAGCACGAATAAAAAGTAAGATCTCAAAACTATGGTTGAGTTTATATTTAGCTTGATGGTATGGGTAGACTATAACAAGAGGTGAATTGAGATGGAGAATGTAAAGCCAAAAATAATAGAGAACCGGGAGTTTGTTGAACTGGAAGAGGAAGACATTGAGAAGTTAAATCAGGCTGAGGGGGAGAAATTCAGGGCAAACTCATCAATCCCTAATGCTATGGCGAAAGTCGAATCTGAGGCCGGACCCGGCGGCCACTGGGAGGAGCATTGGTTGTCCATTGATCCCAGCGGTCGCCGGGTAATGGCTAAGATCTATTATGGATCCGATATGGCAATGGCCGTCACTTCGGATGGTCATGTTATTAGGGGAATAGAGTATCCGGTTGAGGAGAATTGAAGAAATACTATAATATGGTGTATTAAATTGGTTAAACTCAATGATCAAAAAAGGCCTTGGATGTGTGACCAAGGCCTTTTTTGGGCTAGAATAGCAATTGACTTGCCGTGGTGTTATTTACTTCTTTTTTCTCTTATTTAATGGTCGAGAAATTCTTTTGCCACTAGTAGTACTGTAATTGGTTGGTGGCTGCTGAATGATTTCTCCTGATGGCCAATCAATTGTGCAAAGATACATATACTCCCAATCAGTATTTAGTGTGTCATTAATTTTATGTGTTTTTACCTCGTGGGTACCACCTTTTAAGATAATTGTGACTTCGAAATTTGAGGGAATGTCCCCACCTTTCATGTCGATTGGAGCTGCATAATAGTGAAGCCAAATATGGTAGCGTCCTTCGGTGGCCTCTTGAAGGACTAAGGTTTCTGGTCCATAACCGTCAGTATCGTCAATATCAAGGAAAGGATTTTGTTTAAGCGTTGTTCCAAAATCATTAGGTGTTTTATTATTGTACCAAACATGTTGAAATTCTTCTTCAGTTTCTCCCCATTCAATAAACGTGTCAGGATCCGAAGGAGGTGGGGGCGCCGAGGGATTAGGTTCTGATACACTTCGTTTGAACATATGTAGATCAACATCGGAATCATTTGTATCCCACTTTAAGACTATACGAATATCCATTCTTTCGATAGTGACTGTAACCCGGATTGCTTGGCCGGTCCCGGCAGCTCCATTATTATCGAAGACCCTTAGCTGAATTGTATTTTCGCCAGGATTAAGCGGTACATTCTGATCGTAAGAACCATCCGGCTCGATCATTACCGTGTAGACACTGCCATTAACTAAAACCTGAAGCGCATCAATGGTGATTGCAGTGGAACGAGTTGAGGCCCCGGCTTGATTAGTTATTCTCTCACTTACAAGATCATTAATATTACCAGAGATATTAAGGACAGAAACATTATCTGGAAGTTCCATTCCGTCTGTGATAGTAGTTCCGTTTGGATCAGTGATTGTAATATTTTGGTTAGAGACGAGCGGACCATTTGTTGTCAATTCAATATCCAATGTTTGATTAGAATCTATTGTTGCATTTCCATTATATGTTTCATAGCCGCTTAGACTTGCGATGACTGTGTGACTTCCTGCAGATATATCACTGAAGCGGTAATTGCCATTAGCATCTGTTGTTGTACTTTCGTTTCCAAGTGTAATTGTGACACCGCTCAATAGGATGTTTGTTCCTTTCTCTATTACGGTACCTGTTATATTGATAGTGGAACTATTATTATCCGAATTTGAACTGCCCCCACACCCAACGATACTAATTAATAGTAAAGAGATTATAAGTGCTAGAAGAAAAGACTTTTTCAATTTAAGCTCATCCTTTCATGTAACTTTTATAAAGTAGTTTCAGATTGTAAAGTATTGATTAATCCCCCCTCATTAGTTTAACTTAGACAAAATAAAACCAAAATACAATCAAATTAAAGATGTTGAAAAAAAATAAGTTAACAACTAATAATCTACACGCCAAGGTACAATATGTCAATAGGCAAATCTAGCGTATGGAGTATCCTTCTGAGGAGAGTTGAAGTTTATCTTGTCATACTTCCGACGGATTGTTAAAATATAATTAACATATCCGAGGGGGAAGCCTATGTATCGGAGAAATCTTTTCCTCTGGCTGTTTCTTATATTAATGTGCTTTTGTCTTTCCGTATTTGCGGAGGGAACAGCTAGCGCCGGACTTATTGCTATGGTCACAGCTGATCGCCTCCATCTGCGGTCTGATCCTAGTACAAGTAGTGTTTCCTTAGGGCTGTTGGTGGAAGGAGAAGAGATTGTCCTACTTGAGTTCGGTGATACATGGTCCAAAATATTCAGTGATCGATTAGGGGAAGGTTGGGTTGCTTCCCGTTATTTTCAGGTTATGGCTGCCAATGAGGTTTTCGGGAATAAGCTAACTTTAGAGCTGGACATCCTTAGCTATGCGCGGCGTTGGTTGGGTTTTCCATATCATTACGGAGGCTCATCGCCTAAGGGTTTTGATTGTTCGGGTTTTACAGCTTTCGTCTTTCGATTCTTTGGGTATGATTTGCCTCGATCTTCAGTAGAACAATCTAACATTGGAAGAGAGATTATTCGAGAAGAATTGGTTGCAGGAGACCTTCTTTTCTTCCGAACATTGAGCTCGACAAGAATTAATCATGTTGGGTTGTATCTTGGCGATGGGCAGTTTATTCATGCTTCGTCAGGACGGGGACGTGTGATCATCAGTCCGTTAAATGAAGGGTACTACAACGGTCGGTTTGTAAAAGCCGTTAGAATAATCTCCAGCCAACACGCTGAGGGAAAAGAAGAATAAGTGTTTAAGAGTTTGTGCTTTGAACAATGAAAAACCTCCGCAAAGGAGGTTTTCTGTTGATACAAATATTAGAAGGTTTATTGTAAAATGGCGGTGAAGATTACTATAAAGTGACGGCTCTTTCTAGTTGTGAGAAAGATCATTATTGGTTTTCATTAGTAGCAGTTCATCCAAGTCTGGTAAGCATAAATTGGGTATCTTACCGACTCGTCTGTATCCGTGACGATGGAAAAAGCGCAATAACTTTGGCGAAGCTGAGCTGGATAGTGTAAAGATGCAGGTTGAACGGGCAAAGCAGGTTTGCTCGATATGGCTTAAGAGAAAGCTCCCAGCACCGATCGAACGATATGCCCGTTTGACTGCGATGGCTTGGATATAGGGGTAACTACAAAACGCACCTTGTTCTACAGCCCAGGCAAACCCGAGGAAATCTCCTTTGTTGTTGATGACATGGATAATTTCGCCCCGTTCCAGACCAGGCTGTATAAATGCTTCTACCTGAATAATTGAGTTAAAGTAGCGTCGTCCTAGTTCGGAATCGAAAAGGCTTTCGCAGCATTCAGTCAAGTGCTGAAGGCCAGTTGCTTCCAGTGTAAATACAAGGGGTAAACCTTGTTCATTTCCTATCAGGGTGAACGCCTTCTTTCGCAGTTCGGCTAGTATCATGACATAAGATCGCTAATCAGTGATCTACGTTATTTATCGACAGGATAAGCTTGTTTCTAAACCTTCAATATAACTATTATGAACAGAGAGTCTGAGTTGCTATAGGTATGAAATAGACGCCTAAAGGCATTATTTGAAGGTGCTATTCATTATTCAATATTCTACTCAGGCAAGTATCAGGAGGTGGGAACCGATTGAAGTTTCGTATTCGTAAGGCAGGTTTCGATGATATGGATGTTATTGGGGATTTATGGGACTTGATGCTACATGAGATGAAGGATATGATACCGACGCTTCTTCCGAATGCAAGAGAAGTAATATGCAATTTTTGGAGTGTGGGTTTGCTCACAGGTAATGTCAGTGCTTATATTGCTGAAATTGGCGAACCGGTTGGGTTTATAGCCGGACAGATAATGACACCCGATCCCCCTTTTGCTCCATTTCCTTATGGTTATATTGCAGCCTTATATCTCCAGCCAAAATATAGGGGCAAAGGGTTGGGAAAAATGCTTTATAACTCTTTATTACAGATGTTTTACCAAAAAGGTATTAAACAGATAGAGGTTCATGTCTATCCTGATAATACAGAAAGTAATCGATTTTGGTCTTCTATTGGGTTAAAGCCCCTTGGTTATCGCTTAGGAATGGACGCTTCGGCGTTAACCAAAGATGCATTGAATCGCGATGGGGGGTCAAAGCTTTATGATCCAAAAGGTAATTGAGAAGGATATGAAGAAAGAGCAGCACACCACTGAGAAAAGAGGACAGCTTTACTTAGTCGCCACACCAATCGGTAACTTGGATGATCTAACTGAGAGGGCAGTCACGGTTTTAAAAAAGGTTCAACTAGTAGCGGCAGAAGATACCAGGCGTACGCTACGGCTACTAAACCATCTTGGCATATCAAAACCATTGATTAGCTACTTTCAACATAACAGCTTTCAAAGGGAAGAGGAGTTGTTAAGTAAGTTACGTGTGGGAATGGAGATCGCGTTGGTTAGCGATGCTGGGATGCCTGGAATCTCCGACCCGGGCTCCTCCTT